>Ga0126336_10000934_pt1 | contig 13884 bp, 15 predicted proteins | sample SidCmetagenome_FD_92530 | JGI IMG/M metagenome (GOLD analysis project Ga0126336, IMG submission 92530) | Coral microbial communities from El Islote,Puerto Morelos, Mexico - Siderastrea C C metagenome | ecosystem: Host-associated > Invertebrates > Cnidaria > Coral | place: El Islote,Puerto...
AATTGGTACTTTTTTGCAATCTTAGTTCCATGGTAAAGTAACTGCGTCCCAAATCCACATAATGGTCAAAATCAGGAATGATAAATTCCATAGGATTAATCCCAGTGGTCGTGGGTTGTATGGTGACCATCCGATAGGCATTGATGCTAATGTCCGTAGGAGGTACCTTGAATACTCTCAAAGCCGGGTTAACAGCCCCTTCAGAAAGGGCGTGAGCTGGGGCTGCTTCTGCCACGTTTTCTAAGGTCTTCTTCTTCTAGTTGTCGAGGGACCACGTCGTGATGGGTTTTTATACCGTCGTTGTCGTCGTCGTCGCGCCAACCGTTGCGCCAAATCCATACCAGGAATTCTCACAACACTTTGACTCAGCCAACCTCCACGTTGTCGTGGTCGTCGTCCGATCATTTTCCAAAAAGGAAACAGTCCACCACGTTGAGGCAAAGCACGATTACTGCAAATACGTCGAGCACGAGAATGGACTGGAGACAACCGCATGTCTTTTTTCACTTTAAACATCAAAAATGTCACGTGCTCTTTTCACTTGTTTGGGAAACAAAGCACTGGCCACGCACACGGCTTTTTTCACGTTCTTATTGCCTAAGGCTTTCTTGGCTCGTTTGGTGATTTCTTTTTTGATCACTTGTTCAGCTTTTCGTTTAACACCACGTGTCAAGCCTGCTTTTAATCCACTCAGGGTGTTACTCTGTAGTTTCAAGGGATTTCGGGTCCTTTTAAGTCCTTGCAGACCTCCTCGGAACATATCAGTCAACACCCCTTTACCATCTTGATCGTAGTACTCGTCAGGTCGAAATCGCGTTAAACTACCACCCAGCATTTTTTTCTTCACTCGTCACCAACAACACCAATGATCACTTTTTTTTCTTTTCTTCTCGTGACTGTCTCTTTTTATACACAACAACAACTCGCATGATGCTGCATGTGTTGGATTCCACAGCATACCGTTTTCTTTTACCACTTCGGATCTCAGCCATGCGTTTCAAATGAGCCTTTCGGGCCCTTTTTTTAGCCAACATCTCCATCCGTTTGGTGATTTTCCAAGCGGCTTTGGGAAGTCCTGCTACAACTGTACCAGTACCTTTACCCAACTGGGTACGTAGTCGCCGTTTGTTCGACTTTTTCTTTGTCGTCGTCTTCTTTTCCGAGCCATGATTGTTAACTTTGTTGTTCTTTATTTCTTTTTATGTCTTTGTGAAGTGCAACGTGACAATGGTGTTACCCTCTCCAAACGTAACGATTTCTCCATCGGTTTCTGCCAACTGTGTTTGAATGATTTCAATCACCTCGTTGCGAAGAGGCATGTATTGTATGGGCAACGGTTCAAAGTATATGGTCCCTCGTCCTTCGCTTTGGTACTTGACTTCTCGCAACAAATCGGTGACACGATTTTCCACAATGCTGCTGCCTGCTACGTCAGAGTACACGTGTAAAGAAAGGCTAGGTTCTCTAACCACTAAACGAAATGCCACATCCAAGTTAGTGAAACGCCATCCACAACTCATGCTCAATTCCAAATAGTTTTCAATCCGAGTGGTCCAAAACACTGGGTTGCCATCTTATCGTCCAAATCATTCCAGTCACTCTGGGTATGTAGGTTTGGAATTTGATCTCCCACACACAAATTCTTGTTGTAAGTTAGGACCCGAGATCCATCCACCAGTGACTTTACGTAACCATTACATCTTGACGGCTAAGTTGGTGTGAACGGCTAGAGACGGAGTGTGATCAGATCCGCAATGACAAACATTGGTGTTGTCAATCACCAAATCCTCACCTTCCCACTTAAACTTGACGTAAGTGTGTCTTCCTTAGTCGTTCAAAAAGTCACCCCCCCCCCCCTGAACTGCAGATTCCTGTCGTTGCTGTTCCACATTGGGAATAGCTGCTTTCATAAAACTTACTCCATCTATCACCCAATTCCAGTCTTCAACATCATCAATTTTGGTGACGGCAACTCCATATTTGACATGCGTACCTCCTTTTTCACTTTGATTGGGTACATGCTGGTGCCATTTGATTCCCAATACGTGTTCTCCTTTGGCTACCAACTCGTACAAATTCACCCGGGTATCCGGTAAAGAAATGGCACTCAATCCCACTTGCCATCCACCGCCGGGTAAACGCAGGGGGTACGGTAAACGAATCTTAAACCAATATGCTTGGTTGTTTGGAAATTCTCGTCGGTTGACATGACTGCGTAACGTCACGTAGAACGACATCATGTCTTCTGTTTTTTTTCTTCACACCACCTCCTTTTTAAAGTGTAGGGTCATGATGGTGTGACCTTCCCCAAATTGTGCAAGATCCCCATTGACTTCCGCCGTCTATGTTTCAACGATGTCCACCAATTCATTGCTCACTGGTAAGTAATGATTGTGGATGGGTTCAAAGTGAGTGGTTTCTTGGGTGTCATACTTGATTTCTCTCAAGAGATTCGTCGTCACGCGATTACCCACCATGCTGCTGGTACCCACATTGCACTACACGTGCAAGGGACGAGTGGGTACAAATTCCGTGGAGGGACGAAACTTGTTGTTCAAATTGACAAAACGCCAGTTGCGCGTCATACTCAGCACTAAATACCCACCATACACTTTCCAAAACGTATGTTGCTTGTTAGCATCCAGTACATCCGTGGGGTGGGAATGGTATCCGACCGAAATTCTTGCCATAAGTTGTGTCCCAGTCGAAACGTATCAGAGGTGGGTTCTTCGATCCATCCCCTTTTCAGTGCCAAGGCTTGTCCCCAGAATACGCGTGCCACTTGTCTTCGATAATCCACATTGGCAGTGTTCAACAACAAATCCCCTTGGGAGGTCCATTCAAATGAAGGGTACAACTTGGTGCCATCGTCCTCAGCCCATTTATTTTTGGGTTTGGTTCGACTGGCTCTTTCTTGATCGTCGCGATGAATCAGTTTGTGAAAAAATTGATATCTGGTAGACGAAGACAAACTCTCTTTCATGTCTTCACCCAAAATCTTCAGTTCTCGACGTTCGTGCCACCAGCGATCATTGTCTTGGTCATCTTTCCCATACACTCGTTCGTGCCATCTCACGTAAAGCAGCGGATCCTTTTCGTTGACAAATTGTTCCCCTACCACCGGAATGGCAGGTAACGACAAGGTCACCATCCTCACTTGCCATCCTCTTCCCACAAATCGGCAAACGGTTTCTAAAATGACTGAAACGGTTGTGAGGAAACTCACAGGTACTGGCATGACTCATCAACGTCAAGTAAAACGACGATGTAGGTGAAAATGGTATCTTCTTCTTTTTCAGTGTGGTCACGTCTTGACTAGAAATCCAACTGTTGTACTTGTCAGGCCAACCTTTCTACTTGACGAACACTCGGTCTTTTTGACGCATAAGTACCTTTTTTATACGAAACAAAGCATCGTCGGACAGGTGGACTTTTTGTAAATCGGCTTCGTAATTGTGCCTTTTACCGGGGTATCATCCCACTCGTGAATCTTATAGGTAGGTACGACGTCTGGAACCACGCGATGCAAAACAAACACTTCTACGGTCCAACCGGGCAAATACCCTTTTTCAAAGGTACGATGAATCTTGTTGAGACGCACACGATCCCCCACCTTGAATTTGGGTTGGGGATGTTTTTCTTTCAAAGGTTTTTCGTAGAGAAGTTTCCACACGGCTTCTTCGTTGTCCCATGTCGCGTCCTTGGGCGCCATACCAATACTGCGATGACGCGTAGCATTGTAATCTTGCACCAATTGGGGTAACTGATCGTCAAAACGTAACGTGTTGGCTGCTGTAAAATAACGGTACAGTCGTTCTTTTAACTTGCGGTTAAACCGTTCCACCACCGCGGCTTTCGCATCCCCCTCGAAGGAAAAATGATCAATCCCATGGTCCTTGACCCAGCGCTGAAACGTGCGATTTTAAAATTCAGTGCCTCGATCCTTTTGCAAACGGTTGGGTTTACGACTTTGTTTAAGAATCTTGTCAAAGGCTTTGACCAAGGCCACCCCGGTTTTGGCTTTCAAGGGTTGCACCCACGCGTACTTGGACAATACGTCCAAGACCATCAGTAAATAACGGATGCCTTGATTGTACTTGGCCAGGGGTTGGACTTCCACCAGATCCGCCACCCATTGATCGTCCAATCCACCCACAATCACAGGGAGAGTGGTAAGACGACGACGTCGAGGTTTTTGCAACGTATACGCCAAATCCGTTCCAACACGCGTTAAACCCGTTTCAGGGGAATCTTATGAGTACGGACAAATCGTTGCACGCCGCCTAAACTGCCTTCGGCTCTGGGATCGTGGTAACTGGAGAGCCACTGCTCTGAGAGAGTGGTCTTTCTTTTTGTCTTTCTAGGTGCCATACCTTCCAACAGTGATCCCAGAGGGTTTGTATGGCAGGTACACTATGAGGGTGCACCTTTTGAATGATTCGATACCATCGTAAGGCTAGCGGGTGTTGTTTCAACCACAACACAAACACTACCCATCGACACACATTAGTTTCCGTATTAGTTTCATCAAACAACTTCAATGGATGTGTGTCCTCGGGACACTCGGTAGGAATGGGTACTTTCTCTCCTTCTTGGTGGTCATATAAAGAATCGCAAAGGGTTTGATGGCAGTTCTATCGCATCACATCCCATAAATATTTCCATGCATAACACACAGCAACAGACTCCATGGTTTTTTCAAACTTCAAAATAAACTTTTTATTCTTACAAAAAGACTCCTTTTATAGAATTTTCTCACAAGCCAAAAATATTAAAAGAGAGCGCATATTTGAAAGTACCAGCGCCTCGGTCCATAATTCTCTTTTCACGGACCTGCTTTTTGTTTTTCTAAAAAAGAGTTTTCTTTCCTTTTTTTACAATATTTCAAAATAAACCGTCACTGGGTAAACCAGTACGGAAATCATAAGCTACAGTCTTTAAGCCTTTCTGCCAGTTCTGCCTACTATCATTGTACTTGGGTGGAGGTGGTGCTGGAGCCACTAGAACCTCTTGATGGTTCTTGAGTTCCTGAATTTCTCGCAGCAACCGGTTCTCTTAGTCAGTAAGGGGACGTTCTCGCTACACATCCTCTTTGCGTCTCACTCTGGGTGATGGAGGGGGTGGTGGGCCTGGGATGTCATACCCACGCAGTGGATATCTATCAGCATCACGGGTAGGTAGGGGGTGATCTTCCTTGTTCTGCAATCATTTTCGGTACTTTTGACCCAAAGCTTTGTCGGCCCACCGAAAGAAGTTGCACTTTTTCTTGGAGCAGGTCAGAAACATCCTTCTGGGCTTGTCTGAAGAGTGGCTCTGTTGAAGCGTGGGGGTTCGCGGCAAAAACACAACAAACAGCTCCACATCCTGCGTACGTCTGCATGAGGTTGATAATGTGCCTCTTTCTTATAGTCAAGGGCTTTCTCTTTAGCACAAAACAGCAAACAGGGATATATGGGACATTTGACACACTCCCATCCATTTTGGGATACACGCTCTTCCAAACGAACCCGATGATGGGGGCAAACCATGTAGTCCTCTGCCGGGGTTCGAAGCATGTTAGCTAAATTCACCATTCTTGTAAAAGGCTCAATGTCACCCTCAGGTGGGGGAATTTGAAACTTGGGCGTGTTGACCTTTTTTTCACCGTTCATGGCTTTAGCAAAAGCCTCAGGACTGTCAAAGAGTTCTGTCAACTTTACCTTGCTGTTAAAAATCTCTTCCAATGTGGGTTGAGGAGGAGTTTGTGTGGCTTGGTCCATGACGTTCAACTCATTCACCAACTCTTTAACAGCTTCCTTGGTTTCCTCTTCACTGGGTTGAGGGTAAGACATACCCTCTTGAATCACCTCCACTATGTCCTCACGGTAATGTGGGTTGTTAGGGTTGGGATGTAATCATGGTACTCGTTTTTTATCATTTCTACTACTGCAGCAGGATCATTGTCGTTAGGCATTTCACCCAAACAGATCACCTCATTTTTCTTAAACGTGTCCAATCCAACGGTTTCATATTTTGAATCACGAGGGCTTCATTCTCCTTCTCCTTCTTTTTCTTCCCGACAGGGTTAGAACCTTTGGCAGGACCAGATTTTCTCCTCCGACCAGGATTTGGATAACGAGCTGGAGAGACATCCCCATATTCCCACGATGTGGACATCCTGGTTGAATGTGAATTTTTATAAGCAGCGCATGGCTTTTTATACACTTCAAACCTTTTTCTCATTGGTTCATTTTCGGATCACATGATAACCATATAAGGTCAAAATGTTTCTGATAGGTCAGGTTCTTATTTGGTGGTCATTGGTCAGATTATGGTCCCCAGACGTTTTAGACTTGCCGAAGCCTTTGCCTTTGCCAGAACGATCGGGCCGATCCGAGGAACCTTCCAAGCGACGGAGCGCTTCTCGCGAGAAGACTGGGTCGGGCGCAATTCCCGCTTCTGCGTTGACAAAGTTGACGGAGTCGGCGAAGGAGGGTATCGCTCCTCTTGCAACTCTCGTTTTATTTGCTGCTCGACGCCATCGGTCTTGGAGGGTAAATGGAAGCTTGGTGACCATGCTTTGCAAATTACGAGGATGGTCGAGTATAGACAGGAAGGTTAGAGTTGACATTGCACTCCGGCACTGACTAAGAAAGACGGAAAATCTGTGTAATGCCACTTCGTCCCCTGGTCTGATGCAGGGCTACTCATCTATCTTCTTAAGGTAGGCGTTGGATATCTTGTAAGGGTCCCATACTTCTCCTTTAAGAGCATCTTAGCCTCTAGGTAGCCACTGTGTCTCTCAAGGTGGAGACATCCTTTGATAAGGTCCTTGGGTTCTCCGTGTAGATACTGCTCCAAGTATTGTAGACGGACATCATTTGGGCTGGCTTCTACTTGCGACTCGAAACTTCTAATGAATGTAGAGTACTCCAAAAGATCGCCAGTAAACTTAGTTAGAGTCAGTGAAGGCAGCAAACTCTGTTATTGTTGCTCCGCTAGCAACTCGGTTTATCTGTTTTGTTGCTGAACGACGTCACAAACCTGTCTTGTACTTTGCTGTATATCGGCCATATATAGTTCACCAGGGAGAGGTTCTTGTTTCGGTCGCTGTACCGGCTCTGTATCCTGCTTAAATTCGGCGGAGTGAAATTCAGGTGCCAAAGAATTCATGCTTGGATGCTGCATTGGCTTAGGAGGGGTTTGTATTGCAGGAGCGTCATAAAAAACCGCAGAGAAGTTCACATTAGTCGCAGTGTTTGACGATACGGTTGGAGCGGTGTAGGTGCTTGAAACGGTGGGGTAAAACGGCCCAGAAAAGGAAGATCCTGGAACACGAAAAGCTTCCGGGGGTATTTCCTGTCGAACGCTTGAATTATCCTTGACGCCACTTTCAATTTCTGCAAACACGCGTTCACGCACGCGAGCAACTGCTAATTGTTCTTCGAGGCGTAACTTCTCAACCTTCTTCTCCAACTCTTTCTTTTGTTCCAGTATAGCTACTCTTGCCATTAATTCGGCGGCTTTGGCCTTGTCTTTTGCTCTGCTTGTAGCGATTGATCGGCTAGCGGATTTCGAAGACGCTTGCGAACGACGCGATGTTGTAGAATACCTTGTTCTAACTTGTAATCTAGTTTCCAAACTCTCTTCGATCGCCTCTTTCGCAGAAGAAATCCAGCGTACAGTTTTTTCTATAAAATCGTTAATCTTTTCACTCTGTTTGGAGTACCAATCGTTCGCTATGTTCAAATCATCTTCAGTCTCAAGATCGTTCAAAAGTGCAGCGGCACATGTCTTAAGTTCTTCCACAGTAATACGAAATGAAGTCAGATTCGTTTCCACGACATCCACATTTTCTTCGCTAGTCGCTAAAGAATCGATTTCCTTTATTTGCCGTTGCACTCTCCTAGTGATGGATTGACAGTCTGTCCATCGAATGTGAGCGATGAATTCCTTTCCTTTCTCGCTGTGCTGCCTTCGCCTTGTTACACCGATTGCTTCGGCAGCGTCCGCAGGTTCCAAACTGTCGCTTTCCGTTTTAACTTGTTCACGAATCTGATGGCTCCCGGTTTCCTCGATTGGATCCATAACGTTTCAACGAATAATACAGCGATCTAGTCACAGTTCCAACGCGCCTTTATTTCAGTGCATCGATTACAATTGGGGTTGCTAAGAATAAAACAAATTTACAAGTTACTAACGGAATATAAATGACAGTTATTGACAACGATGAAATAACACAGCAAAGGAAAAGAAACTAGGCAAAGATACTTACAAACGTTGTGTGACCTTGAACACGTTAGACGGAAAAGCACGGTAGATAACTTAACGGAATACTGAGATGATGACACTGCGAACTTTAAAGCGAAATGACCCAAAATAAAACGATGAAACTTACAAAATGATCCAGAAACAAAGGAAATTATGGGGGAAAACCTAACAGAATATAGATTGCGGTAACTGAATGAATGTGAAAAGAATGTGAAAAACTAAACAAAGAACGAACGCGATGAAACATATTTCCAGGGAATGCGGCCGCAACACTGAGCAAAAGCTAAAATTTTGCCTGCGGTTTTGTGAAAAAAAGTTTTGAAGTTTGACCTTGGCAGCATTGTCATGACAGTTTTCAAACCAATCACAGGCCACCATTTTGAGACGATATTATCGCAAAAAACGTCGTCTTGAACACAATCGAAAGAGACCACTGAAACGCGATAATGAAAATGACCGTGTCTGCCCATTTATTCTTGGCCAGTTAACCGTAAAGCACACCAAAAACAGCTGAAATTCCCAAAGCTGGGTTTGAGTTTTTACTCTAGTACAAAACTGTCAAGCTTCGGTTGACGTTAGGTGTATTCAATAACAATTATCTCCCACGAGTGCAACCCTGCAATGTACTGCAGACTCTTTGCCTCCTTGTATAGATTGAGCTTAACAATGGGCTCGCACTAGAGCAAACTTTCAGATATCACGGGAAAAGAAGCAAAAACTTTAAACCAAAGAGACCGTGCAAGCTGTACAGGATGCTGCAACACCAGCTAATGTTCCTGAGCTACAGTGGTTCGTTGGAAGTGCAAAAAACGTTCTCGAAAAAATTGTCTAATTTTGCGAAAATTGTCGCACCCCTGTACAAGTTACCTTGAAGGGACTTCCTGCAAATGGGAAAAGCCAGAACAGGATGCTTTTGTGAACATTAAAACTGCTTTGTGTTCTGGTTCTGTTTTGCGTCACTATGATCCTGCTGCTGAATTGGTTTTGCAATGTGTCGCTTCTTCTGTTAGTGTTTGCGCTGCATTGCTTCAACCTGACCTGACGATACCTTGGAACCTGTTAGTCACGCATCCAGAGTGTTGAACAGTGCATAACAGAACTTCTCTCGGCCCCAAATTGAACTTGAGTCTGTAGCCATCGTTTTTGGTGTTACCAAATTCCGTCAGTACTTGGTAGGGAGACATTTCAAACTTCTTACAGCTAGATCACAAACCTTTGATCACATTACTTGGAGAACATAAACCTGTTCCACAGTTGCCATCATCCAGAATCAAAAGGTGGTCATTGCTTTTACCTGCTGATGACTAGCACTATTGAATTCATCCCTAGTAAGGATAATGTGTACCCAGAATTCTTATCCAGAAAACCCATCTATTCTAAACCTTCACCTGCAGAACGAGAAACTGTAAACGTTATGTTTATTGAAGGGGATCAGATCGTAAATGCTTCAATGGTTGCTATGGAAACCCAAAAGAATCCAGTACTCAGGAAAGTGTTAAACTTCACCAGCGTTGTTGGCCATAAAAGCCAGAACCAGCTTTTCAACCTTATTACAGCAAATGGCTGGATCTGACCCATGAAGATGGTATTCTTCTATGGAACTCTCCAGTTGTTATACCAGAGTCACTGCGTAGCCTTCTACTTAGCGACTTACATGCCGAACACCTCGGTATGGTTAAAATGAAACAGCAAGCACGAAAGTATTTATGATTGTGTGCTGCATATCAAGAAGCTGCTAAGTCACCAACATGTTCACAACATGCCTCTTGGTCAAAGACTTCGCTGGTCCCTACTTAGGATAGATTTTCCTAGTTATAATGGACTGTTTATTCAAATTTGTAGATGTTGTACCAATATCGCATGCCACTACTACCAACATTATTGCTGCTTTAAGGAACGTTTTCAGTGATTCGGGTTACCAGAACATCTTGTTACGGATAATGGAACTCAATTTACAATTGCCGAATTTCAGAAATATCTCAGATACAATGACATTCAACATACCCTCACTGCGCCAGGACATCCTGCTACAAATGGACTAGAAGAACGCTATGTAGGAGAATTCAAGGACAAACCGAACAAGACTGGAGATAAGGGCGAGTCTGTTCAGACAAAACTAGACAGGTTCTTAATGACATACAGAGCCGCGCCTACCTTATTGAGGAAGTCACTTTCTGAATCAATCATGAACAGACAACCCAGAATTAGATTGAGTTCACTAAACGCCAACAGCATGAAACAGGAAGTTAAGGTTTTACAGGATAACCTTGTCAACAAGCGAGAGTTTACGCTAGACCAACCAGTTTTTGTGTGTTATTTCTGGAGAGGAGCAAAATGGGTTCCCGAAAGGATTATGGGAAGTGTCAATTCTAGAAATTATGACGTTGGTTATACTCTTTGGAATTACGCCCAAGGGTCATACCCACGTACAACGCAATACTCGGAGCAAGTGCGTGAAACTCAAGTGTCAAATGAAGCCAGTGGACATTTCTACCCCAGCGACAGCAAAGGAAACAGCGGCTAGCAAACCCATTCCTGTGATTGATACTCCGGCGATTAATCCTGAACTTGATTTCGCCCCAAAGCCTTAAGCTTAACACCTGTTCACGCAAGATTCTACACCTCCAACAAGGATACCCGGGAAACGAGAACGGAGATACCCTCTAAGAGATCGTAAACAACTAGACACAAAGCAGCTCTTTAAAACCTTTAATTTCATTGGACCTTGGTATCAGGCAGCTCTATTGTTTTCTGGGCTAGGGTCCATTGTTTTGTTGTTTGTTCTATTGTTTTCTCAGCAAATCAGCCCCTAAACAACCCCAGAGGTTTTACTGAACAGAGAAGTTTTTTGTGTATTCCTTACGTCTACATTCGGTTACAAGAGTCCCAATACACTACAAAAAGATCAGGCGTGCCTCTCTGTAGAGGAAGCTATAGGAAGGATACTAGTGCGACCGACATATGATCATCCACACTACACTACAGCTCAAAAGTTGCTCAAAAGTTGCTCTCTGCGCACTCAATCTTAAATTCTTGAAATCGTCCTCCGATCAATGCAGTTCGCTCTGATGCGCGTTCCTGTAACCCACACGACAGTCAACACGAGCTAACATGGTAAAAGAGGTCTTAAGAGGGGCACGGCCTCGGGGTGTGATGATACAACGAAGATACTTGACGCCTCACCCAAGCTGGAAAACCATAACAAATTCAATTTACTACATATATTTGCGTGTTTCTCTAGGCTATACATGAAAAGGGTTTAGAGACGAGACCATGACGTTCTTTCAATTCATTTCCTTTTAACATTACGCACGTGGATAGAGATGCCATAAATATTATACAGGCATCAGGCGAGGTTTAAAATGCCCCAAACTGCTCGAACTCTTTTGCAGCTCCTATTTGCGGCGAATGACCAAGCACCGCCTATGTGAAAAAGGACATTAAGAAAACGCAAGAATCATGAAACGCAGCATAAATTTCAGTAAAACGATATTTGAAGCCAGTGTTCTTGATGCAGTTTTGTTAATCACTCTCTTCGACTACAATTTGTCGCCGTTTGCGTCGGATATTGTGTAACCAAATCATACCAGCTTCACTCACCACCCAGGCCGCTAAGGATCGTCTTGTCAGAAGGCTAAACAAGCATCTGTGTTACTTCAGTCGTCTGCAACGCTTGGCAAGCACTGGTAGAAAAGGAAAAAATACACGGGAAAGCCAATGACATTCTTTTGGTCGATTTATTTAAAGAGCCAAAGAAATAATTGAAGTGTGAGCTGAAGCAAAACTACATCCCGTGCCTCTCAAGTGCCCAGGGTCCAGAGGAGCGAAGTTCGAACAGAACGTTTAGTTTTCCTTGCGAAAGACAACCGACATAATTTGTTGCGAACTTGCGTTACTCGCGTTACCTATATTTTGTACCACAGGTCTTTCCGAAGAAAAGCCGTTGCCCTTCGGGCAAGGGGTTAGGCGACCGTGGAAGAAGAGTGTGCGGTAAATAGCAATTTTCAATATGGTGGACGATATGGCGTACTAGGCGAGCGCAAAGATCGAGAAATACAGCGTTTGGAAAGAGAAGAAAGCCGTTCAAATTAGATTCACAAAGGTTGCATTGGGCAAATTTATTGATCAAAATGACGAGGTTATGTATTTTACAAGGCAAGATGTACGAGGTGTAATTCTGCTCGAACTGCGCTCCTCTGGACCCTGTGTCAAGTCCTGACTGAACTGTACTTAATGTTGATCGCTTCCTATGCAAATTTTGGGGCTAAATTATCCGTGTTTATTACAAACGTGGCTCAATCTCACACCGCGAGCACACTGATAAATGAAATTATTTGTATGGGAATTCAAGATTTTTGGAAGCGTAAAATAAAATATGTTTTTTTTAGAAAAAAAATTTCTAATTTTTTTTTAGTTTGTGTCCATAGTGGGTTCACCTTGCTTTTTGTGCTGATTTGAGCTCATTTAAAGCTATTTCAGCGGCTTTGGTTCATCGGTCACTCACTGTGTAAGTCATACAGCAAGGTTAGAGCCTTGAAAACACAAAAACACAAAAAACATAGGAAGCACCCCCCCAAAAAAAAGCACAAAGAACACAAGGAACTTTGAGAAACTGTGACAGTGAAAGAGCAGGAGTATAATTTAATTTAACTTATACAACTTATATCGCGCAAATTAATATCGGCTAAGAGTTTTCAAATGCGCATTACAATAGTTGAATTAAAAGTACCATTAAAACTTATAGCGCGTCAACTATAACTGAAGGAACACAGGAAGCATCCCCCCCCAAAACAAAAACACAAAGAACACAATGAACTTTGAGAAACTGAGAGGCACCGACATGAGCACCTGTAGGTGCATCTATCCGCCAGCCCCTTTGTCAACTGATAAAACCATAGTACTAAGGAATATGACGGACAAGGTCCTCATTGTCACCAGGGACAACAATAACAGTAACAAGCTAGTCATGCGATAAGGAAGGCATCCCCAAAGGCAAGAACATCACAAAAGAGGAGGAAGAGGGCCTACGCTCACTGAAAAGAAGATTAAAAAGTGGTGAGGTAGTTGTCATGCCAACGGATAGGAGCAGGAAATTGAACTTACGGTCAACACGCCAAACAATTACAAAGATCTTATGATGCCACACCTGAAAGAGGACCCTCCTGTCACAGTGAAAGAGCAGGAGTCTAATTTAATTTAATTTAATTTATACAACTTATATTGCGCAAGTATCGGCTAAGAGTTTTCAAATGCGCATTACAATAGTTGAATTAAAAATACCATTAAAACTTATAGGGCATCAACTATAACTGAAGGAATTGAAAATTACCACGACTGAAAATGGAACTTTATAAATTAAAGTTATGCTATAACAAGTTGTATACAAAGAGTTAATATTCTAAAAGTACGTATATTGTGTATATTAAGTTACAAGATTGTTCTAAAATCAGGCCACGCCGTTCAGTGGGGTAGGATATTGAAGATGGGTTACAAATGGGACGAGAGAGGAGGAGGAAAGCACTGGGTCAGGGTTAAGGGTGCTCTCACCACCAAGACAACCCTGACTCACCCCCCCCCCCCCCCCGCAGCAAACCCCCCGCACACACCACCCCCGACAATAAGCCAGCACCAGAG
>Ga0126336_10000935_pt1 | contig 13875 bp, 7 predicted proteins | sample SidCmetagenome_FD_92530 | JGI IMG/M metagenome (GOLD analysis project Ga0126336, IMG submission 92530) | Coral microbial communities from El Islote,Puerto Morelos, Mexico - Siderastrea C C metagenome | ecosystem: Host-associated > Invertebrates > Cnidaria > Coral | place: El Islote,Puerto...
CTATAACAAAATTCTTGAATCTGATTGGGTATCACCAGCCATGATTTTAGCATTAACTGGACAATGTACACATCATGCCTAAGTAATTGGACAGTATGCATCAGAGCGCGTGCCCTAATGGCTCAATTACACTCGCAATTAAAACTGTTGACTATTTCTTTTCTGGAACATTTTCTCCTTTTTCTTTCTCAAATTTTGTTATAGATATGACTAATTGGTAACAGGACTTCATGTTGTCCAATTCAGTCTGCAATCATACTCATGATTAAACAAATAGGACTCCTGCTATGTGGTTGTCCAATTTTGTTAATCACTTGTATGATTACAGACCGAATTGGACTCCACTCAGTCCTATAACCATTATATAATTATTTCCTTGACTGAATGAATGTCCCAACAAATTTCACAGCTGCCCTCAGAGGTTTCCTTCTATGCCAACTGCTTATGTTTGGACAACCTTTTAGGCTTGGCATTATGTGATTAGTAATGGTAATGGGACTGAGCGGAGTACAATTCAGGGAGTAATTGGGCAAGTAATTTTAAATTGGCCGAGCGTGTAGCACGAGGTGGATTTGAAATTACGAGCTTGATTACCCCTGAATTGTACGACATGAAGTCCAGTTACCAATTAATCGTATCTATAACACAGGGTTTTCAATAGGAATCTGAGTAGGTGGCGAAATTTTAGGAGTTGGCGGAGAATTAACTACTCACTCTGAAGGCACAAGGGGGGTCTGGGGGACATGCTCCTCCAAAAAAGTTTGAAAATTTAGGCCTGTTGGAATGCATTTCCTGCATTCTGGAGCAAGAATTAGGGTATTTGAACAGAACAGGAGACACAAATCGCCGCTGAAATTACTAGAATTCAGGCAAGATTCTTTTGTTTTTCATGAATAAATCTTGGCCAATCCAATGCTTGTGTTTTGTAGCGGATGTTTCTCATGTTAGTCGTAAATGAGGTATTTCTCAATCAAATAGACAGCGAGTTCATGTGAAATACCCGGCGAGTTTTGCCGGCTGCCGGCCCTTATTGAAAACCCTGATAACAAAATGCGAGATTGGAAAATCTATGTGCCCTTCGGAGATATATTTTTAATTATCAGTTTTGCAAGCAGAGGGGAAACAGCTACAAACAGAACCCATTTCAGTGCACCTGATTGACATGCGTGCAGTGTAGTTGTCCGATTACAGCTATCCAATTACAAAAACTTCAAATTGGACAGCTGTAATTGGACACCCACGTGATCACCCTCCAATTACGTATCAAATAGGCGTGCAGAGAACCAATCACAATCGAGCATTTTGTTATAGATAAGATTAGATAAATAACCAACAAGGCCCGTATTTGACTGAAACATAATAACACTCACCAAAGGGCTGCAATTGTGACAACAGAACAGGAGAAATTTTTTCACCAACAAAGTTGAGAACACCAACAGCTCCTCCACTCCTCAAAATAACAGCTCCACAGGGATGCAGACTGGAAACCCCTTTCCCAGTAAGTTCGGACCAGGTTTTAATAATCACTTCTTTTTCTGGAAGCTTAAGAACATACTCTCTAGATTCTTCAATGTATTCAAGGTCATAAGGTGTAACAGCAAAAGCATCAGTGTTGCCATCAACAATTTGACAAACTGAGCCGCCTAAAGATTCTGTTTCCTCTTTGTTGGCAGTAAACGGGCGATAACTCAATATACCAGACCTTTTTAAACAGCTTCTTAGCTTTTTGGCGTCCAGGGCAATTATTGCCAGACCAGAGATGAACTGTACTTTATCCCTTGAGTTGGTCACTTCGTGCAACTCATATATTTTTAGTTTGCTAGGTGAATCCCATGTTTTGAAATACAATCGATAATCTTTCGTGTTCAAAGCTTTGCGGCCGCTTTGCATTTTACCCAGGTCACCGGTAATAATAAAGATTTGTTCACTGCACCCATGGTACTCTAGGAGACCTCGAACCACGCTTGCAGAACACACGGCCCTGTAACTTCCAGAAGAAGTACGTTTGCCAATGAGACAGACTCCTAACACGTCTTTCTTCTCAGATATTTTCAGCTCTTTCCGCGTGGGCCTACCTCTGGCAACATCCTTCATCCTCAGTGGCATCTTGGAGTCGGTCCCCCTCTGAATGAATTTTAACACCTCACTCTAATCTAAACTGAAATCGGTTTGAGGCGCCTCCTCCATCCTCCAACCGGGGATAACCGCCGCACATGCGCAGTAGTGTGTTGGCCTTCTTCCCAACACAGGCAGACCACCCTCTGTTCGTGTGTTGTGTTTGCTGTTGGGAACTTGAGACTTACAGAATTTTGAGGCGACTCGATTGGTTGAGATTTTGTTCGACCAGTACAGATATTTAAGTATTCTTTACCTTTATGGTTCAATAAAGCTTAAAGAAAATAATAATTGAGTCACTAGTGGTGTTTTTTTTTGCCGTTCCAAGACTGGTATAAAACGTTCTCCGAGATGTATGAGAGGTTCTCTCTGCCTGTGCCTAACTTTGTCCTCATTCCCGACCCCAGAGCACTTTCATTTGCATAACTGAGGGGACGAAGTGCTCTCTCAAGTGAATTAACTGAGAGGGTTTCTGCAGATTTGGAGGGGTTGATCTAGTTTACAATACTGTCAAGGTACTGATTAGAAAGTCTGGCAGAGTAGAGCATTTCCTTGAAGTATTTAATTTTTGTCTTCGTAAACTTTGTTTTTTACATCACGTGACATACCACGCCCAATTTTTGACATTTATTTGATTGAAATTTACAATATTTTAAGAAAAGGAATTCCCATTCAGTATGCCTTGTATCAATGACTTGAGGCAAAAAGTTTAGCGATCTAATTGGGGTTTTGAGAATTTATATACTTTTTTTAATTTCTTTATTTTGGAGAGGGAGTGGGACTAGAGAAAAGCAGTAAATAGTTACGTAACAATGAACGTTTTCAGAAAATCCCGTTTAATTTAAGGTACCTTTCTACAGTGGGGAAGATTTTGGAAGAAAGATGGGTAGTTATAACGTTGATTATCATGTTGTCAGTCGAACTATAGCAAAGTTTGCATAAATTAGGGCGTGGCTGATCATGTGACTGCAGCAATCTCTTATTACACAATTATAAGCCATTTTGTCTTGAATAACAACGCTACTACAAAAATGTCGAAAAAAGGTGATATTTCATGAGGAGCTGGGAAACTTCACTTAAGTACATTTCTTCTCAACTCTCTCCCTCCGTCATGCACAAAAGAGAAGAGCTGTGGGGTCGAGAATAACTTCTTCCGTTGTTCGCTCCCTCAGTTATGGAAATTAGAAGTGTTCTGGAGTCGAGAATGGACATTTAGATTTACATGTAATGACCTTGCAATATCGTACGACATCAGTCCAAGCTTCAAGGGTTAAAAATAAATAAATAAATGGAAATTAAATGCAAAAATAAATAGAAAATGGTGGTCTTAAATTTTGTGACAAAGTATATCGATAAAAATTCGGATGGTGGACTTCTTCCTAAACTTCTTCCCGCCATTCGGAATCTCGTTCCCAGAGTTCCGGCCGTCTTGAAAACTTTCGCTTGCAGGGGCTTTCCTGCCTGTACTCCAAATACGCAAGTGTGTACCAGAATTTCCCGCCATTAATATTACTGATTTCTTCATTTGATAGTTTCAAGTTATATAGCAGAGCGGGAAAGTTCATGTAGGTGAAGTGATAAGGGTAAGGTAGGTAAAGTCACACACGAGGAAAGGACTCTTCTCCTCCGAAGAGGCCTCATACAGTCGCGCCTTGACTGCACGCTTGGAAAAAAAACGCGCGGAGGTTGGGAAGAGGGACAAATTATAGCTCGCGGAGATGTAGAATGAAGCAACTGAGAGTATTGCTCCCCCCTCCCCCCCCCCCTTTGTTGGGATGCTAGTCCATCGCAGGGTTACCCCCAGCAGCTAGTATGTCTCCGGTACCCATTTATACACCTGGGTGGAGAGAGACCATGTGGGTCAAAGGAAACAACACGATGGCAGGGACTGGGCATCGAACCACCGAGCTAACCACTACATTTTAGTCTGAAGCTGGGTCAATAGCTTTTGCCCATTTTGGATTGAAAAGGGGTATATTTTGCCTTCTGTTTAAAATTGGGTATAGATCTGTGCCACTGTGGCCTGTAAAGAAGAAAAGATTTTCGGAGCAAGGTACAACCTCGCTCTTGGGGGCGGGGAGAGAGAGACCCTGGGAACGAGGTTGAGCAAGGTATGGAATTAAGAAGGGTATGAAATAGGGTATGAAATAGGGTATTTTTAATGTGGAAGTAGACTGCGAGCAGTCGTCCTATTTTCCTCTGATCCTACGTGCGAGTGGAAATGAATAAATTATGTAAAATAACAGGGGAGGATAATTGGGGAGAGGGAGGTTATAGGAATTTGTTCTTCCTCTTCCCGCATCCGCGCTACTCGCGCCTCGCAGCTCGCGGCTTCGCTGCTCGCCGCTCGCGCGCCTCACTCACCAGCTTCTCGCTAAAATTAGCGAGCTGTCTCTGTCCATTGATGAATTACTAGGCAATAATTGACGATACGGCGAGAATTCAACTTGCGACTGCAAAAATACTCAACGGACAACAGTTCTTCAAGAAGAGCAAAAGGACACGGGGGAAGCTGCTAGTGAGGTTGAACCACCGTTGACTGAGCAATTGTGTATTGCTAAAGCTCCTTTAAAACTGGGGAACGACGGAAATCAACCCAATTGTTCGTTTCGGGGGATATCTGTTCGGTAAGGCCTAAATCGCCTAAGATATTCGAATCTAATTGCAGTGAAAACTAGAGACATCACCTCAGACTTTCGTAGCAAGCGGATTGATTAATTTCTATTGTTTTCGGAGGGACAAATATGTCGTTTAGAACGTAAAATGAGACCTCCAAGTTTTTTTTGGAGAGCTACCAGCAGCTCAGAAATTCGGCGAATAGGATTCTGTTTCCTGAAATTTTCGGCGGCCTAAATTTCCAATTAAAAACTCCGAACAGATCATTGACAACCTTTGTTAGCTGACACAAACATGCCTTTAAAAAAGCTCTGAAACAATCTAAGAAAGTAGAAAATGATATTTGAAGTATTTCGCTAGAATTTTCTCGTTGGGTGCCCTGAAATCAGGATGTGCGCAAAGACAGCAAAGCATCGAAAAGTGCAACGAAGGACGACCTGGCTATGTTATCTGTTACAGAGGGACGTCGTAATTTTGCCGTTTCTAGACTGTCAGACTGTAGTCCAAGTATTGATAAAGAGAAATTAGCCTCTTCCAACATTTTGAAAGTCGCACAAGAAGACTTGGTAGGCAAGCGTTCGGGAGTCATATTAAAAGAGCAAGATATTGCTTCTACCCATGCAACACCGCGTGTTCAAGATACGCTCAGTAAAGACATTAGTACTGGAAATGAAGCTATAAATGTTCCACCAAATAAACTTGGAACTGCCAGTGAGAATTCGAGAGTTTTTCCTAAACTTTTAAGCCTCGCTTATGACGTACCAGAAAAACGTGCTACCGCGGCTGGTAACAAGGTAGATGAAGCAATTAGTAGCAGTAAAATTGAAAACAACTACAATAGAGTACCTTGTTTGTCTATTGATGGTGACACAGATGGAGGGATTTTTCCCCTCAGCTCTCTTCAAGAGAAGGAAAGGCTAGCTTTTAAGGCGCCTCTAGAATTGAGACAAACAGAATCGCCTCCTTCAGTCTCCTGCTGCCACCTGTACCTTCCAAAAACAAAGCGGAGCGAGTGAAGTTCCTTCTGACTGCAAACTTAATACGGCAAACATTGTTGAAGATATGAAAGCTAAAAACAACTGTAAGCCTGTTCAGATCCAAATAACACCTGAGGCCTTTGGCACCGACGCATCACATAAGTTCTTGTGAGCATAGCAGCGGCCAACCTTCTTTGTTAGAAAGTTGTTCCCCTACGGAAGGCACAGTTCCCGAAGTTAGGAACGAAAAAGTTGAACTGGATGAAGGTTTGTCATGGTCTACAACTGAACAGCAGGTTGCACTTCTTCAAATGGAGAAAACTCTGCCCAATTTCTCCTCAACTAACAAGAGGCCTTATACAGATACATCAATTGAAACTTCTTATCCTTGTAAAGCACCGCGGAAGCCTCTGAAGCTTTTTATACCGAAGAGTAAGGCAAATAATGGCGGTGAGAAACGGATCGGTAAACCTAGTGGGGTATACTCAAGGAAGACCAACTCTTGCACAATCACTTCAGCAGATTTGAACTTTGCACCCGGAAGTAACAGCTAACCAGTTGGTGACATGAACAGTGTTACCAAACAGGACATGTTTGTAGATAATGAGTCTGGAAATGTGAATGGTGAGGTAGACCACTTCGTCGCCTCCCACTACAACAACCATTCAGGCATCTGATCGTGTTTCCATGGAAACCGTGAAAGCCAGCTCTTGTACAGTCACTAGTACCGATTTGGACTTTGTACTCGAAAGTAACGGTTAACCAATCAGTCAGATTAACACTGATACCAACAGCGATATGTCCGCTGATATTGAATCTGGTACAGGTAACGATAAACCGATTGCTGCTTTGTCTCCACCCAGTAGCAGAGCAAATGAGGTTGAAAGCAATTCCCTTTCCCATGGTGACAGTTTTGCAACCGGAAATACGTCACCTTTATCGGCACATCTTTCACGGTGTAGCCAGAACAAGGACCCTTCTGTTACTTCCGTTGGAAATGTCAATATTGAGAATCACAAAGCGAAGGGAGTCTGTACGGAAGGTAAAGCGAGTTGCGTGGGAAAAGAAAATGAGTCGATCGCTTTTAGGATGGAACGACTTCGAAGAAAGAAAGAAGAAATAGAACAGGTGATTATGCTTTTAAAAGCTGTTTCTGTTCTTTGTCAAGTATTCGATGTTTCCCTCTTTATTTCCCAAACGACCGTCGCCAGTAAAAGTCATACTGTCAAAACGGCTTTAATTTTTGTACAGACTCAAAAGTTAGAACCACCTTGTACAGAATAATAGAGAGCACCGCAGGAAAGTACTGCTCAGTAGCTTTCATTTCAATGGTAACACTTAAGAAATTTTACCCACAGACTCAAAAGTTAGAACCACCTTGTACAGCATTATAAACAGCACCACAGGAAAGTACTGCTCAGTAGCTTTCACTTGAATGGTCACACTAGGATTTTATCCAAAGACTCAAAACTTAGAACCATCTTGTACAGCACAATAAACAGCACCACAGAAAAGTACTGCTCAGTAGCTTTCATTTGAATGTCCACACTTTAGGATCTCATCCACGGACTCAAAAGTTAGAACCACCTTGCACAGCACAATAAACAGCACCACAGAAAAGTACTGCTCAGTAGCTTTTATTTGAATGGTCACACTTTAGGATTTTATCCACAGACTAAAAAGCTAAAAACACCTTGGGATAGCCTTAGGAGCTTGCGCCTTTGCGCAAGATAATACGCTGGATACCTTCAAATGGGGTGGTTCTTCACTGTTTGAATTGAAACCTTTATAAAGTTGTGTTCGGTAAACTAAATTCGTGACGCTATATTTATATTTTTTCGATTAAGGTGTATAAAAGGGAATGCCAGACAGTCATCAATGTCGTCAAGATGTTAGTAAGGCCAGTCATTCAACCTTTCATGTTACGCTTTATGCCTCAGTCAGTTTAGCGTTACTCGCGTACGTATGGGTCAGCCTAAAACTTTTCTGGGGGAATTGTGTAAAGAACTTTTGTTACGTCAAGTGGCAATGACTGAGCTACAAAATGGAAGTCGAAATCCCATCCGGCGAGGGCAAAATTTAATAGAAAGTGCTAATTGGCGACGCTGCCTGAAATAATCTTTGTTCACCTACAAACCGGCCGGTGAAATGAGGCAGCTTAAACACGCACTCCTTGCTGTCCGCGATTACAGGTTTTAGTTCGTCAACTATCCTCGACCATTGCCGCCTACATTATAAATGTCGTAATGATTTTCCGCAATAATCCGTGGCCAACATGGCAGGTGCCGGGAAGCAAAAGGCTCGCTAGGGAAAACGCCACGTGAGCGCAAAGAGCCCCCCTCCCCCCCCCCCCTTTCGTGCTTCCCTTCTCTTCTGTCCCTTTCCACGCCTAACACGCAGGCTGAAATACCTGCAGCCATAAAAGCAATGCGCTGGCGCCTGCTCGATTTACAATTAAAATTTCATTGGTAATGGACACTCGCGTTTGATTGAAACTGCCTTGTTCATAAACGACGGCAATATAGTGTCAACGTGTTCTGACCGTTTTTCTTTGTCAGCAATGATCCGAGATTGGAAGGTGTTTTGCAGAATGCCGTTCGTCGTAGCCTGCAGGAAATGGGACAGAGATGCGTTCAGGAGCTGGAGAAAGAGGCTCGTGCTGCCACGTGCACGTGAAGAACCCGCGTCGAATGAAATCATCTTACTGCTATCCTCAGGTTCGAAAGAACACTGCCTGATCCTCCAAAGTAGTAATAGAAAGATTTTAAAAGCATCGCGTTTGCGGCAAACGGCAAACGGCAGGTCTGCCGTTTTAAAATGAAACATTTGTTCTTTGGCTTTGTGTAAACTCTTTTGAAAATAGGATACACCCCAAAACAAGCTTTGTAACTGTTAAATAAAATATTACTTGCGTTGTTGACGAACACGAGAACGGGCCTCTTCGCGTTAAAAACGGCAAACGTGAAAAATGGCGGGAAACTCATGATCACGTGGCATTTTTGCCGTTCGTGTTTGCCGTAAACGTGATGCTTAATCTCTCTATTGGCAGTTGCTTTACGCGAGCTTAACAAACAAATTTAGTGGCTCCGTCCACATGTTCAGTTTTATTCCTATACGCGACCATTTTCGTTTCGTTTTCACTCACGCGTACTTTGACGCTAATCCACGGTGATCAATATTTCGAATCTAGTGTAAGTTCAGTGTAACTGGAAGTGGAATTCGAAACTGTAAGCCTTGGAGATTGTTTGCGATAAAGGGACTTCTGTTTTGTAAGGTTATCTTAAAATCGTTGTGGGAATTTTTTAATTAAAGGTTGAGCTTTTTAGGTTTCAGTGTCTAGATTTTGATTTTTCACACAGCTTATAATACATGTATTACAGGGTTTTCAGGACTCTAAGGGAGGGACTGTTTTAAACTATCGGGTTCACACCATGTTTCTACAGGATGAGGCAAAGGAAACTGTTTCATTTGAGTGAGGTCCCGTCCACACTAAAGCGTTTTCTTTTGTTTACAACACCCAAACCTTTTTCCGTACTATCGTCCATAATGCAACAATCGAAAACGCTGGTGAAAAAGGAGGCTTTCGAAAACGGTTCAAAAGGGAAGACTTTTGAAAACGCATCGTTTTGAAGAGGGGAAACGCGTCGTTTTGAAATTGCTGTACTGTGTAGACGGCTAAAAACTGAGACTTTCGAATACCGTAATATCCCGGTTATAAGCCCTTAGGCTTTTGAGGCGTCGCAATAAATCGGGAATTTAGTTCAATACCGTTGTTTGGAACAAATTTAGTTCAACATGGAACATCAGTATGATTTAACTTGTTCCGCTCTCTACTTGCATTATACTTTCCTAATTTTTAATTTGAAGTTGTATTTTGTTCTGTAAAAGTACTCATGTTATAGTAACAAGGATAAGTGTGGGGGGGGGGGTATTATAATCGGAATATAATCTTTGTTCACAGTAAGGTGGGCCTATAAACCGGGGGGGGCTTATAACCGGGATTTTACGGTATTCAACGTTAACGGCTTTTGTGATAGTGTTAGCGTAAGAAAAAATCAGCGTGAAAGACGGGATCAAAACAGGTTGCAAGATTGTGTTCTGCAACCCGTTGTGATCTCGTCTTGTTTTTTTCACGCTTTCGAACTGGTTTTTACTGGGACCAGGTTTCCCCCCTCACCACTTTTCTATTTTGGTTTACAATCTCGATGAGAGCGCGTTAATGTGGACAAAACGAAAACGTTTGAGTGGACGAGAATATTTTGCAATTTTTGGGGCGTCAGAAAAAGGCGACTTTTGAAAACTCAGAAATGTGGACGGTTCGTTAGAGAGGGTTTTAGTAAAGAACATGTCAACCCTTTCACTCCTAGTAGTGGCCAAAGTAAAAATTCAAGAAAAATCACAATTTTCAGTTTTTCAAATCCTGCCAAACAAATAGTACCATGCAATAGTACTGTGAAAGAGATTTCATTTGAATGGTCACAGCATGGGATTTTGTCCACAGACTCAAAATTTAGAACTTCGTTACGTCTCGATAACTGACACTGGAGTGAAGGGGTTAATGCATCAGGGCTGACTGGTGCATTTAACTTAACGCCTGGGAGAAGAGGAGATTTAGAGCAGAAGAGGAGGGCCAAGACTACCGGCGTAGTCTTATTCCAGGGCTCCATTTAGGCAGAATCATTTTGTAAGGGCTTCGAGTAAAGAACGGCTTCGAGCTGCGGGCTCCACAACAAAAATTTCAGGGCTCCAGGGCTATAAGATCTCCCCTAACTCCCGTCCCCTACCCCTTCGCTTGGGGACCTTGTTTAACGTCTGTTAACAGTAGCCTGAGAGTACAGCCGACATTTCGCGAGGTTACCACTTGAGCCCTCGCAAAACGACCTCTGAGTAACGAGCGCAGAAATTCCACGCTGATGACGTGTCACTACCCAGATCTAGGTAGTGCTTCTGATTGGTTGAAACGAAATTCCCTCGCGTTTTAACCAACCAGAAGCAATACCTAGATCTGGGTAGTGTCACGTCATCAGTGTGGAATTTCTGCGCTCGTTACTCAGACGTCGTTTTGCGAGGGCTCAAGTGGCGACCTCGCGAATCGTCGGCTGTTTTCTCAGGCTATGTTAACAGTTGCGCACTTAATGCACTTCAACTCCAGGATTATCAGACTTGTTACAGTTTCTACTAATCAGTGAAACAGTGGTTGTCTACCATTTACATGAGCAAACCGGAGTAAATGGTAAAAAACCATAGACTTCACATCCAGCAACAAATTCACAGTCAAGGCGCTTAATAACGTAGGTACAAAAAGAGTCCCGTCGCTATTTTTTAATAACACTCCCTTGATGCTATGTACCATAAAAAAAAAATACCCCACGATGCGCGTGAAGACGTCCCTGAGGTGTACGCCAAAACGTGATATCTCAACAGTAACATCACAGGACATACGTTTATTTCTACTGAACTGATTTTAATTCAGTGATAACTTACTGCTTACTGTTCACTGTGCTACACTTAAGAATCAAGATATTAAAAACGATTTCCATGTTTCTAAACAGCTATGTTTGCATAAGTTAAAGTTTCGGAGAACGAGAAGGCTGTGAAAATGTAAAGCTGTAAATTTCCAAAGCCGTGTTCACGACTCTTGCGCCACTTAAGGAAACAAGGAAAGAAGTGATAATTATCCACCGTATACCGAAAATAAAGCCTCCACCGAACGCTACGTTAATTTTGGGACATTTCCAGTAATTTTCGGAGGTAACGGTTACCCCTACGGCCCAGTGACACGCGAACACCAATAGGCCTAAAATTAGGCCTTCTTAAAGAGGCTATGTCACTTTTTTAGCACTAGTAAAACAAAACTAAAAGGCAGATCTTAATCAAGAGAAACAAACATAATTAGTTAAGTTTTGTTTTAAACTACTCTTCTCATTCTTGTGAAACTATAAGTATCTTTAGCTGCGGATGGCTAGGATGAAAGTGGATGCAACTAGTAAAACTTGGGCCAGTTTATTCAAGTTCTTTTCTTGCGCCCTTGAAAAATTATCTAAAACTGATTACTGTTTTTCCTGTCGATGTCTCGAAATCTTCCTTTTGGTGTTCTAGAAGCATGTACAAAAACAAAAGTAGAAACAAAAAAAACTAAGAATCTCATGACATAGCCCCTTTAACTCTGTAATGGGGGCCCCTTGGGCCTTCAGAATGCAATTTCTAAAATAAAACTACGCCAGATTGATCGCGGCGAAATAAAGAGACTCGGGAACTAGGCAAGAACAAACTCTTTCTTTTGAAGGTAACGGGTGCCGTTACTTTCGGTAATAAATTCTACGGTATTTGTCACAAAGTTATGGTAAATGTTTCTCAACTAAAACGATCGTATTTCGTAATAACCTAATGATAGAGATTTTAAAGTCAGCTAAGCTGACTGTAAATAATTCATGTCATGCATGTATCTTTGATATAGCCTGCAGGACTTTATTATAATAAAAAAATATCCATAAAAATAACTCAAAAGCCCTTGGGCTACATCTATATTTTCACAGTACTGGGCAGGGTAAGTTTGGATCTAAACATAGTACCCTACTCGTGACACTAATTTTAGACCTAGAAAAGCAAGTCAGACTTTGGGTCCATAGTAATCTCAAATAAAATCATACTCCCGGAATAACTCGCAGGATTCCAGTACGATTTTGCTACTTTTTGTATTTTTTTAATACATAAATTCAAATGGCACACGGTCGAGTACAATATATCGCGATTTCAAGAAAAGTTAAAAAGTCTGCTTTGAGATATTTTAATTTAAAGGCCGAAAAGAACAAGTCTTTAGGTACAGCAGGGTATGTACGCACGCGGCAAACTCCTTAATTTTTTTCATACCTATTATTCCTGTTCAACTGAAATAGTATACAATGCAAGATAAATGTCCATTTTGTTGAACTGCTCCAATATTTCAATAGTTGCAATGAATTTTAGAGCAATTTTAGTCTCATTCCTGATTACTAGGGTTTCTCAGGAAAACCTGGCGGGTCGTATAGTTGTTATCATTGGCTATCCATGTTGTGCCAAAACAAGCTCGGCGACCCCCATTTTTTATTGCATTTTTGGAATGTTCTAAACATAATTACCAGTTGGACCAAGTCTTAGAAAATTTTAAATATTCCTTCTATTTAGATGGAATCGCCTTTGGCCTTGGAGTGTATCTTTTGAAATCAAAATTTCGCATAGAAGATAAACTTCCATTTCCTTGATACTACACCACCTTTTCAACATATGACCAAAGTCTATTTTTCACTGGTTTCCTAGCAACAGCTGTCACCATAGCAACGGTAATGTCGAATATCTCGAAAACTAGTCAGACACTTTATGACAAAACTTGAACTATTTGAACTACTCAACCTACGCAACTGGTATGCGAAATTAGGGAAAAATCCTTCTTATCTAATAACAGAAATGTTTATTCAGCCTAAAACTTGCTGAAACATCAAAAAGAATTATTATTCTGACGGCAATCAATTAAAAACAAAAATCTGTAAGGGCAGTTTAGAAATATTTCTATTTACGCAAATTACGAACTTTTTTACTGATTTGTGCTGCATTTTAGCAGTTTTTTAATATAAATATCTTAAAATCGCAGCCACCTAGGAAGCTCAATATACATTAAGAATGTTTTGCTATCACAAAAGATCTTTCAACTGAAAAGATAAAGTGTGAAGTTTTGTCTTTCTTGGAACATTGGAGAAAACTGCGGGAATGACCAAAATCAGCCCGTAAAAAATGAATCACGATTTACTTGAAAAACGCTCTTACAGATTTTTCCCTAATTTCGCATACAAGTTGTGTAGCTTGAAGTAGTTCGAACAGTTCAAGTTTCGTCATAAAGTGCCTGACTAGTTTTCGAGGTATTCGACATTATTTAAAATGAGGGGATGTCCATTACCGTTGCTATGAAACCAATGAAAAAAATAAACTTTGGTCATATGTTGAATAGGTGGTGTAGTATCAAGGAAATCGAAGTTTATCTTCTATGCGAAATGTTGATTTCAAAAGATACACTCCAAGGCCAAAAAAACTGTTGCGAGCCTCCTTAAGTTGATGGCTCGCCATTTGAGCCATTTTGATGTGGAGAAGGGAGAGAGAAATGTGCTGGACCATAGAAATTCATCACTATACCAGA
>Ga0126336_10000936_pt1 | contig 13874 bp, 8 predicted proteins | sample SidCmetagenome_FD_92530 | JGI IMG/M metagenome (GOLD analysis project Ga0126336, IMG submission 92530) | Coral microbial communities from El Islote,Puerto Morelos, Mexico - Siderastrea C C metagenome | ecosystem: Host-associated > Invertebrates > Cnidaria > Coral | place: El Islote,Puerto...
AATAAAGGATCTGAAATATTATCTGCAACGTGATGAGTTAATTTCCCTGCTGATGTTTGTAACGCTGGGCCCAGCTTATTTGTGTAATTCTGTCACAGGATGTTGTGCTTCACTTCACAGAGTGTCATCTATAGACCCTTTTTTACCCTATTTTTTAGGGTAGTCCATTTTGGTAGTCCATTTGGGTAGTCCATCGGGGTAGTCCATGGACTGGGGTCAGTGTTTTGCCGCATTACAATAACTCTACATTATTTAATTATTTAGAACTATTATTAGGATGCAGTTACGTAGCAGAATTCAATTCATCAGTAAAATATTATTGTACTTATTTGTCTTAAAAACATTTGTCTGGACATTACATCTGACCACAGATGGAATTTTGATGAACATAGACAGATTTAAGTTGGACATTTAAGGCTCAACAAAAACTTGAATCCTGGCTTATACTTTGGGCAAGTAACTCCCAAAATTTGCTTGCTGGAGCCAATTTCCTTCTTGCCCAGGTTAAAAAAGAAAAGGAAAAATACAACAAAACAACAACTAAAAAACCATAAGTAATTTGTAAGGCAAAGACAAAGGAAATTATGCAACATGACTTGTTTTAATATGAAACCCATTTTTGGTGTAGTTTTAGGGGGGCAATATGTGTGAATTTTTAGGAAATAGGATAAAATTTATAAAAGAAAATTAACAAAGAGGGATTAAATTTTTGTACACACCCCCAGACAGTCCACCCCCACGCAGGAGCACTTAGGGTTGTTTGTGGACTGTTTTGGTGTCCATCTGTTATTATTAACTTTAAATGTTTCTTAAAATTCATCAATTCCCCTCCCCCTTCTTTTTATTTAATTTCACTTAAAAAATTGCAAAAAAATTCTCTCAGATTTATGGGAGCTCGCTCTATGATCCTATGATAGAATTTTTGGATTGTATGAAAAGTCATGGAGATAAGTGAGAAAAAAGGCTAAAACATTGGGAAAAAAAGGCATCCACCCATATTGCCCCCTTAAGTCGGTAGATGATGGACAGTTTGCTGAGGGCTTTGCTTGTTTTGTCAAGCTCTGACAATGTTTGATGACGTATTGTTATAAATTGTACCTCTAGCAAAACTAGCAAATTGCTCTGCTTGAATATCTGCTGTGACTGACAAATCAAATAACTTTATTATAGTCTCAATCTTACAGCTGTGCACAAGTGCACTACTAATCGGGGAGACCGAGGATCGAATTGGAATTTGGAGATATTGGTTTTTGAGGAGAGGGGAAAACCAGAGTACCTGGAGAAAAACCTCTCGGAGCAAGGACGAGAACCAACAACAAACTCAACCCACATATGACACCGGGACCAGGAGTCGAGCCCGAGCCACATTGGTGGGAGACGAGTGCTCTCACCACTGCGCCATCCCTGCTCCCCTAAATTGCAAATGTGTTTGACTTTTCAAAAAAATTGTCAAGCTCACTAGCACCTTTACAGTTTGGTTAGTCTTGACAAAATGTGGTAGGATTTAAAAACCAAGTCCACACTAATCTCTTGTAAACCACAACTGTAGACTGCAAAATTTGTCTTTCACCCTGAGTTTCTTAATACAACAATAACAGGAACAGGGGTGAACAGTTCTTCCCGAAACAGATCAAGTTCACAGATACAGAAACTATTATGAATATGTAAGTGGGGCATGGGGATTAGTGGGGGGGGGAGGGGCTTCCTTACTTATTTTTAGATGCTTTGGAAAAAAGGAATTACAAGGGAGGAAGGAAATTATAGGGAGGGGGTAATGTACAGGAAATACAGATCCTCCTTAGCTACGTAATTGGATATGCAGTTAAAAGCAAAAAGAAATTTCACTGTAGTCAATAGAAAGCTTTCTAAAGTTTGCTTTGAACTTTTACATACCCTGAGTAACTATGTCCTGTCAAATGTCAAAATACTACAATCTGTAGATTAGGTCATGTTTACATCGCCTAAGCTTACACAAGAATAATATTAGTTACATCACCACATACACTGACAAAAACAGTTTTCGGTGATAAAAACAGTCTAAATTTAAAAAAACTGTTCAAAAACCTAACGTGACTTCACACAGTGTAAAGAATATGTAAATGCATTTAATCGTACACATATATAGACCTAAAGCTGCGACACAATCTAAGCTTCAAAAGTTAAGGGCTTAATCATAATGCGAAGTAATTTCAGACACGAACATACAGCTGAAGATGAAAGTAATGTCAATAATTCTCTACCACATGCAAAACGAATGACTTGAACAAAAAATCAGACAATAATTAAGACTTAATGTAAGTCAAACGAGGAAACGATTTGTGGTACTAAGTAGAATTATTGCACAGTCATGAATTCATGCAATCTTCGAAATATTTGATATTTCGAAATAGTATGATATTATTTTGTGATATGACAAACAAGAAATCTTGCTCACCCATCCTCCATGCTGGGCTATCCACTGAGCGATTCTCTCGTTAAAGATAAAATCCACCACAAATCGAATGATTCTCCTTAGAAAACTCCCACTGAAGCCCCTGCGAATGACAGTCACGGCAATCTCATAGCCGAAACAAAGTAGAGCGACAATTCTGCCCCAGTTTATTCCAGAACGAAACAATCTTCGAGCCACAGCGGCAAAAGTCTCGTACGCCGTTGCAGGAGTAAGGCTTAATGAATCAATCATATCCTTAAATTGTTCTTTGTATTTAGCGTCTATTTCATCGCCTATCTCTCCCAGCCGCCTACCAATAACAGGAACATGCTGAGAAAATGGGTGAACGTCATTACACGAACGCAGTTCCTCCAGCGCGTCTGGCCGGGCAGTAGCTGTAGGGCTGTTCATTTCGCCGCGTTCTTCTTCTCTTTCTTCCTCATCCTGGTACCGCTGGAACATAAAATGACGGAAAACTCCTTCTGTATCTCGCACGACAGCTAACTCATCTTCTTCTGATTTAATTTCTTGATTATTGCTGGTGGAATCTTCACCACCAGAAGCCATCTTTTTTTCAATGAACTTGAAGCCACTGAGCCGACAGTCTAGAACAGCGGAGTCCGTCATCGCGGGAAACTCGCTTTTTGAACTTTTGAAGGTGCCCGCGGGAAACGCGGGACAGTCCTAGACTACGGAATATTTTCAGAAAATTAGTGCAAATTTCCTTTAAAGTCAGTGTATGTTGGGGAGTTGTGAAGCATAACCAGTCCTCGTTTCCTTCTGAGGACTAATAATCATTTTCTGTATCTTCTGATGCTTGGTTTTGTTAAATTGCCAGTATAATGTACCGGTCAAATTGAAGCTTAAACATCCCCCCCCGGGCATTCCCCGGGCATTTAACTGTGCATTGTGCCCGGGAAGGGGGAATTTGAACGTTGACTTGGAAGGTGGGGAATTTGAACCGGATTTATCTCTTGTTCTGGTGTAATACTCCTGTCAGTTTTTTCGGTCAGTTTGTATAGGTTTGACGGATTTACAAGATAGAATTTCGCCTTTGTTAGTGAATAACTCTTTCAAAAGGGTCTTCAAAAGAAGTCTGAAGGTGACATCACGGCATATCTCTCTCTGAAAAGTGTGAACAGTGTTTGATTGAAGACGAAATTTGTCTTTGAGGAGAGGTATTTCAGAACTAATTGGTGGGGCATTTGAACGGTTTTTTTGCCCCGAGAGGAGGGAATTTGAACAAGCCAAACTTCAAAAGTTCAAATGCCCAGGAGGGTTGCCCGGGGGGTGGATGTTCAAGCTTCGATTTGACTGGTACATAACGTTGAAACGCATCACACGTTTTTCTGACTTGGAGTCAAACAGAGTGAGTTCTATCGCGTCGATCCGTCTTCAAGAAATCTTTTGATCTCCTTGAGATCATTTATTCTTTTTCAATATTTTAAAACATTTGAATTATTTTAACTATTCGAAATGCCTTGAAGAGAAGGACAATAGGGCTACACGCGACCAAGCTGATGTACTGCAAGCTCCGTTGACGGGCTTCAAGAAGACATGGATAGATCGTTGGTGGCCGAGGACGTTTAGAGTCGATTTAGCTCTTCTCGTTCGGAAATAAAAGTTACACTGGTAAGAATTTTATGCTATGACGCGTCGCACACTACACTGACGTCATTCGAAAGCCCGGGACTACCCCATATATGCAATCCGGGTGTGTACTGCTGGATGCATTTGGGTCTCATTTTTGACCTTGCAGGTCTGTGGTGGGGTAGAAATTTTCACCTTTTAGTCTAATCAACACTATGCCCGAGCCAGGAAAGATGCAAAAGTGTGACAACACTTAACTAAAACTTACTCAAGAGTCGGGGGCTGAAAAATTCTTGGTGGGCAGTGGCTGGAGTGTAGTCTTGCTGGGGACTAGGAAGCCCTACCCTGTCTCAGAGGAAAGTGCTTTCAATTCCTCATCTCAGACTAAAGAGTTAGATTTTCTACTCCATTTCAGAGTAAATTAAGTGGAATTGAACAGAATGTATTACTTTGGCACAGTTCATAACAATCTATTAGGAAAGAGAGATTGCGAAACAATTGTAATACTAATTAATTGGCGTAATAAGGTAAGGTATTGTCAAACTCGTTTGAATAAATCCCCCCCCCCAAAAAAACAAACAAACAAACAAACGAACAACAACAACAACGACAACGACACCAAAAACGAAAAACGTATACTCCATCTGATTTCTGAATCCGTTATAAGTGCTGTTTGTGTATCATTGACAGAAAAGAAAATAGTCTTTTTACACCAAAATACAATGTAGAGTAAAAATTGTTCGGAATTAAAAAAGTACAAGAATATATTTAGAAAGAAACGTTAAGGGGTTTCGTTTTTTACCTCTCATTATAGCTCATGGATTCTAATTACACTAATAGGCAATCCCATATTTAATAATAAATAAGTTAAACAGAAGGGAAGTAATCTCACAAAGACGGACATGACGGAGTCAAAATACACTGAAGAATCAATTACCTGCAAGATTTGTAATAATATTTCGATAGAGCAGGGGCTGTAAGTATTAGGAATCTTTGTATCAATGTCACAGTTCACAGCTTGGCTAGAAAATATGCATCCGCTTCAAGTATCCTGTGTATTTGAGTTTCTTTACTGCTTTAGGTCCCAATTCGATGAGTACATGGGCGGAGAAAACAGGAAGCTTATTCATGCAAGAAGGTAACAATGACAACCAAAGTTTCAAATCTTATTTGGATTTTAACATATTCGAGAACGAAACCTCCTCGCTCTCTCTCTCCCACCTCTTTCTCCTACCACCTTCATATAATCATTCGAAGAAAACAGAACGCGAAAGCCTGGACACGAGATATGTATTCATGCAAATTTTGTGCAATGTATTCAATTCAAAGTATATCGCTTAGGGACAGATATTTCAATCTAACAGAACACTGAAAGAGCAAGCACCACTGACTGTTAGGCGAAAACAAACGTGATTTGACAGGTCCCACTCACTTTATCCATGAAACGTGGAGTTCTTGCCGTACTGAAAAACAGTTATACTTCAGCAGTTTTATTGGCCTTAATTAATCGCCACCTGCTTCTTGTACCGGACGTAATTGTCAAAAAAGGTTTCGAAGTATTTACCGTTTACATATTAAATACGTTTTTCGCCACTATATTAATCTTCTTGGTTGGAAATGGCGCACACGGGCGACACGCAGAACGTTGTTTGTGCTTCTAGTTTGAAATACCGCCACGGGGGATTTTGCAAATACAAAAATATTTTTCTTCGCTATTTAAGAAAAAGGATTGTACTGCATAGGGCAGTCATTAAATACAACTGGCTTAATAGACACGAAACAAAAGACTTGCCATCGACTTAAACACTTTCGATTCCATAATTGCGGGCGGTCGACAGTCATCATAAATTTATGAGTTTGCGGGATTTCACCATAGATACGGCTGGTTTACTGAAAGCCATTCTCATATCTTTGTATCGCAGTGCGAAGATACAGTGCCTAACCGAAAGTGACCATCAATTTGCCACCAGAGCAGTCATCAAGTTTCTGACGCTGTAAATGTCTGCGATGACGAAGCATGTTCGCTTTCGCAGCGAAAACGATGGAAAGAACATAGCACTACGTGAAACTTTAACTCTGAGGCACATAGAAACGCCAAATTCTGATACGAGCTCAACACGCAAGAAAAAGAGGAAGAAGAAATCTAAGCTGCAAATTCTCAAAGCCGAGAAAAGGACACTAAAGAAGGAGTTGAAAGACACCAAAGATGGTATTTTGGAAGATAATAAGAGAAAGGCGAGCCCGAGTTATACTCCGTATGAAAATCGACAGAGACTGGCTCGCACAGCGAGCGATACACTATCCAAACTTCAACAGTTAGAGGGCAAAATAATGACCAAGGAAAAAGCTAACAAACAGAAAATACAGAGAAAATTGACGACTCGGTTAAAGAAACGATCCGTTAAAGCTGATAAGCAACACGGCCGGCTGATCAAAATGACTGCAAAGTTGGAAAGAATGAAATTAGGTGAAGAAGAATTGCGCGCGGATATAGCGAGAGAGCTGAAAGAGGACGCGAAAAGTCCTAGTTTAACAGGCACAGAGCTAACCCCTCTTCGTTTGCCTCGTATATACTCAGCTGATTCAGCTCAGTGGATAAATCTGTCAACAACCAAACCAGATTACAAGATAGACAGTGGGGAAGACTCCAGGCCGACCTCTGTTCTGAGCGAATCTGCAATCCAACTGACCCCAAGTGAAAAGAGAATTGTTGTACACAAGCTCGCTCACAAGTACGATATGACACGAGAGCTAAGAAACATCATTCATGAACACATGATAACACGCTCTTACAGTTTTTCTTATTTTAACATTATTCCTCCTTACAAGCGCAAAAAGCCAAAACCACAGAAAACCAAGCAAGTTTTCAATCGCTTGGTTTACGAAGATAAGATAGGTGTAATGGATTTCAGTAAGAAGTATCCAAAAAAAGTTGTTTTAAGCACTTAATTTTTTTCCCAAAAAGTTTAATAATATTGCGATTTGATGGTTTTGTATAAATCGTCTTTGTTTCTAAGACAACCATCCATTTATAATTGCTGTGAGTATTAAGAGTTCAGTTCGATCTAGCAATTAGGAAAAGTTTGAGTTTGAACAAATAACACTGCAATAAACTGGAGTAACTTTTTTCAGAGGATGAAAACAATAATTAATTTTAATTGAGGATGGTGGACAAAGGGGGATTGCATTGCCAGGGAAGAGTTAATTGAGCAAATTATCTTTTCTGTGGATATTATTTATTTATGAACACTTGATAAATTAAGTTCCAGTTCAGGCAAAAAGAGTTGAAAACTTTAATAAACCGTTAAAGACCTACAAAAATACCTAAACTTAGTAGATGCTAAATCTTCAGAGGAGAAAATTGCTAATTAAGTTGCTGCTAAAAATACTCTGTAACCAAGGCGGTCACCTAGCCTTGACTCAAAAAAGCGACAGGTCACAAAATTGAACATTTTCGAGTTAAAGTGGACTGTCGGAATCGAAAAAGAAACATTTTACGTCAAGACTCCAACCATCAATATCATAAAATCTTACATTTCCCTTTAAATCTCCAGGATTGGTAAAGGGTTTAGTGAAACTTGAAACTTAAGGGGGCGCTGTGACTTATTTTTTAGGATTATTGAAAAAAGTTAGAAGACATGCATATTGCATTCAAAGGAAATCCACAACTAATAGTTCAGTTTTGTTTACAATGACTCTACCAGTTTTCTGAAGCTATTATCTTTAAACGTCTGTTCGGCTGCGGATGGCTAAGATGGAAACGGATTGCAACATGCAAAAGCGTAGGCAAATGTTTTCAAGTTTTCCTCTTGTTTCTTGGAAAGTAGCTCTTTTAGGTAACTGTATCCCTTTCCAGTAAGAAAGTAGCCTTTTATTTACATGTTTTGATACTATTCGATTACTTAAGGCGATTACAAACTAATCTCAATGGAAAAATACAGTGTGAAATCCACCGTACCGAAAAAGATGGCGACTGGTACATTTACCTGTAATTCTTAGCGCCAAAACCCCTAAAAACGCTCATAGAAACGCAAAAAAGTTCTAAAAACTTTAAACTTAGCGTAAACAATGTTGCTAGCATAGGGACAAATTTATGCAAAAATATGACTTTTCATGTGCCTATTGGGTGTGTTAGGTTCGCAAGGCATTGTGGTAAAATGTACAGCTGCCATCTTTTTCCGCACGGTGGATCAAAGATGGCGACTCCAAAATGGCGGATTTCTGCATGACGCATAATTCACGTCATGTGCCGCCATGACGTGACCTTCCCTAAAGCGGACGCTATGTTTGATCCACCTCAAGTACTGGAGCTGCAGCTCTTTGCATGAGTACTTATAAGAAAAACATACCTGTTTCACCTGCGCCCAGCCCTGGAGATGATAAAAAAAAAAGCCCGGTCTGAATGTGATTAAGAAAATAATGTCAAATGTTTTCATTAACTTTTAGCAGCTCCAGAGATTTTTATCAAATTCGCTTATGGTGGTTTTATTTCCACCAGCCATTCAGTTCTGCCGGGCACAAATTAAAAACTGGCGTTTTTTACTGCATTCGATACATTTGTATCCTCCTGGAATGGGCACCCACGCACAATTGCAACTTTTATAATTTGATCTGTTTACGGCCCCTAAAGGCTAGTTTTAAAAAATCGCAGCGGGGGCTTTTAGAAATTCGAAAAATATTTTCCTTCACTCTTTACCAAATCGGTTCTTATTGCTTGATTGAGATAATCATTTAAACACTTTATTTAGCTGTAAACAAAGAACGGGCTATCAAATTTAACACATTTTGGATTCTAACAGTAGCTAAAAGTGACACAAGCAGTCTTTGGTGATGTTTAATTGATAAGCTTGAGGGTTTCCTCCATAGATACGTACGATTTGCAAAAAGTTGTTCTCATGTAAGTAGTTTGTAAAGCATACTTACATGCTTGTTTTACCGTCAAGGACGTTGTGATTCTGATGTTGTAAAATGTCTGCGAATTCGAAGAAAAAGCAAGTTTGCATTAGCGGAAACGCGGATGGAGCCAACATCTCATCAAGTGAAACGATACTACAAAGACCAAACTCTGATACGGGTTCTGGTCACAAGCAGAAAATAAAAAAGACGAAGCTGCAAATACTCAAATACGAGAAGGCAAAGCTTCAAAACAACTTAGCATGCGCTGAAGAAGCTATTTTGGAAGACAGTGCGAGAAAAGCAAGCCCTAATTATACTCCATACGAAAACCGATGGAGACTCGCTCGAACAGCATTCGATACTGTATCCAAACTGCAACAAATAAAGGGGGAAATAGTGACAACGAAAAAGGAAAACAGAGAGAAAAATGAAAGAAAGTTGACGACCAAGTTAAGGAAACGATTCGTGAACGTGGAAAAGCAACACAATCGACTGATCACAATGACTCAGAAGTTGGAAAGAATGAAAATAAGCGAAGAAAAATTGCGCGCTGAAATAACGCGAGAACTTGAGGAGGGCGTGAGGGATCCAACGTTATTAACTGACGCAGAACAAAGCCCTCTTCGTTTACCTCGAATAAACTCAGATTCAGCTAGCGCTAACTGGAAAAAGCTTTCAAAAAGCTTACCAGAAGGCAATGTAGACGACGAGGATGGCTCTAAAGATAGCTCGGAACTAGCCTGTAGTATGAGAAAATCCATGGCGGACAGGCTCGCCCACAAGTACGATATGACACGCGAGCTAAGAAACTCGATTCATGAACACATGATAACACGCTCTTACAGAGTTTCTTATTTCGACATTATTCCTCCTTACAAGCACAAAGTTCCGAAACCACAGAAAAGCAAGAAGGGCTTCAATCGCTTGGTTTTAGAGAACAAAATGGAGGCGATGGATTCCAGCAAGATGCAGTCGAAAAAAGCTCAAAAAAGTTGAAAAAATACTTGGAATGCATAGTTTACACAGTGCATGAAATGTCTGAATCTCTGGAATGCAAAAGATTGACATTTAACATTTACTCAGAATAGATGTAATTTCTAGTGTGATATATAGTTTCCCAGTTTTTTTTAGACAAAGCGAAACACATTAAGTACCTCATGTGATAAAGAGGAAAAAATATTTAACAGTCTAAGATTAGAAAGACGACAGTGACAAATAAATTAAATCGTTGAGAACAGCCGGATCTGTCGTAGACCTGGATCAGTAAAATACTTGATAACATGAAACATAAGCGGCCATCTGATCCTTATGGCAATAGAGGATTTTGAGTAGAAATCAAACAAAAAACAAAACTTGCTTTTAGTATTGCAGAATTGAACTGTAAGTACACATACATTCCTATATATCTCTGTAATCGGATATTATTTCGTAGTGCCATGTCAATTACTTATTAGCCAGCCACTAATAGATAGCAGTGTTTTCTATTCAAATTTTAAGAGCCGTCATTAAAAATAAATTCGAAACCATTCAATAAAAGAAGTCAAGAATTTCAAATGTCATCAAGGATTAATAACTAAACAACTTCTACACTTCTCCAAGTCTCAGGTCTGTGCGGTACAGCGTTCTTGAGTTATTTGCCAAACCGTTCCACCCAAATTTATAAAGCTCAGAATGTAGACGCCATGTTGGTGTACCGCCGTGGTACACCAACATGGCGGCCGGATATCAAAGAAAGCACCTGGAATCCACTTTCGCTATGAAAGCGATTACTTCTCGCTCGTGAGCTAGTATACTTTCACGTAAACACCTCACCAATACCTGAAATGTTCAAACTGATAAAATTTCTAAGGAGAGGCCTTTTTTTCAAACAAGACAGCTTTGTCACGGCGCCATCTTGATGTCACGGCGGAGACCTTGAAAATTCAAAATGCTCTAGTTTTTAAAAACGAAGGACGCTACCGAGCTGGAAACTTGTAAAAAGATATATTTTTATGTCATCTTACACCTCTTGACGATGAAAAATTCAGCAGGCCTAGCGAGACCAAAGTCCGTTTTCCACGGTTAGAAGAATGGGTGCTAACTACTCCACTCAAGGCATCCTGGGATACCCACATGTAGTATCTGTCATCCATATTTTTCTTCGGTTGTGTATTTTTGTGCTGTAAACTTTTGTTTTTTCGTATTTTGTGGCCCACCTAACCTTGCAATGGACATCACTTCAATGACTAACGGAGGAACAATTCCCATGCGAGACGCGGATGCAATCAAACTATTTATCGGGCAGGTCCCGAGAACGTGGGAGGCCAAAGATTTGAGGCCCTATTTCGAAAGCTACGGACAAATACACGAGCTTACCGTTTTACGAGACAGACTAACAAAAAATCACAAAGGTAATATTCCAAAACTCATTCATCACAGTCTTGTTTTGCAGTTTCTGATGTTTGTTTTGTTTTTAGGCTGTGCATTTCTTACGTTTTGTTCGCGCGAGGCTGCTGTAAATGCTCAAAAGGACTTACACGAGAAGAAAACTTTACCCGGGGTAAGTTGTTAGAACGTTTACTGTTTGTTTACCCTCAAAAGGTACATTGAACATTCATTCTTACACGTTTTGTTCATAAATTTAACGCACTTTAAGAAAAATAGCGGTAGTTTTGACTTGGAAGTAGGTTTCTTCTAAATCTTCGACACGTGTATGTACAGACTACGTACTATTCGTATCAACTACATTTCTGCTTTTTCTCGCGATTGACGGCTGTGAAAAGCCTGGTTTCTTTCTTGGATGGTGATAAAGACTATGTTTTGTCTAAGAATGGTAAAAAAAAACAACATAAATACGTTTGATGTTCAGAAACGAATAAAAAGAATCATTGATTAGAAACGTTTCCTTATCGGTGTTTGATTTTATTGGATTTTATTGGATATTGTTGGATGTGATTGTGTGATACAGAAAGGGGTTTGTTTGCTAACGAGGAGGCGGGTTATTTTGAATGTTCGGTATGATTTTTTTCCGAATGATCATTACGAGTATTTTCTTCGGATCAAAAAAATTTTTCGAAAGAAATTAATAATAATTATGATGATTATGAGGATAACAATACAGACAAGGGAGTTGAGCAACATTTTAGATTGTTGTTTTTGACCTTACACCTGATAAATTCACCTTATGATGTTGATTACAAATTGTCTTTTAAAAGTTTGTAATTAACGGATAATTACAATGACATTTTTCTACAAGGCGGAAGTTTCTTCTACTGAAGAATGCATTTCTTTGTTTTCCACTGTAGATGCAAAATGCTATGCAAGTTAAACCAGCAGAGAGTGAATCCCGGTCTGGTAAGTTAATGGTGTTCATGTGATGGTATGTTGTCAAATCTCACATTTCTGCTCTGTCCCAATTCCCCTTTTTTAATTTGACAGAAAATTTACATTTGAGTTGCCTGTGAAAGAGACTATTCTCAAGGCCAAGTAATAAGCCAACAATTTCCTGCACATTGTTGTGATGTTGTGTTACAAGTTGGGTTGTTTGTTGTGTATGTTGCCATCTCCATGCCCAACCAAGTTTCATATTACAGAAAGTAAAATATGTCACTTCTACTTTTTGTAATCAACAATTTGTTGAGTCAAGAGGTGGTACAGTATGCACAACAAACAATTTTGTCTTGCAATGCGACATTGTTGTGTGAGAAGTTGTACGAAAATGTTACTTGTATTACTTGACCTTTATTGTGTTTTATTATTATGACATGTTATCTAGCCAAAATATAACAGTGAATGCTACATTTGTGGTATGGTAATTGATGTGATACAGTAAAAACCCACGTGTAAGAACCTAGTGGTTTAAGAACCTGCTGACAGAAATTTGCCATTTTAATACCCAAAAATATAACCTGTTTAGCGAAGTAAGATCAAGCAGGTTCTTATATGTGGGTTACAGTTAAAATAATTATGATAACATTTTAACCAAGGAGTTTTATAATACAACTCTTGTTATAGAGATAACACTACATATACATACTGTAATCAGTTTTGTTAGGCTTATCATAATACAGTTGTGAATAAATACTGTACATTTAAGGACGAAACCCAAGTTTATTTATTTTTCTGGTAATCAACAACTATATCTCATTCATAGAAATTAAGAACCTAATTAAGAACCTACTTAGCCTAAATTGCCAATATCTACCCTAAAATACAAAAACCTATTTTGCCAGACCTCAAAAAATGTAGGTTCTTACACACAGGTTTTACTGTATGTTGTTATGTATGATTATTTCCTGTAAATACACAGTCTTCCCTTTAAATCAATGAGCACTCACAAGTAAATTGTTAGGAGCTCTGGCTGTAAAGTGTTCAAACATTTGACCTCCAGGTCAGATCATTTCATGCAATTTTGGGCTCATCTTCAGTATCAGTTTTGAGCTTAGCTAGCTTTTACTCTCTTCTTAATTCATATTACTCTCGGTTTTTTGTTTTTTGTTTTCCAGAGGACCGTAAACTGTTTATTGGTATGATATCGAAAAAGGCAACAGAGGATGATCTTCGAATGATGTTTTCTCCCTTTGGTACAATAGAAGAACTGACAATTTTGAGAGATAGTGAAGGCAAAAGTAGAGGTTTGTAGCAATTGCTTTATTTCTTATTAAAAAATGCAAAAAGAACTTAAATAGTCATCAGTACTGAATTACACCTTTTGCCCTTCATTAAAGGAAAATAGAGATTCATTTTATTTTAGGGGAAATCAATAACATCTTAGGAATAACATTTTCACGACAAAATGTTCATTTAAGTAATCCGTTGGTTCATTTGCGCAATTACCATGCTAATGCACCTTCAATAACATCATTGGAATGTCATTTTCGTTATTGAAAAGTCTATTATGTCTTTGGAAAAACATTAACATCAATAACACTGCCGTTTACATTTTTTGAAAGTCATTTCTGGCAAGTAATGAATAAAT
>Ga0126336_10000937_pt1 | contig 13872 bp, 9 predicted proteins | sample SidCmetagenome_FD_92530 | JGI IMG/M metagenome (GOLD analysis project Ga0126336, IMG submission 92530) | Coral microbial communities from El Islote,Puerto Morelos, Mexico - Siderastrea C C metagenome | ecosystem: Host-associated > Invertebrates > Cnidaria > Coral | place: El Islote,Puerto...
GCAGTCGCCAAACGCAAGAAAAACAGCGTCATAGCAGTGCACAATAACCCTGTATAACAATAAAGGAAAAACATTAAAGAAAATGACTACTTTTCATGACAACTTGGTCAAGGAAAACTTTAATAATGCTGGTTTAGTTTTTTAACGAGGACTTCAACGCTGTTCACCCTGAAAAGCCTTCCTGCAGGCCATTCGGCGATTTATTCGTCTCGCAGTGCAATTGCAAAGCTTTCATATTTTCTGCCAATAAATCTTCACTACCACTGATCCGTATTACACCAGACCTCAGTGTGAGAACGAGCTGTTAAGGTCCGAGATCCCTGACGCAGAACGGCTGAACAAATTGTATAATCTTCTTAATCGTGTTATTTAGCTTAAAGCCAACCATAAGAAGAAACTAGTACAGTGCTGGAATGGCAACGAGTTTACATACGAAGCAGGAATTGGTTAAAATAGTTGTTTTTCTTTTACACAGATAACATCTGCATTTGAGACAGATGTTATCAACTTTCAAAATGAATGAACTATGATAAAAGAATGGTCCTTGTTTTGAACATTTATTTTGCGCAACTTCCCTACTCGTAAGGTATTATGGTTGTCTTGTTTAAGTCAGGATTCAACGAGAGACTACACTCAACGGTTCATATCCAGAGGTAGTCTGTAAAGCAGCGAGTGCGCCAGTCTCTGGTAACGAGGGTAGTGTGTGTGGTGAGTACCTCGCTTTTCGTACTCTCTGTATACAGCTTTGGTCGTTTCAGAAAAACGATAATCATTCGTTTGCGAAGCTTGAAAAACATGTTTGTTAGCTAAATAAGTACATCATATAAGTTATATGGGATTGGGTTCTTATCGTCCGCATTTCATGGCGGTCAGTTTACCGTTGGTAATAATAACTTGTTGTTTTAATTTGCTTGTCGCCGAGGTAGCACAAGAGGTTCTTTTGAATTTAATTTCCCGATCCGTTCAACCATTAGCTGGTTATCACTAGTTCTGTCATATCAAGGTGCCTGTTATGCGAACAGCCAATCAGAGACGACTATTTTCTGCCTAATTATAGCCAAGCGCTGGACCATATCAAAGATAAAACAAATGAATAACACGAGATCTAGCAAGAGTTGTTGACTAAAGGGAAGCACAGCGTTTACTGAGCGAAACAGGAACAAACGTCAATTGAATGCCTCGTGCTGAACGTAAGTTGGTAATTATAGAATGCACTGTTTTCTCGGCTATGGAACTCTAACAGTGAAGCTATTCACTGCCGCAACAAGCGACGTGATAGGCGATGCTATGATATTTGTCTCTGGCGTAATCTCGGTCGAGCCCACTTTGCGATAAAATGGAAGTGCACTCAACTCCCCCTCAGCCACCATCAATGACCTCTTAAAATGTAAAGGCGAACATCTCTCTCTGGATCGCTACTAACTTAGTCCATTACTTGATCTTCGTCAAATATGTTGGACACATCTTTGAGGACACGTGGTGCATGCAAGGTTGTTTCCACATTTCAGACGGAAGCTTCACTTCCCTCTAATACGGCACCTCTGAAAGGTGGTCGCGCGAAGACGAACACTTGCAGTTGGCTCTTCTTCTTAACATCTTAGAGCGTCTCCCGCGAAGACGGAATCCTTCTTAGTCGTATAGTTGGATGTGCTCGTTGAAAAAAGTGATCGATTTTAATGACAGACGAATTTAAAATAGTTAATTTCGTTTTCCGGTATCGTGATGAATTAATGAATTCACTCGGAAATTAGACATGCCGAGGGGGAGGGCAAGCGGTTAAGGGGGGAGGGGACGGTTAATCGAATCAACGCAACAGATAGATTTTTAAGTTTTCTTTACAAAAGAAGCTAGGGAGTTGAGCTGACACAGGAGCGCTTGGTGATTGACAAGTTCACCATCTAGTGAGTTAAAATACTTGTTGGTTCCTGTTATGTCTATTATCAGTGATTTCATCAAAGTGTGATCATATATTTACGTGAAAGCTACTGATCAATACATTTACTGTATTACGCTGTACAAAGCGGTTCTACCTTTTTGTCTGTGGATGAATTTCTAAAGTGTATCCATTCAAATGAAGGCTGTTCAGCAGAAGTTTCCAGTAGCAGTACTGAAATTTTAATTTTTTGAAGTAAAATGGTTAATTTTTATACCCCGCATATGGGCGGGAACAGGTGCGACGCCCCGACCACGCACATGACTTACACGGCCAATGTTAAGGTTAAATACCTAAACTGTCGGAACACAAATATTAAAAGCTGAAGATCTGTCTGAGAATGATAAGGCCGATCGTGTTCTTGAAAGCTTTTAATTTTTGAGAGAGATCAACAGTATTCTAATATATCTAGTCGTCATTTTTTTTTTTTTTTTTTTTAATCCAGTGCTACGATGGTGTCACTCGAGTGGAAACGAGAAAAACTATCCAAAATGTATTTCAAAAATCAAACAGCTCAATGGAAAACTATTACTCAGCTCCATGGTTTAAAGCATTTTAAAAACGGTCCCTCTTCAAGTCTTTATCCAACACAGTCAAAAGGGTTTTAGCTCTCCTGTACAGCGAACGTCATAGAAAAGTTCCTCTATTATTTAAATGAAGTCACGAAACGGGAATTTATTTACAGACTCAAAAGAGAAACATTTGATTGTCACATGTTTCCGTTAAGCGAGGAAATAATGTTGCAAAACGTAATGATTTTCGGTTTCTGTACTTATTTCCCCGTTTTCCGAACTCACGCAACATTGCCACGGAAGTAAAATGTTTCCGAGAAGCAAACACTTTTTTTCTTTTTCGTTGTTTGGTGTTGTTTTTGCCGTTGCTACAGTTGATATTGCTATTTTTATGTTCTTTTCCAACATTTTGCTTTCAAAACAAATGTTGCGTGCGCGCAAGAACGGAGAAATTTGGAGAATGTTTCTTTATTTGCGTGGGCCTTTGGTCTTCAGTCAATCTTCAGACTCAAAAGTTTGAACCACTTGCCTTATAGCGTTTGGCTCTTAGAGGAAAAAGGTTCTTGATTAAATTCAAATTTATCGTACAACGTGTATACCTGCCCTGCAACATCAACTCGCTTTTGATGTTACAAGCAACCTGTATATTCTGCGCTAAAACAAAATCCCCGCAAACCCTATGGTATACTAAACAAGTCGACCCAATACGAGGAACTGAAAACCTTGACTCTGTCGCGCAAATAGTGACGAGGATCAGATATAGTATAACGAGGCAAGGCAAATGTTGTGAAACTGCATACTGGTTACGTTCAAATTATCGGTTTCACAGTCGGCTTTGATGCAGCCCCAAATTCTCAAAACAAACGTTTAAAAAGGCACATGGCTTACACAAAGAGAAATTCAAAATTTGATCGCTGGCTGAAATTAAAATACGGCGAGATTTTCGTTTAGTCTTTCAGAGTCTAATTTAATCATAAATAACGCGTTTTCTTTATGTTAAGAACAGCAAATTTCCCCCTTGTGCAATTTGTTTTAAAAATATTGGTTTGCTTGGCCTATGGCCTACAAGACGAAACGTGGCGGATCTAAATAAGATGAGTTTCAAGTCTGTGGATGTTCCGCCATTTGAAAACTTAATTTCAGATGGCAGCTTATATACCTTTCAATACGGCACGTGTGTAATATTATTTGGCCACAGCTTTAATTTATTTGACTTTGTCTCAGTTTCAGTGAAAACTTCACACTTAGCCTATTTGCACGGCTTAATTGCGCTGTACAGCGTCGGTGTTTTAAAAGGGATTTAAATTTACTTTCTTAAAAGGGAGCTTTATATAAATCGAGACAACGACCTTCTTTCATTTCGTGAGTTTCTTATCTGGCGTAAAATCATGGATTAGACGTGAGCTGTTAAAACCACAATAATTTCCTTCCAAGTTATTTAATTTTTTTTCATGACTGACACACGCGAGCTCTTTAATCTCAAGCAATTTTTCATTCCCAAATTTTAATTTCATGGTTCCTTCTTAAGATTTAACCAGGATTAAAATCGAGGTTTAAATGTATTGGCGGAAATATAAAAGCCCAAATGCGCAACATATTTTGTCCTAAGACGCCCTAATCTCTCTTTGTGGTTCGCCCCTAATGCCGCTTTTTCGCATAGCCTCGAGTGCTATTTCATAACAGTCGGGAGCCAATAAGATTAATAAGTGGAAACTTCAACAGAAATCGCGATAAACGCAGGTCAAGTGAGATCAAACTTGCAGCTTTTTTGTTGTTCTTGGTGATAACTTTTCAATCTTTTTTGGTGCAAAATCTCAGAACAATGAATATTTGTTAGTTTCAATACAATGATTAGCTTATTGAAAATTTCGCGAGAATTTAAAAATACACCTGCTTCAGGCAGCTTTTGCTTTTCAATAATTGATGAATTCCAATTTCGACAAATGTTATGGGGCCATAGAGATAGAAAAGAACAATTAAGGATCTAAAGAAAACAATAAAGGGGCGAAAAACGGAGAAACTAATTGATTTTGAAGCTTAGCTAAGTTGGATCAACCCACCACTAGCTAAGATTTGTCAGAGTAGGCGAGGCATAAAATGAATAACAATTGCATAAATTTTAATGACCATTGCCTACGTTTCAAGGCGTAGCAAAGGCCAGAAAATTTTTTTCTCCTTAAAAATTTCAGTTATGAAGCAAAAGTGACTTAGTTTGTGTACTTCGTGCATGTTTATGTTTAGTAGGTTACGTCATTTCCGTCTAATTTACTTCCTTTTCTATTGAAGAAAGCCGCTGCACGGGTACTCCACAAACAGTGCGGTTGAGTGGTGGTGAAGGCATGAGAGGAAAGTTTGAAATGATGCGGAAAGCTTGGATTTTCGTCGTTTATCTGGCTTCGTTTTTACTCCACATTTCAACAGGAGAGAAAGGTACGTAAATTTTATTTCTCGTCTTAAACCTTATCGATTTAACTCCAGTATTACCGCCGCGATTTCAAGTGAACGATTTTCGCGTTCCCGGCTTGTGGCTCTTCTCTCGAAAGCAGCACGGCTTGTGAGGGATTAAAACTCCTAGGGGTGTACAAACTGCTCTCGAAGGCTGACCTCCATAGAGTTCTTTGTCCACGCGTGACTTTTCCTAGCGTTAAGAAGATCTGTCATTCGGACGCTTAAGGAGTATTGACTGCGATGAAACGTAATCTAAGCAAAGCGATGATGCTTTGTGGTTGTTTTCTCGCAATGGGTGGTAGCTACTGTTTACTTCGTCCACAAAGACACCGATAAGGCGAGGCCAGCAGGAGTAGTTAGGTAATTTGGGAGGATTTGATAACGGAGTTCTTGCGTTGTAATTTCACGGTGCTAACTAAGGCGTTCGAGAAATGTACTTTTTATATTGCGTGTTTCACAAGATTGTGTGTCTGTGCATTAAAAGATTCATTCCCGTCGAAAGAGAAATATTTTGCCACCCATGTGTGCAGCGGCAATGTTGTGTTCTCCAGCGCAAAGACCTAATGTGAATTTTTCTAAGGTTTGTTTGCGACGTGTGGCTGCTTTATGTTTTTAATCACATACGCCCAAGACTTAAATAATATGGTAACTCGACACGCCGCTTTTTATACTGTCTCAACTTGAGTGGAGTTTCTCGATATTCTTCTGTTTGCTCAACAATTATCACCTCTAAATTTCAACTTCCGATCGATACAACGTGTACGTTCGGATGCTTCGCTAATAAAATTTTTGGAAAGAAATTCTATCATCATTTTATTTAACGTAATGTATCTCTGTACACAAGAGCATGTATAGCCGTAACGACATCTTTTATTTTCGTTAATGGGTCGCAGCTTGAGACTTACTTGTGCTAATGATCTCAATCTTGAATGTTTCGAACACAAGTTGAAGAGGACGGTTACTTCTTTGCATTCTACACAAAAGCCACTTTTCATTGCTTTACTAATGTCACTTTCCCGCGGTCTTTAATTTGAAAAATCATGACATTGACATCAACATGTCCGTTTCTTTTGTTCACAACACTCACGTTCCAAGAAGATATTTGCATACAAGCTGCAATAGAAACACAAATGTTTTGCTTTATAGCGAGAGTCGAAAGTCGTAAACAACACTTACAGAAGGCTTCGCGCTTAACAGCTGTTGTTCAAAAGCTGTTTACAGGACTGAAATTTGTAACTCGCATCGTTCACTGATTGATTAAATGTTTAGGAAGAAGTCTTACACCTTACCGATGGGGAGCCTTTGTTTGCGGGAAAATTATGCTCGAATTCACGATGTACATAACACAAAAGAGGGAAAAAATTTTTAACAGGAAAGTTCTCGACGCATGCAAATGTGAAACGAAAGCAATATTAAATGCAAAAAGCTGTCAGGAAGCATTATTTAAGTTCTTCGGCCTTCAGGCGTTTGCCGCGTTTAAGAGCCATTTCCCTTATCAACTCCACTGCGTCTGGGTTAGCTCTTTGGTTAAAAGTAAATATTTTTAGTGGAATATAAAGTAATTGAGTTAGCGCCTGAATAAAATTAATTAAGACGTACGCCAGTGATAGCGGTATGGAATAATTTAATTTTAGTGTGGTTCAGTTGTACAAATATATTTGTAAAAAAATATTTGAATGGCAAAATTGATACCAATTCATGCATTTCAAGTCTGACGAACTCGTAGAAAATCTATTCTAAACTTAATCTTTAACATGAAGTTTGAAAAATCGCATTCCTATGAATTTTCCTCCTTCCTTGCACTGTTTTCTGCTTCATGCTCACAAAATCTGTCTCAAAGACAGTGGTCTGCTTGATACGGGCATGTCAGCTTTTCATCCACAAATATAAAAATATGTTAATAAAAAAATCTCAAGATAATTTTTTTTACTTTCATTAGAGACCATTATTTTACAGTTTCTCGCAAGAAGATAAAAAAACTGATAGGTAAAAATAACATGTGTTAATAAAATGTACATTAAGTTAATTATCTTTTAATTTTGAAATTTATTTCAATTTTCGGATCACTTTTTTTATCTCCTCCACTTTTATCAGGCATTTAGATTATAAAGCAACCCTTTCTTCAAACATTTGGCTGTTTTTTCACACTTTGTGGAAACATTGATTCAACTTGCATTTATCTCCAATTTCTGTTGCTTGGAAATATGAATTTAGAAATGAAAAGTACTCTTAAAGTTGCCTTATATTCTTTGACATTAATACAGAGTACAGTAAGCATATTCATGAGTGGAATTTTGTCTTTACTTGTGTTGCCAGATTGTCTGCATCTGCGCAATATACTCTGTCAAATCTACACTGTATCTGTCTGTCTTAACAACAACAAGTTAAAAGCATCCATTTGGAAGAGTCAAGTTTGCCGTCCTTTCACTAAGTCAAAACATCATGAAACATTTTAGTGGACAACAACTGATGTTTGATTTTCTACTGCATTTTGTTAAATCCAGGAAAAAAAATGTGTAATATTCCCCAGGCCCCATCTGTGGGTGGCTGATTTCTCAGACTGTGAAGTCGTTCACTCTCACTCAGGCTAATACAGTGTGGGGGGGACAGGGGGGTTTAACCTTCCCCTTCTCGTACCCTTTAATCCCGGTTCCCACCCTGTATTTGTTGGCTCCCGCCTCTTTACATTTTTTCGATTGCAAAATTTTGTGCAATGTTGCATAATTTTTCCCTTTTTCTCCTGCTTCCTGCCACCTTGGGAATCCTGCTTCCCGCCCCCTCTTCTCCTGCATCCCGTATACCTCCCACCCCCTATTCTCCCGGTCTCCCACCCCCCTGTCCCCCCCCACTACAGTGTGGATGAGGGCATTATGACAATTTCCTGTTTTGGGAAGCCAGCATGTCCCTGTCAAAATTCTGTCCAGTGAACTACATATACATTATATTTCTGTCCCTGTTGCAATTTAAAGGCAGCAGTCTAAGCCTTTGTTGCCATTTCATTTCATTCATGTTGCTGTTTCCATGCTGCAGTGTATGCATGTTTCTTATCAGAATTTATCCTAATAGTGCTCATGTATCTAACACCTACAACAAACTAGTCCGGTTTCATTTTGCAGACCCACATAATGTGTTGGGAGGCACAGAACAACTACCCACTTTTGTCTGAGCTTTTTACATGTTTTACAAGGCACATTGTTGAATGGTAATTCCTCACAAAAATGGTCACAAATCTCCCTAGTGTGTAGGAAATAGCATCTCAAAGGACCAAGATTTTCAGAATTTTCCAGTTTCTTGTGCTGCATTGCTGCCCCCATCTCATTTCTGAATTTCCTAGATCTGCACCTGAATTATTAAATTGATTGGTCCCCCTTTTTTATTTCTGATCTCTAACATTTTTTATGCGGTATGTACATTATGTTGCATTTAACAGCCATCTTATTAGAAAGACCTAAACATGGTTTAGAGGGGCTTCAGAGTTGGCAATGGTCTGCATCGAAGAGGGAAGGCTCTGCAGGGGTAAGTAAGGTTTCAAGGACTTTCCCATGGTCCTGTTTTTTATGCGGTATGGGAAGATGTTTAACTTTCCCAGTCATTTTGTTTTGTTTTTTTTGGTTCTATCTTTTCATTGTAAGTTTTATTTTGTTTTGGTTTCCTTCATTGTGACTTGTTTTGCAGGCCTTTTATTGTTCTGAGTCATCCTCATTACTCAGATGTCATGGTGAAAGAGTTGATCACTACTGAACAATGGCTTTCACATTTATTCACAGTGGGTGGAACCCTCTAGTACTAAAACATCATACTCTGTCTGCGACGTTGATGGGAATCAGCCAAGCAACTGGCTAAGGAGTGATGGTATCCAGCCTTATAATGTTAGAAGAGTTGACATTACGATCAACTACACAGTAGCAACGAGATGTGCTGATATCGCTGAGCCTTCTGTTAGACAAAACTGCAAAGAACACTTTGATGTGTATGGGTACCAAGCTACAGACAATGAATCTTCAAATGAGTCATATTCTAATCCCACAAATGGGCATTACAGTAAAATAGAAACAATATCATGGTCCAGCAACTTCTCTAACCAGTCTAAATGGAAAATTGCAACCATGTCTTTGTCGATCAAAGAAGGAACTTCACAGGTATTCATTGGAATTCACGACCAAGGAGCATGCTTTGTCTTGAATTCATTTCTTGTGACATACAATATTTGTCCAAAACAGACTTTACCTGGTAGTCTGATATATTTACCACAAGCAATGGCTCCAACAAATGAATCTGAAATAGTGAGAGTTGAGGGTAGATGTGCGGATAATTCGGAACTGGCTTCACCAGACTTAGACGCCACTTGTTTAACCAGTGGTGAGTGGATGCGACCAGATGATGGTAAAGAAGTTTGTCGTTGTAAGCCTGGATATGAGATTAATATCACTAAATGTGAAGGTACGTTTAATATTCCAATGTTTATATAATTTAAACCTATTACTTCCATTGCCACCATTATCCATTTATTTAAAGCCACTTTTTAGGGGGAGGGATTTATGTTTAGTTTAGATTTTGTGCTTCACGGGTGTCTAATTAAAAGGGAAAATATCTGCTCAGAATGACTTCACCGCATAAGAAATTCGAAATTAACTTGAAGCCTTATGAAAAATAAGTCTCTTTAACAAAATGTCATCTCAAACTTTGTTAAGTGACAGGTGAATTAATTTCTTTTGTTTTTGTGAAGGACAAATACGCCATTTCACTGTCAAATTTTTGAACAGCTAAAGCATCTGAACAGAGTAACCTAGAATAGGTTACACAAATAGCCCTTCCAAAGGCCTTGTAACAATAGAAGTACTAAAAAAACAACGCTTTTAAGTATTTGTCATACATTTCTCGTTGGGTGCCCCGAAGGGAGGCTTTGGTACAGTGGAGAAAGTTATACCTCTGTTATTGTTAGTTGAGATTTCCTGAATAAACTTGGCTAGTATGCGTTTTTTTCATTTTTTAATGTCATTGTTTGTGAAATTTACCAGCTTTTCATTTAGAAAATTATGTGCCAAAACAATGGCAATACTTGAGGGCCATTTAGGGGACGTGTTATCTTTGATAACCCTCCAGTTCTGTCAGACATGTCAAATATGGCGGGGATGATTCGAAGCATCAAGCGATAAGATCATATCCGATAAAACGGCCTTACCTCCTGGCTTGCAAAATCACCTCTTTCAAGATGCTAGAACAAACAATCGATGCTTTTCAGCGGAGAGCTGTAATTATTTATGGCTGGTCAAAAAATTCCCGTCGGAAAAACGTGTCGAATCACTGCGGGTGCCGCCATATTGTAACTTTATTACTTCGTCTAAAGTGAATCCGCTGACCGCACACCTCGTGCTAGACGAGAAATTACTTGCGACTTATGCGCCGATCAATTCGAAAGTTCAACATCCCCCCCCGGGCAAACCCCCGGGCATTTGAACTTTTGAAGATTGGCTTGTTCAAATTCCCTCCCCCTGGGGCAAAAAAGCCGTTCAAATGCCCCACCAATTACTACTAAAATACCTCTCCTCAAAGACAAATTTCGTCTTCAATCAAACACTTAACACGCTTTTCAGAGAGATATGCCGTAATGACAACTTCAAACTTCTTAAAGACCCTTTTGAAAGAGTTTTTCACTGACGAAGGAGCTTTTGTTCTTGTAAATCCGTCAAATCCTGCAAAAACCAAAAAAAACTCATGGGCGTATTATGTCAGAACAAGAGATAAATCCGGTTCAAATTCCCCACCCCTCAAGCGCAACGCTCAAATTCCCCCCTCCCCGGACAGATCCAAAGTCAAATGCCCGGGGTATGCCTGGGGGGGATGTTGAAGTTTCGAATTGATCGGCGCATTAGCTACCACTTACAGATCACCACCCTTTGTCTCTCCGGGTGGTATGTTCTTAATTATAAGAAGAATTTATTCATTTCCTAGTGCGCACTTTCCATATAATGATCGAATGCGCACTACAATATCAAAAATATATTAATACTGGCAAAAATCTTACGATGACAGATAACAAAAATGGGGGGAAAATCTTGAGATTGAATAGTAAAGGTACATGTAGGAAGTAGCCTTAAAAATCTAGAATGTATAAAACAAGAATTAAAGTACTAGTTGTAAGTAAGCAAGTCTACAAATATTGACTGAGCAACATTGATCAATTTTGACCATTTTGGACTGTAACAGATGGCAGGAGTTAGGACTTAGCTTAAAACTTGTCTCGTCCTGTCAATGCAAGGTTGGATATTCCCAACCCTCATTCCTACTACCCCCACTGACTCACCCTGGGCCTAGAGGTTTATACCCGTACCGGGCAAGTGCTGTCTTAAGGACCTATAGAGGAGAGTGTATGGCATGTAGATTGCTATTCACAGTTTGTAATGCATATTGTTTTGTTATTTCTTGCACAGCTTGTCAACTCGGTCATTTTAAAGATAATCCAGGAAACACCAAGTGTACAAAATGCCCGGTAAACAGTAAAACGACAGAAACCGATAGGACATATTGCAAGTGCCGGCGGGAATTCTTCCGCGCACCGTGGGAGAAAATCTCAGATAACTGCACAGGTAGGGCAGATGAATTTCAGAATCCAAAGCCAGAAGTTTTCCGAAAAAGGTACTTTTTCTGATGTATAGATAAACATTTTGTATAGTGCCACCATGCAACGTCAAGATTGGTTTAGGTGGGTGTCCACAACAACACAGGGTCCCAATGTGGTTTACGGCTCCGGCCTAAAAAATGTAGGGCTCCAAGACGGAAAATTCGGGGCTCTATTGCTCCATTGCTTCACTCCAGGGTTTCACTTAGCCAAAAACAGAATTTTTGTTCTGGCTCCAAGTCGAGAGAGGCTTTGGGCCCCAAGCTATACGACAAAAATTTCAGGGCTCCAGGGCTCCAAAGATCTCCTCTTCCCTTTGGTACCCTGACAACAGCAAACGTGACAGCGCCAGAAAAGGATAACAAACTTATTATGACGGAGATAATCAGATTTTGTCCATTTTGCAATAACAGAAATTTTGGAGCAGGAATAACGGCCTAACGAACACTCCACTATTCACTGACAGTCTCCGAAAGTTCTGTACAGCCTAATTACAGAAGCCGTTATTGACTCGATGAGAGTAAAATGAAAAGCTGCGTTGTTTTTGCATCTGTGAGTTATTAGATCTTCGCGTGGTTGGGAAAACTCATTGTTTTCCTCTGTACGGCAGTTAAAAGGTAAAAACAAACCTTCCCCGCATAGACCACCCTCTATGATATTTTAATTGTAGCTGTTTACTTGATTCTTAATGATGCATTATTTTAACCTGCTAATGTCAAATTGTTTATTTTCTTTGGAACTTGTAAGTTTGTTTTGACAGCCTTTTTGTGGTTTCCTAATTGGTCTCACCACACGCGTCTGTAATTAATAAATCTTTGAAGTGTTGTTGTCTGAAACAACTGTCTGCCCATCTGTTGAAGGAACGTCCGAGAAAGAAAAGACAAGTATGATCGACTTGCGTCGCTCTTTTTAACTGCCATGGAAGTTATAACAAGTTTGCAATTCATCTCGACCTTGTTTCCAGAACCCATGCATTTCCCCCTTTAAGTGATTTTCTTTTTGGTGTGAAAAAGGGGAAAAGTGCAGATGAATCCATTCTAAAGCGCATTAGTGACCCAGACAACAGAAATGGATTGTTTTAATTCGACAGGCTGGTTGGTTATCTTGGGATGGTAAACTTTTCCTCACGTGGTTTTAAAAATGTGCGATAACGATTATATTTCCGGTATTTTGTTGTCTAAATCTTGGACGCATTTAATAGTCTTAATATGCGGCTTCAGCCGGTCGTCCAACTCTTGTTAGTTTGAGCAACATTCGAAAGTACTTGTTTGGCGATGTAATTTCCGTTGAAAAGTCGGCAACTGTTTACTGGCTGAAGTTAATTTAGTTTGACAAAGTTTTCCTGCCTTTGCTTTGTTTTTTTTTGCTTATCGCTGGTCAGTCCGATCAAAACCATCTTACGTCTAAGCTGTTTTCGAGTGATTGTCTTTGTTATCGATAGGAAACAGCCCTGATGCTCTCATGTTTTCACAAGACTGAAAAACCTTTTGATGTGGTTGCATTAAAAACCGATCGTCGCGGCCCCTTCGTTTCGGTAAGGTCTTCGTTTACTTACCGAGAAATGCATAATGACAGAGGCACGTCATTCGAACCCAGTATCTCCCAAATGAAGCGTTTTTATACATCAGTCTGACCATGTCGTCCTAAATGCAAATTCCTGGTTATTTTTGGTCCGAAGAGGTCACAAGCAAGCATTTTGTTTGTTCCATTACTGCATTACTGTGTTCTTAATCCTTTTAATCGCATCGAAAATTGCAAAATAAGAATTGTTTCAATATTATTTTCATTGCGGTTTTGAGGTCATGAAAACGCGTCGATTTGAAAACAAATTAATGCGTGTATAAACAGTTCGTCGATGGCATGATTGTATTTCTGTATAGTGCAACTAAATTTCGTAGGGCCAGCACGTGAATTACTTTAATTAGAGTCTTCAACGTTCTTAATCTTGCATCGCAGCCATACACTTCTTGTAGTAGTTAAAGGCTGGGGGTATAAGCAGCTTATGTTGCTTAACAAAAACAAAGCAAAAAGACACTGAGAAGCTTATTGTATACACGTAGTAAGTCCACGTGTGATCACTCGGATCATCCCTCTTACTAGCATGTCTGAATTGAGGATCAGATTTTGCCGGTGAGTAAAATAGAGGCGAAAGAAAACTCGGCGGCTAGAGCCAGCCGAGCGGGGACTGAAGAGGTGAACGGGGCGGTTCCTCCCCAGGCCTCACACCACTGGCTCCACTCGCCTCGCCTTTGTTGTCGTTGTTGGTGGTGGTTTTTGAGTTAGCTTACATGGATTACATGCTTTCTGGCTCCTGGGATGCTGTGTTGTCATTCTATTTAAAGGATAGGGTGTGAACGTAA
>Ga0126336_10000938_pt1 | contig 13869 bp, 6 predicted proteins | sample SidCmetagenome_FD_92530 | JGI IMG/M metagenome (GOLD analysis project Ga0126336, IMG submission 92530) | Coral microbial communities from El Islote,Puerto Morelos, Mexico - Siderastrea C C metagenome | ecosystem: Host-associated > Invertebrates > Cnidaria > Coral | place: El Islote,Puerto...
CTGAACTATATTTGTGGGTAAATTCGAGCGAATTCCGAAACGTGTCGAGCGGTGATAGTGGCTAAATCGGGCCAAATGACTCCTTCCTTGTCAATGTATTATACATGTACTAATACACAGTAATTTTGTAAATGGACCTAAAATTGCTCAAAATGCATTGTAAGGATACCAAACAACACCATGTAACGTTTCAAGAACTTTATTCAGTTAGTTTTCTGTTATGTATTACTCAAAATGTTCGCTTCGAAATCCCATACAAAGTCTTATATTTTGAAACGCCATTTTTAATAATATTCAAATGTTATGCTTGAGTGTCCTGTGGTCAAACCGCTTTGAATAGGGAAAGCGGCATAATTAGGGCGCTTTTGTCCACTTTATCTCACCTTGAGATTTACTTTGCACTTCCATCCGTTTGATTGACAGTAGCTGAATTCTGCGAAAAGACCTAGGTATTCCCAGAGCTAAACGTACTGACCAATCACAGCGGACTAACTCTGAACATGCAAGATATTATGCCGCGCGTTGCAAAATTGGCCACTGTAAGTACATGTCGCGAAAGGCAATAGCATTGTGGGCGATGAACTAACGGCGTGGTAAAGTATAATTTTTCAGTCGTTTGAAAAGAATAAAGGACAAGTAATCCAGTTAACCAATACAAACAGGTCAAACGTTTATCTCTCTCCCCTTTCCATTATCAATTTCTTTTGGGGAAAAATTCCTTGTTACTAAATTTGTTTTTCTTCATCCGGTCACGAAAATGCCTCCCATGCCACCCATTAACGCTATTAAGACAGTGGCGTTCATTTTAGCCCCGTTTTAAACTTTATTAGCTATCCGTTTAAGTTTAATTAGTAACGCAGTCTGGGGTTTTTAAAGACGTAAAACATATATCAAATCCACTATGGTGGATTTTGGGAATGATGACGTCACTTTCACCAGATATGAAATTACAACAGGCACGTCCGAATGGTCTCTGTAAATTCCTTCACATCGGCTTTGCGTTATTTTTTTTCTTATTCCTTCACTTTTGAGTCATGGGGTCATGTTTTAAGCTGTCGACCATCACGAGACAGCTTAAACTGACTCAGTCAGAGTCAAGTGTACATTCACTGAAAACGTGAGGCACTTAAATGGTATTAAAGCCTTTGTATTTATTGACTGGGTTGGAGGGCAGAATGGGAAAATATTTGACTCGAGGTCCTAAAGACACTCAGTTATTCGGGGATTTTATTCGATGGAATATAATTCACTTAGTGTTTAGCATGTAATGTTCAGTTAAAATTCAAATTTGACAAAATCTCTACGTCTAAAACTGTAATAAAAAATCTACAAAATCAAAATCGCAAATCTCAAAATCAAAAATGCATTGATTCGAGTCCGCACGACCCATGGCTTGTGACTGTACGACCGCACACGAAGATGTATTTTCGTTGCCAACAACAACAACAATAGCTTTATTTGCATGACTATAAGTTATTACAGTATTGCAAAAGCATACAACTCAACAAAAAGAACTTATAATGTAATAAGGAAATAAGAATTAAGATTCATCAGTCTGAATTGATAAATTATTGCGTAAATTTAAGCGTGATAGAATGAATCTCAGCAATTGAATGTTTACAAAATAATTATCTGAATTCATTCATTCTTTTGTAGCTTCCAGCGTCGACAATCGTTTTACATATCAATTTGATTGGATCCGCAAGTAGGGCAAAGTCTATTAACTCTCAGGATTTGACTGTATCTACCAGTTTCAATCATTAGTTTGTGATCACCTATTCTGAATTTCACTAATTCTTTCCTTTCATTTAACTTGCTTGTAAGTTCTAGATAACAAGAAGGTGTGTATTCGTTTTTAAAAGTGTTATAAAATTCTAGTTTCTTTGGGTGTTGAATAGTATGTTGCCAGTGTAGGATATATTTGTGTTGCATTAGGCTTATATAGTGTTTGATCTTAGATTTATTGAAGACATTGGGGTCAAAATCAGGCAAATGGAACATGTTGGCAGTTGGAACATATGCATGGGACAGTACACTTATTAAAACGTCCCTCGGCAAACAATATATTTTCGTTAACTTCAAACTTCCTTTGTCTATGCTGTGCTGAAGACTTCAAGAGACTGCATCATAATAATGAAACCGGCATTCTTTCAAAGAGCCATTACGAAAACCATCATTCGCAAGCCAGAACTTATGTAATGGCCGGGCAACTAAGGGGACAAAGTAGCTCAACATGATATGTAGAAACGTGAGCAAGAGAACACAGTGATGATGTGCAATGCGACAGAAAAAAATTCACTTATTGTTCACAGTTAATGCACAGTTCGGAGTCAAAATCGAGATGTTATGCTTCTGTAACTGTCATCTAGAAGCACAAGAATCGCAAATCGGAAAACCCAAATTGCACCGATCAATGTAGGGCGATACGACTAACGGTTTTTTTCCTTCCCTTTTGAGCTGATACATACTGTCCGCTCACAAGAAAATATTTTCGTAGACGGTTGTCACATACGCATGCAACCTGAACAGGTCATAAATACCCTTATTAAAGGTCCCTTGTACCTTTTTTAATTTAATTTAAACTTTTTTCGTCTAATGCTATCGTGTTTGCGCTGACGACTTCGAAAGACTGCATGATACCAATAAAACCGACATACTTTCCAAGAGCCATTAAGCACTGAAACCATCATTCCCAAGCCATGTCAGAACATACTGTAATGGCGCCTAAGTAGTCCGTCTTGTTCTAGAGAATAGAGAGCTGACACGATATTAGAAAGTGCTACTCGGAATTCTCAAAAGTCGGAAACATTTATTTATAAGAGTTTTCACTCGAATTCAAGACTTTCAGTAGTGTGAATTAAAAGTTTCCGATTTAAAACATTTTATATTCATGGCCAAAGTCCCAGATGGCAGATTTTATGCAAAATATCTCATAGACGAGAAATTCAGTGCAAACCACAGAAACTGTGCAACATTTTGTATATTCATACGAACTGTAGATAATTAGACTCTCTTCTATCGCGCATGTAGTGGCAACAAAATATAAGTTGGCAATCTCAAACCCAAAACGTGCGCAACCACTGAACATGAAAAAGTTGTGTTATCTCGTTTCACTCAACTCAGCTATTCAGTTTACGTTTTAGACACTAGAAGATGAAACAAAGTTGAAGCGTTACCCATTAAAGTGTTACATGATGCTCTGATATCTTAATCTACATCTTTTTTAACCGACAGTTTAAGTCAAATCCTGCATTGCTTAAAAGGATGAACCGCACCTGGTATCTTCAGAAAATCATTACTCCTTACCTTAAAGGTAAGCATTTTTATTAACGTTATACCAGCCCTCTAGAACTGCTGTTTTTCAAGCTTACATAATTACTTGGACCGAAGACCTACTGCTGAAAGTGACATTCACTATATTACCACCGCGAAGACATCTGACATGAATTCAAAGTTTCAACATAATTTGAATATTAAAAACTTTTTTGCATTTAATTGGCGTCGGTTGAACACCAATTCATTTTACTTTACTGATTTCTTTTCTTTAATTAATTTTCTTTTTCGCAATCCATTCACAAGGCCCCTGCCTCTCTAGGTCTCCCAAAATTTGAAAAGTCAGTGATAGAGCTTGTTTCACCCAAATTAAAGACTTGAGGCAGAATAATCCTCGATCAATAGCGTGATTCAAAAGTTTCATTTTAACATATTACATTCATTGCCGTAGGGTCTGAAGGCAGATTATGCGCAAAATACTTAATAGACGATTAAGTGCACACCATAGAAACATTCATGTATATTCATTAGAATTTAGGGAATAAACGTCTACCTTTGATCTCGAATTGAAACATGAAAACTGAAGCTATTTTAAGCTACTTTTAAGTTAAACTTTCCTTTGAGTTTTCTCTAATACACTCAGGTTTGGTGACTGTGTTAGTCTTTCATTAGCTTTCAGCAAGATCATAACATGACTTGCGCTTCAGTAGACGAAACAAATAACAAAGTCCTTATAGCGAAGTTCAGAAAATGTTTAATACTCGCAGTTTTAGAGTTCTTGTTTCGTACTGACATTTGTTTTTTCTTCATTCAAACCAGAGCCTACTACGCACGCGGCGATATAAATTGCGAAACAGCAAAAACAGACCGGGCGAAGGTCTGTTTAGTCTAGATTAATACCGGCAAACTGCAGGATAAATGTGACACAGATACTATTTATCTTTCTCGGGTATAGCCCAAATGTAAAATATAGTAAGCATATCACGAAATTCAGTTTATCTGGATACACCTTGGAACTGCACTAAACGCATATGTTCTATAAATACTGTGAAATCAGGAAACCCTGTTCTTCTGAACAAAGAAGAGGTCTTACCTTTAGAAATGATCACGAGACTTGACTTTAAACTTCACTTTCCTACCGTAAGGGAGTGCTGGATTCTCCAGTCACTATTGAACCATGTGGAAGTTGAAGTAGATTATTTTTGTACTTGATTATCGACTTCTGGTTCTCCTAAATTAATAAATGGAAATTACTCTCTGTCGTCTGGCAAGTTGGCGTCAACTATTAATAATTGGTGAACATTTTACATCAACAAGAATTGGGAAACTGTAGAATGGTAAGTTCGAAGTAGATGATATGATCAACTGAACACAACTCCCTTAAATATATATATATATATATATATATATGTAGATATATAAATTATTTGTAGTATATTTCGTAAGAAGACGTCACGAGGTCTTATCGATGCTTTTTTTTAAAATGATTAAGAGTATAAAATTGAACAGGAAAGAGAGGCCGAAATTCATATTGATATTTTTATCTACAGAAAATGTAAACATACTTCACAGATTAGTCAAGTGGGGAAATTCAATGTCTATATGGCTCCTTTTACCTTAATTGGAATTCAAATTTGCACGAAAGAACCTACATAGTGAACAATATTAAACCAGAGCTAGAACAATCTTGTAGAATCGAAAACTTCAATTCTGTTTTAGTAAGTATGGTAAGTATAGCTGCGAAGGTAAACAAAGCCATTCCTCAGCTTCTAATTTACGAAAAATAAAAGTAAAACATATATTTTGTGATCAGCACTAGATGTTTTTCCTTGAATTGACATCGAATATAATGAACTTATTAAGCTCTAGGCAATTAAAAGCTAGACTTGTTTGACGCGCTTGACAGTCGAATAAGAAAACTAAGCCGATGACGCATGTTATTTGGCATCTCTGAGTTCAATAAAAGACATGCGAAATTACTTCACTACGCCTGTTTTCAGTGTGAGGTGCATAAAGCGACTATCTTTCAACATTCCACCCTTCGACATTCAATTTATCCATGTGTAAGTGTAAAATGTAAGCACAGCACATTTTCGTCATTTCGCTACCGTTTTGCATGCAGAACAACCGCATTATAACGAACCCCTTCAGATAGCGAAGTCCCCGCTCTAATGAGCTGGCGATATTCTTCAGCCCGACTAAAGTTATGTGAAATGCATGGAACAGAACCCCGATATAACGAACACCCGTTATAACAAACACAATTTCCCAGTCCCTTGGCTCTTCGTTATATCAGGTATCCACTGTATTTGGTATGGCAGGTTATAACTGACGGTAGCCAAAAGGCTGATGTTGCCTCCTCGCCAACAACTGTACTGAATCCAGTTCCACCGGAAGTCATGGACGAGGAACCAATCGACTTCGCTTATATCCTTTGAATTATCCGTAAACTGGGAGCCCTACAAGGTCAATACTCTTTTGCGGCCATTACAGATCGGTAGTTTTGATTTATTTTTGTTTCTTCCGCAATTAAACCAAGAAATCTGTCGATTTGACAGTTTTAACATTCTTTCAGATGTTACGTAGAATGTCGAAAGATGGTCGCAATCAGGCTCTGCTCTGCACGTAACACTGAAAAAGGCTATGACGTTTTTTAATGGCTGAATATGTCGAATCAGACAAGAAAATATGGAAGCAAATGTATGTAAAATGGTATTTTCTTTCACCCTATTAGACTTTTAAAGTGACATCTGCAAGACTTCGATGGCTTTGCAAATATCAAATCTATCTGCCTAAGTTTGAGGCTATAATGTGTCACAACGTTACTTTTAACGGCTGCATATCAAAACTAGCATTTATACCAGCTGTTAAATTGCAGACTGGAGATATCGGCTTTTTTATTTCCTACTTAGAACAGTTCTTGCCTCCCTTCATTTTGTACGAAGAGTTTCCGTGACGTGTAAAATGATTAAATTAAACCTAATGCATTTTAGTCAAAGATAAAAAGTTCGTGGTTTTGTGGGCTGAAAAGTGAGTTGTTACTCTTATCAATATCTTTATACAGAGCAAATTTTATCAAACCGTGGGTGTTTTTCACGTATATCTACTAAAGCATTGGTAGAAAAACGTGATGTTGAGATGGTGATTTAAAAAACGTTTAGGAAAATGTAAAGAAAAAGTATACGGTAATTAAGGAAAGTGAGAAAGACGTTAAACTTAAAGCTGGGTCACGAAATAAAAAAGCTGTTATATTCAGCATCAGTCAAGAGCGTGGAACAACGATAAAATCTGAGTCGGGTAAAACCCGTTACTTTCCGTATCCCAGCCGGATCATCTAACCATTGAGCTGCTGGGATAAACGGCTGGTGACTATCACCAAGAGGAGATAAAGATAAAAGAGTCCGTCCCTAATGCATGCCCTCCTCCATAGGTAATTCGTCTAAGTTATTTTTAGAACAACCACAGCAAGCACGTTTTAATTTATTTTGTCACTTAGCGTAAGCGTCGTTAATTGAAAGATTGCGAGATTCCCGCGGCCAAAATTTGGCCGCCGACACGAACTCCTGTGAGAGATTGTATCAGGCCCTATTTTAGCAAGCGACCAACGTAAGAGAATATGAGAGCGATGCTAAAATTCGGCCTGTCATCGCAGGTTAAAAGCTTACGGCCGAAATTGTGCTCTCAAGGACACCTTGAAATCACCCATGAAGAGCCTTGGCTTCTCCACAACCTCCTATAAAATCCTACAATTTGATCGCCATGCTTGGCGTTAACTACGCATTGGCAGCTAAAGGGCTGAAGAAGAACGCATAGCTACGCCAGAAAGAAAGAGAAAGGCACGTATAATTACCTAGAACTGCCAGCACCTCAAGCTTAACAGGATCATTAGTCTCAAATGCCCGAGATGTGGTAGAGAGATCCAAGCCCAGATAGGCTCCATCAGCCACCTCCACTAGGCATACAGGAACCATCCCTGAATTTCTGGCCTGAGTATTATGGCCATCATCGATATTGATGGATGGACGAACAACAGCAAAAAATTGCTTATCACTCCGCCAGGAGTAGAAGAAAATCCAGAGAGAAGTTTACGTATTTGCCCAAGAACAAGACATCGTATAATAGGAATTCTCCAAGGTCGCTATTTGAGCACACGCAAAATTCAGAGAACTAGCAATTTCCGTCATGTGTCACTGGGTACTGGACGGAAACTCCTCATCTTTGAAAGTTCGTAAAGGAATATTTATGCTTAATAAAATAACAAGATGGAATGTTTTTTGAACTTTTAGGAAACAGCTGCTCCAGGTGTAAATTTTCGGTCGAGCCGCTAACTTTTCACTTTTTAACATGAAAGGAACTCGAGTGATCTCGAGCAAGCAGGTTACCAAAGCTTGCGTCATGAGTGCACGCGATAAGAAAACGTTCCGGGAGCCAATCGAGTTGGCTGGCGAATACCCAAGTGATTCTCGAACACTCGTTTACACTCGGCTCACCCTGATTTCAGGAACCAAGCCCCATCCGACATGGCTCGGATAAAAAGGTCACAATGCCATTGGCTTGTCTCAGACATGATTGCCCGACGGGTATCCGAGTGATTGTCGATCGTTCACGCGTTATCGTGTGACGTCTTCCAGTTTCTAGGAGGAAGACCTTTAAAATGGACAAAGTCTCCTGTTACTTAGTATTATCAAAAAGGGATATGATAATACAACTATAAAGACGATCTATATTTATTTAAATAAAACTCGATGAGGCTCGTGGATTTGTATAAACAATAAACGCAACCGGAGTTTGTACGGTACCAAAAGAGACTGACTCAGGGCTCCAAGGTACCGGTGAGCGTTTTGCACAAGGACCTGTGACTTGCTGTCGTGCTCTGAATACGCCACACGCAAACGCACGCTTGTCTTACCCATAATTATTTAACACTGTACATTGACAAAGGTGATCGAAACAAACACCCTTCTGAAGCAATAAAAGGAGCTTTGTTTCCATTCGTCGACAAAACAGTGTAAGTTTAGCAGCTTACTGAATACTTTTTTTAGCAACACCTAGGACAATATCAGTTTGCAGTGTACCAAGCGACTGGTGTTTTAAAGTCGATCATTATTTCAGTCAATTGTAACAAGACGGGCCACTAAAGCCCCATTAATGTAAACTGAACTTTAATACAAATTGTAAGATAATTGTTACTTGTCAAGTTGCTTATTTCATATCATCAGCAATAACTGCAGTGTAACAATTTCACAACGCGGCGTTCACTTTCATTTTGCGGGTTAGTTAATTAGTTGGGTCGGGTTAGCCGGTTAGTTTAACGAGACACTGGAGCGTTAGTTGATTTTATTTGTTTTTGACCGCATTTCAGCACTGATAAGGTGTCATTTTCTTGTCGGCACTGGTTTAATGTCTTAAAAACTGCAGTTTTCTTTAATTTTATTTGTTGTATACTGCATTTTAACACTGAGTGGTTTCATTTTCTAATCGGTACTGGTTTAATCATCAATATACTGACACTGAAATATCGTATCACTTAGCACACGACTTTCAACTTCCAGTTATGTCACTGAAAATGTCATACTTCATCAACGCTGCGAACTTTGTCTTGTGTGCTCTAACAGTACTCCTTAAAGGTGAGAAGAAAGGTGCTTTTTTTAAAATTAAATACGCGAAAACAAAACACTAAACTTAATCAAAAATTCAACTGTCAAGAGATTTAAATTTCCCCTATCACTTGCTTGCCACTAGCTAGGAAAATTCATCACTTATTAACAACGCTTAAACGACTTTTCGCTCCGTAAGGAGAAATTTGATGCTGATCATTCTTGCTCTTTTAACTGAACAGTGATAAATAATGCAATTTCATTCAGTTTTCCACAAGTGGTAAGAATACTGTACCACAGGATAAGAGAATATATAAAAGAAACAAATTATATTATTAACAAGGACAAGGCTAAACAGACTTTAGACGCATTGACATGTCTCCCTTAACCCTTCAAGCCCTGATATGAAAATGCATATTCTCCTTACTGTTCTCCATACATTTCTTATGGAACTAGTAAGGAGAATTTGTCTAAATATCAAGACATCTTAGACTTGGGGATTCTTTCCTTTATTCTTATCACTTGAATGTTTGAACAAGCAGTCATGATGTAAAGGGAAATTTCATGTTCGTCACTGTCAGGGCTTCAAGGGTCAAATTAAGAAGAACAGGGTTTGGATTTTAGACTTGTAAGCTGAATCTCCCTTGGATAAGAATCAAAACTAGCAACAAATTAGGCTGAACCCACGTATGGCACCCAGTGCCTCAAGGCTCATTCACCAAGTAAAGCTGTTTTACTCACAGAAAAAGGAGAAAAGTTCCTTATTGCAACATCATACATGAAAGTGTTAACTGGTCACTACCCAAAAACCCACGTACAACAGAAGGACTAATTAACTAATTTACAAAAGGCCATGGCAAATTTTTACCACTTGTTTGTTATTTTGGCTCACTTGTCAATGAGTTTATCCGTTTTCAGAGTCTGTTCATAATAGTTATGCCTAGCCAGGGTTGTTATTTATTACTGTACTTCCCTTTTCATTTTTTTAGACACTAACGCAAGCAACTGGAATATAGCTGATTCGGCCGTGCATCAAAGCCTGGAGATTGCGCGTGAGTCTGTGTGAGATGCTAAGGGATATCCTGTCTATTCTGGTTGGCAGTGGTATTGTTTAGAAACTGCAGTTTTACTAGACCACCTTACCGGCCCAAACAGGTGACTTGTAAACACTGTAACTGTTACACTAGAGTTAGAGCCATCAAAATTTATATGGTACCAATTTGGTATGATATTTGTTACATTTACTATGGCTGGCCCGGAATATCCGGAATATGATATTGTTCACAGAATTTGTTGTTTCCATGGCAGTATCAGTATCATTTTAATTGGGTTTACTAATAACAAGTTCATTTTTCGAACCGTAACGTTCGGATTTTGTAGCATTTTTAGCAATCTTGATTGGTTTTGTTTGCCTTGGAGTAATTTTGACGGTTTTTTGGAGAAGACGATTGTCCCGAAATTCATGACGTTATGTTACGTCATTGCCCCATTACGTCATTGTTCGACATACTATCACTCCCTTCCAAGCCTTAGTGGACCAGAAAAAAATGGTATGAATAAGGCTAAGTTACACTAAAATTACCAGATTTGCACTGATGGCCGGATCATACTTGTTTGCGCAATTTTGTTTACATCCAAATTTTCTTCCAGTGCAATTAAAATCCCAATAAAGCTGCGAAATATTGATAGAGGTGCGGAATAGTCCCGTTGTTAGCACGTCAGATGTTCCGTCTGAGAGTCGGTGGTTCGAGGCCTTTCCTCCGCCGTTGTGCTGTTACTTTTGACAAGAAAACTTGTTTCCACGTTGCCTCTTTTCGCCCAGGTGTATTAAGTAAAAAAACCTTTTCCGGCGACTGGTATATTGGAGGATAATGCCCTAAGGCTGAAAGATTGTCCGAAAAATGAACAGTTGGCCAAGAAGCGAAACTTCGAGGGCAGTTGTGAAATTGTGAGGACGATCTTCAGCCAAGGGCATTATCCTCTGATATAACAGCAAGCCAGGAAGAGGTTTATTTATTTTATAACCCTCTGATTAATTTTTGCAAAGCGCCCGCTTTATTGAAAATATTCAGTGAGGGTCACAGCAAGTTTGCAGCTAAACAAATCCAAGCTGGGTAGTTTACTCGATATTATTACACTTTGATTAGATCTGAAAAGTAAAAACCTGAAAAAGTGGATTCCTTTCTTGTTTTTCTCTCGTTGGTAAAATCGCACGACGGATCCCAAATTGGGCTACTGGTATCGCCTGATACTTGCCTTCCGATTTTGTACCAAATGATGTGTTTCGTCCAGTGAGTGCGCACGAAAATTAATCGGTGGGTTAAAAAATGGATACCGGCAAACTACTAGTAAACTGGTGCTGTGCTGGGTGTATCCCGGCCTGCGATGGAGTAGCATTCCATGCAAGAGGAATAGTGATACTCCTAGCTGGTTCATAACACAGTGACCACGTGCGACTCCACCTTAGAATTTAAAAAAATATCTGGTTTGATATCTTTAGCTTGAACCTCACAGCACCTCAAAATTCTTTCCCTCTAGGGGAAAGTAAAAATTACTGTGGTTCCGGTTTAACTGGAAACAAATTAAGAATAAAGAAAAAAAGTCAACAGGTTGGTTCCAGGCCTTAAGTTTCCCAAACTTTTGTTATTACCCATGATAGCAGCCAGTAACAAGAGAAAGTCTATTTAATTTAATCTGTTTTGATCAAGACGGGGGTAAACTACATAACTATGAAAGGGGGTAAACTACACAACTAACTTTGCGTATTCTGTAACAAACGTTTGCAAGAGAAGACAATCTCAAAACAGAAATACACATCGAAATATTGTCGGAGTTAATGCTTTTTGTTTTAGAAGATTTTGTCTGAAAAAAAATTTCTGGCATTTCGGGTTACATACTAGGCAAATGTTTAGTTACAGAATGTTGAAAAGTACTAACCACTGGGTTAAATTCTGCGTTGTCTCTTAAGTTTATGGGATTTTTCCTTCAGGTAGACAAGCTGGAATTGCACGGCAAGACGTACCCCCCAGTAAGTCAATAAATTAAATAAAAATCTTTACAGTGAATGTAAAATATAAATTATTGCGTTCGATAAAGCAGTTTGACTAATGGTCGGTCGCTCTCGACGCATGCGCCATGACGAAGCAGCAGATTCACGATGGAGGATTTTGGGAACTTGTGAGGTCACCTCACGTTCAATTAGCTCATTAAAGGTATCTTTTTCTCAATTTATTTTTAACGTATGCGGCCTTTCTTTTCAGATGACTTATGCCGGGATAACAAAGCGTACGAGCCTTTTTGCAAAACTTACCGCCAGAGTGACTTTTGCAACTTGTATCCATATGGAATGCAGAAACACTGTGCTCTGACTTGTGGATTTTGCAGTAAGTACAATGAAAAACGTCGACTAAAAGACGTCGACACAGCAAGCCATCTAAGAAAATGGAATCTTTATGCAAATTATTTTATTTCCAAAATGTAACTTGGCTTGTAAAGGGATTATATTTAGCAAGCGCACTTTTTTGGAGGGTCCATCAATAACTTCATTAATACATTTTATAATTTTTTTTCCACATCACAAGCTATCTGACTGGTTACATAGTCCTGTCAGATCAGCAAACGTACATGTGATATTGTTGTGTCTCGAACAGTGATTCAGACTTGGTTAACAACACAATAACCTTTTACTTTAATCAAACATGGCTGTCCAATACAAGCAAGGCCACACACATAGCATGCGCTCATGTACGTAATATCAACTAGGCCGCTCGGGTCAACATGTGCGGCATAGCAGATATCAGGTGTAGACTTAACTGATAAGAAATAGAGTGTGGACGCTTTGTGCTTACGTAACTTGGTACAAACTCTCAGAGAAGTTTAGAATAATTTCAAACAACTCACATGAGTACATGAAGTTGGAACCTCTAGGACACGTTGCCTCCTTTTGAAGAAGAGAAATGTGATTTTGTGTTGTGGTTAATATCTAGAATGCAAGGCCAAGATAGATATTGGATTTTTGGTGGACAGCTCGGGAAGCATAGAGAAAGCAGGCAAAGGAAACTATAAAAAGTGTCTGGACTTCATCAAAAATGCGGTGAATGGCTCGTTTATCTCGGAGCAATTCACACACATTGGACTAGTGTTGTTTGCGTCCAAGGTTTGTGACCAACTTCAGGTTACTTAACTATTTGGAGGTTTTTATATGCAACATCATTAGATTATAGAATAGTCCCTGTTTTAACTGATGAGAGTCGATTCTCATTGGGTGCTTTTGAAAACATTCTGAAAGTGAACTTCAACATGAACTTCGATCTTGGATCCGCCATCTTGAATTTCTTTAAATTTATCTGCTTCATTTAATAAACAAGAAAATGAAGCCAGTTGATTGTAAAAAGTTTATTTAATTAATTAACAATGTCACACACTTGACATTTATGGCGAATAGTAAATTTTTATCGAGAAATCACCTTTTTTTACCAGTTAAGTCCGCCATCTTGGATTTTCATGGTTTAATGTCACGATTTCCTCAAATTAGCGCTAAATTCCTTTTTTAGTGAGCAGTTATTTCTAAATGATAAACTGTTGCTACAATTAATGTAAAAATACAAATTCGATTAGAAAACCTTAAAATAGTTGCGATTAAAGCGAGAATCGTGATTTTTAAAAGCAAGGCTGTTACAAAGCGGCTGCCATGGCAACGTCAAGTTTGTTGGACACAAGACACTCATGCCAAAAAACGACATGCAGTGCACTCGATCAGACGTCTCAACCGAGGAACATAGTTTCTAAAACTCAAGGTAGGAATATATTTTTATTTCATAGGTACTGAGATTTATCCACGAAAATCACGGTGAATAAAATTCGTACAGCCAATCATGAGCACGAACGACAAAATTTCACTGTGAAAAAATATCGTTCGTCCAATCAGCAACGCGAACGACGAAATTTCACTGGTGATGAATGAACGTACTGAAGGAAACGTCATCCGACAGCCGTTGCA
>Ga0126336_10000939_pt1 | contig 13866 bp, 6 predicted proteins | sample SidCmetagenome_FD_92530 | JGI IMG/M metagenome (GOLD analysis project Ga0126336, IMG submission 92530) | Coral microbial communities from El Islote,Puerto Morelos, Mexico - Siderastrea C C metagenome | ecosystem: Host-associated > Invertebrates > Cnidaria > Coral | place: El Islote,Puerto...
GGAGTTCTGGTGGTACTCCCAATTTTCGGAAAGGAATTTTTCGAAAAGGTCTGACTTTATTTAATAATATATAATAATATCTATTACTTATATTGCACTTTTCCTATGTTTAACCTAAATTGCTGAATTTTTTTCAGCTGAATGGTAACACCTCATGTCTCAAACCGCCGACGTTCACACTGAAATATCGACACGTTTACCACTTGCACCTACAGTAAAATCTCTCTAACCGCGGCTCATCTTAATCACTCCTAGTGGAAAATAAGTATCTCACCAGGTGTGTGCCGCTCTGAACTCTTGTTTGCTATTCCTAGTGGTATTCCCATGTGCTGTGTATAGCTGTCCTCATACCAAACCAACAGCTCACAGCCGCGTGGAATGTCACGGAATGCACGATAGAATATACTCTTGTTATGTTGGAACGCAAACAGGTTTTGTTCCTGCTTGTGTCGCGCGCATCGTATGAACCGCATCCAGCTTGAGGTTTTTTTGTCACTGCCGTCCAAGAAATAGTCAAGTTTGTTGTCTCTATATATCTGCAAAAAGGAGCAGAATTCAATGTGTATTATTTAATCAGTTTGGTCTCATTCTTTTTTGCCAATTTATATACAAAACCGTAGGAGAAGCTCATCAACTTGCAAAAAAGGATGAGACTAATATTTTCCCAATAGGACTGAACAAACTAGTTTTAGAAAAGTTTTATTATCATGCCTTTATCACATATCTGTCGATTGCATTGAAGGTGGTTGGTGGAACATGGAAGTGACCACGGTTGGCGGTTCAGTCGGGATTCCAACACACGACCTTCCTTTCTGCAGTCTGCCAGCTAACTAATTAATCCAACCAGCCTAGAGGTTATCATCACTTTTGTTTGCTATCAGCATGAAGGGCACTTTCTACTCACCCCTGGAGAGGACGTACGTCCGGCTCACGCCATCTTTCAGGACACAGCATTTGTCAAGTTTCTTCTACTTATCATTGCTGACCCAAAAGCAGCCTGAACAAAATACGCTGCTGCCGCCATTTCTAAGTGCATATCACGCGGGAGCAAACATGAATGTAAAAGACTGAATGAAAACGCCGTTTATGACCACTGATATGTAATACATTTCTCCCTGTGCGTATATTTCAATGATTTCAGAATCTTACCTCCCACATGTTTGACGTATTGATATCAGCTGTGGCGTCATCAATGGAAACGCGTTTGCCTTCATATGGACCAATCCACGTGCCGACGGGAATATGCTGCTTTGCACAGACGCCGTATTTCGTCCCAGGAATGCTCGACAGACACAGCGTCACTTCATCCGGGAATGAAGCTACAGTGTAAATGAGGTTTAAATTTGCTTTCGTGAGCTGTCGGTTATCGGTTTCTTTGGTAAGAGAGGTTACTGCTTTCTCTGTTTTTGTTGGCGAGATTTCTGGATCCTTGTCATCACCTGGTTTCAGTAAAACAGATTCATCTTCAGATATTCCGTTTACCATAAGTCATTCTATCAGAATTCCTTTCGTAGTGGAAGGTCATTAGAGCAGCTTGGATAACTATTTATCTAAGATTTTAGAAGTAGAAGATAAACCATTTAAATGTTTTTAACCCTTGAGAACGTACGTATCCGTCACCACACATGAGTACAGCGTCATGGATGGGACATTTTTGTTCTCGTCCTGCAGGCTCGGATCAAAGGCCGAGCTTAACCCGATTTTTGTTGCATCCCCCCGGGATGGGATATCGGTCCACCCCCTAAGATTTTGAGCGTGGGTTGGTAGTGTGTATGGATATGCACGAAAATGATTGATGATAATGATGATGATGATGATGATGATGATGATGATGATGATAATAATAATAATAATAATAATAACGAATTACTTATAATGCGCAAGTTTACTTTTGATGATGATGGTGATGCGATGATGACCGGCTGATGATGATGATGGTGATGATGATGATGATGATGATAACGATGACGAGGACGATGATCTTGTTGTTGTTGATGATGACAATGATGATGATGATGATGATGATGATGATGATGATGATGATGATGATGATGATGATGATGACAATGATGATCGCTGATGATGAAGATGATGGTGATGATGATGACTTGGCTATCACAATGTTAATATTTTACAAAAACAAGCATGCGAAGTGTTGTTACTGTACCTGAACCATTCAACCTGCTTGTCTCGTATATATTGATCATCTTGACCGGATTTATGCCAAACAGAACATACTGCAAAACTTTGAGGGAAATTTGCTCCCGTAAGGACGAGGAAGAATTGTCGACGGCTGTTGATGACGGATTTTGACCGTCTGTGTGCTTCTGTGGGGAGCTTTCCTCCATCTATAGTTAATGGTCATAATCATAATCACAATCATAATCGAAAGTAATCATATCTGTATTAAAAACTTGAATTGCGAGGACGGATTTATTTACAGTATACAGATATCGTTGTCGCACTGCCCATGCGAAGCGCCAATTGTTTTCCTCTATTCTAGAACGGCGCTTAATGCATCAATAACTATAATCTACCATAGATTTTAATAACACGGCCAGAATGTCCATGAATGTATTAAGCTAAGCACTGACATGGAATTTCTGTAATAAGCAAGTACCCAAGTTGATGTCTTTTGTTTAACGTGCGAAAAAAATTTTCGTTCAGGGTAAACTTATTTCAAACGTCGATACATCGCCTCGAATATAACAAGTCTCCTAGTAAAAGGAACACTTCCTGATTTTCGACAAACCTTCCGGCATAAAAAATTCTGTTTTATATAATTAGCTTTAGAGTATAACGAGCAAACTAGCACATTTTTTTAAATTCAAACCGAACACTTTATTTCCAAGGAACATGAAAAGTATTATTTTTTTCCGACCAATTTGCTACCGGGTAAAAGTCATCGTAATTCTTCAAAGAATAGATTAAAAATTTCCCTACCTTGTTGTTACTGATGTCAACCCGATTTTCTTACTGATTGATGGCTGTTTTATCTGTCTACTAAGTAAAAAACAGCCCTGACCATTAGTATACTCTGTGCTGAGAGGGAAAACGTTTCGTGTAACGAATAGACACGTCCTAGGTGGGACATTTTTAGCCGAGAGCAAAAGTCAGCTTTAACGGCATTTTTTTACTTTACCTTAACAACTTCACGCCTGTTATCCTATAACAAGGCAAGGCTTATCTTGGTTTGCCTTACTTTCTCAAGAGTTTTCCCTCCTTGAATCTGTGTTTTGCGAATAAAGGTGAGTCCCGGAAAGACTTGAGGGGACAAACACACAGCTCCTAAATTGCACAATCACTGAATACTTTACAAGCGTGATTTAAGGGACAAGCTAGTTTATTGGTGCGGCTTCCGTGCAGAAAATAACGACTGACGTAAATTCTGCTCTTTTATCTTTGCCCACCTTTTTTCTATGGAAAAGAAAATCACTCTATCGTTAAAGCATTCGAAAATTTTGAAAAGATAAACGTTGACTTAAACCAAAGCAATCATTCACAAAATTTCCTGTTAAGAGTTTATCTTTTTTGTTAAAAGGAGGACTAGTTGAAATGAATTACGCTTGGAATATTGGAACATGACCAGATTTTATGGTATTAAATTTCTCCACTCATCGCTAAGCTCACTGATTGGTCAAATTTGTCCCAGGCTCCACTCTGAAGAAACTCCTGGCAGTTTCCTTTTAGTTTTCCGACATAAAGAACAGACAAAGAAAATTTAAAATTTGGGACACGAGGAAAATAAAATGGGAAGGTGTTGTGTGTAAGGAACAAACTCAGCTGATCCTCTTTTGAAAGTGCAAATCTTAAGAATCATACACTAAATTCTATTTACGGTTAATGAATTCAACAAGTATTTACCGCCATACAAATCTTTCTTCTTTGCGATTAATTTCATGCTTCAGTCTGCAACATTTACTACGTTGTCAAAGGTAAATACCAGCAAACTGTAACCTCAGCTGCATAAATATTTCACTGTTTTGACATAGGTGACTGAATATTAAGTTAGTCACGCCGGATTCGGTTTTCAAAATATCTTCCTAAAACGCAATGAGAGTTCGACATCAGTTTTGATTACGTGAATCGTGTTCTGCACTTAAAGACTACCGCGTTAAAAGAAATGGCAGCTGTCTGTGTCTAGCTTAAGGCGTTAATACTTTTTGAATCAAACCAAACAGCAGTTTAAAGAAACAAACGATAAAGAAGAATGAGTATACACCTATTTCAATTAAGGTTGCTTCAGTGGTGCATGATGCATGATCCTTGTTTCATAGACCGCAAAGCATCATGTTTGCTATAAATAAATGTATTCATCACTTTTCTCGAGGAAGGCAAGGCACTCCAGAGAAAACCAAACCATAAAAAAATACACATTTGCTCTTACTTTGGGACTAATAACTAGACTCGGAAGAGCAGCATCAATTTAACAAGCATGAAACACTGCGGTCTATGAAACACGCATCACTGAAGCAACCGTCTTTGAAATAGGTTTATATTGGGAATCAGAGGTTCCTTCCCGACAACGTTAGTTCGTGGGTTTTGAGACCTAGTGCCATCTTTGTGTGTATTTGTGTTTGACAAGAAAAACACCAGTTCGTGTCTTCAAAACTTACTATGTTTCAAATCAAGTAAATAGCTTAGTTCTTTGTTTAAATGACCTTTCACTTTTAGGGTTTTCAGTTTAAGTCAACAAAACTGAAAAGGAGTCCATTCATGGCAAAGTCACACCCTCTTTGAAGTAGACATGCAAAAAATTGTAAACATATCGGAATATTACCGAATTATTGCAACAAAGATCTTGTATCAATTGCGAGACTAACTGAAAAGGATTTTCACAACAACACGAAGAAACGAGAAGCAAACAAACAAAATTTAAAATTTAAGACTGCAACAAAAACCAAGGGAGACCATTCGCGCTGTGACACACTCGTCTAAAAAGGGTCAAGTGAATAATAAGTTGATCAAACAAGTAAGAAAATTACAAGCAAACACGACTGTTTGAAAACCATTTTCGCAACAAACAGGGGGCAAGACGAACAAACAACAACTGACAATTCAGAGCTTGCAACAAAGGCAAAGAGAGAACATTCACGCAATGACAGACCCGTCTTAGGATGGTTAGGCGAACAAGAGATCTTCAAACAAATACCAACTGAGCACATACTCTTTGTTAAACACAAGACTATTCCTTTAGAAGAAATTCTTACAGCAAAATTAAAGCACGAGGAGTAAATGGTAGTTAAGCCGAAATAGAAAAGAGGAAGTGAAATGGGGGAGCTCAGATAACACGAGTTTGATAAGATTGAAACGCGGGAAAACCTAACTAATTTTGACGAATATTATACAAAAGAAAAGAAACAAGGAAACACGCGTTTACGTAAATGAGAGCAAAAGGCTACTTATGACACCTCACCTTTGAAAATTTTCTTTGTTCTCAACTGTTTCAGTGAGGATCCAAATGCTTTGGATCCTCAACTGTCCTCACAGCTCCAAGCTTTTTGCTTTGTCCTGTTAACTGTCCGTGATTCCCAGGCTATATACCGACTAATTAGAACGTCTTATGCACATGGCATACACATCTTTCAAACAAACGCCTGATCATATTGAAAGTAAAATACTATAAATCCTTTCTGTTGTACCACAGCTAAAAAGTGGCCCTCACAAGCGAATACCGCGAACCATATGATTAATATTTCATGAGATGGCGGTCAACTAAAGGGTATACTTCAAAAACGAGCGAAAAATAGTTTTCGATATCATACCTTAGAAGAGGAATTACCGAAAATTAAAAACATAAAAGTAATTGCTTAGTTTTTTAGCGACTTGCCGAAGTTTCTGGTTCACCAAAAAAGAGAGATAAACGACCGCAACCAATGCCTCTTTACCGAGCCCGCATTTTGAAACGTCATCAAAGCTTTCGCAAGTGAGCAACCCGATACTGCTAACTGTTTCATCGATGGAGAAATCGTTTATGGTTGGTATTCTTACCAAACATCAGAAGAGAATGTCTATATGTGAAAACAACGCACAGTTAAACGAAGCTTTTGGGTTGAGAAATGCAGCAGGATTTCGTGACATTTTGCAGATTTTCTTAATTCACTGATATAATACACACCTTACGAAGAGGCCAAAATGTTTTCCGACGTATAACGAAAAGTTTCATTAAAAAAGCACAGAGTGAACAAAGTTTTATTCACTGTTGTGAGTTTTCCACCTGTTAAGCTTAAAAATAATAAGAAAAAGTCTTTATTTTTTGCATGTCAAGAGCTTCAGTACACACCAAAGAAACCCATGCGGTATTTTTTACCTTTTGACGTGAGTTGGGTGGGGTTCGCTTGCCACTCGTGCCCCGTTGCTTATTTTGTACCCGGAATAACAAAAGACAACTTAACAGAAACATTTTTTAAACTCTAATTGATCATGGAATATTGTTTTAGTTTTAAACAATTTAATAAAGTGTCAAAGAGGCTTTTATGCATCAAGAGCAGTCTGGTGACGAAATAAGATTGTGAAAACTATAGCGAAAACAATTGCGCACGAAGGCCGAAATGCGATCATGCATTACATTATGCTCAGTAGAAATCTAAACGAGATCTTTAAAGAATTCTTGATGAAAGAAAATCTCGCAAATTTCCTACTGACATTTCAAAATAATGGCAAAAGCTTACCTTGCGTTTCTTTGAACTTGAGATGGCGCCTCGTCAATTTGCTCCATTAATGCCACGAACATTTCAAAACTTTCAGCTCCATTTTATACCGTCCAAGATCCATTACTTTATTTGACATTTTCTTTGATAAAAATGACTGTTCCTTTCCAAGCCATATGGCACTCTGAGATGGTTAAAATTGCAACAGAAGTTCCTAAAGTAACACCTTCTTAGTGTTACTATAATAAGCACCCCCGAACCTTTCCAACCAGAGACGGTCACACAACATGCTATCTAAAATAAAATATGTCTGCTTTATTTTGCAGTGGATTAGGGATCGTGAAGGAAGTCCACCGTTTGGAATACGTTATTAACAGTTTCCCATTGCGCGGATGGAATGTGCCTCCATTAGCTCGCAGAGTGCAGCTAAAAATAAAACAATATCTTTACCCTGTAAAACCATCCGCTGAAACTTTAAACATGATATGTATGTTTTGAAAAGCTTTTAATGGTGTTCAAACGGAAAGATTTTAATGGCTTCCAAAAGCTGATGGTTCCACGCTCGTCACTTAGCGTTGCATTTGTTTCTATTAAACATCACGAAAACTGTTCTCAAGATAGTCTATCGTTGGCTATTGTTATTTCTACTTGTTTCAACATTGTAGCACTAATATAAATAATTTATTATAAACATGATACTTTAATTTTGCAACAGAATCCATTAAAAGGTGTATGAAGCTCAAAACTCTTGCAGATTGCTCAGATTTGTTAAGGCCTTAGGAAGCCAGCTGAGAAAGAAAGAGACAGATCAAGAACCACTCAAAATACTGTTAAAAGCACGCTTGCTCTTAATCATGTGGAATTTCTTACAGCTTTCAAGTCATGAATTCCTCCGTTGTTATGAGGTTTTAATTATGGAGTGCAGGTTTTCACCATCTGTTTCTCATGGAACTGTAACGAATGTCTCTGAAACATATTGTGACCGCGCATATGGCACGCAGCGTGAGCTTGTTTTGCACAAGACAGTGAGCGGCCAGACACCACTGTGCTCGTTCAGGCGTTCTAGCTGCCTGAAATTTTCATAATGTCAGCCTTTTGAAACAATTTTAATCTAAAAGGGTAGCCTTTGTTTTAATATTCTCGTCAGTGACACAGGGTGCAATGTTGTTTCTTATAAGAAAAATGTTCCTCCGTTTTAAACATTGCGCATCTTTCCAACCAGTTTTTAAGTGAAAGCGTACTCGATGAGGTAAAAACACGATATTAAGTCAGCTAAACAATGCAAAGAGCATGATTCCTTTCAACAGTTTCATCGCTTTTATCTTTGGAGATAGCACACTTAACTTACATTATGCTTTCTTTTATGCTTATTTTCAAAGGACCCTTCTTCTATCACGACTTGCTAGTAGCTCGTGAGTTTCCCGCCAATTTCTTGCGCATGTGCAGTTGACCCGCATGACCCACTTTAGTTACAAAGCGACAGAAGTAAAATCATGTCTTAAATGGATTTCAATATCCTGTATAAACCACGACGAAGGAAATTAGCGTACATTTGGCTTGAATGTCTAAGTAACGTATTTCCATATTGCCTCATTGCCGAACTTGTGCCTGGGTAAATTACTGAGGAGGTGACTCTTTGTGGACCATGACTGAAAATCTAGCCTCGTTCGATTTTCTTTTCGTATTCCTGTTTTATGTTATGCTATTGACTTTGTTTTCTATATGGTGCTCTCTGCTTTATAGTTATTTCATCTCTTTATTATTTCTCAAGCAAACCTGCAAACAGGCACATGATTGAATCAAACATGTGGTCGGTCATTCAAAACATGCTGAATCATTCCGAACATTTATTTATACCGCTGAGTAATTCTTTCGCTGGTATTAAAACACTGAGGCACAATTTTAAGGCTCTTTGCCGAACGTATTAACACATTGCTAGACGACAAAGGTTTTCTCTCTCTGTTTTCTTACCCACTGCTGCGAATTTCACATGAAGACAAACAAATTATATTCAAATTACTGAACCCCCACATTGCCGAATTTAGGACTCTAATACTGGCACCTTCTCTTCAATATTCGGCATTTTGCTTATTTCCAACATCATTTGTTACACGTAAGTTGCAGATGGTTAAAATGAAATTGAAAAATCACTCATTCACCAATGCCAATGCTACTAACTTCAAATAAATTGCATGACTAAGCAATCATTATGCAAGCCTGTTTAAACGGGCGTATATTGCATCGTTTGTGCAGTTGACTTTCTCCTTCTTTTTCGTCAAAATTCACTGAAAAGCGTATAAACAAAACTGTGCCCAAAAAAGCCCAAGGAAAAATTGGATTGTTTTCGTGACTAAACACAAAGCCGCATAGTCTATTCACTGTCGCTATTTTAAAATTTCAAGAGAAATTTTCCGTGTTGCGGGTGATTGGTGACATAAATAATGAGATAATGGCTAGGAGGAGAATAATATAAGATAAAACAATCATTTCTATGGTGCAGATTAAATTGCTTTCTCGAGAGTTCAAAGTTCCGCATACATTGTCAATGAAAACAAATACTGGCCTCACGGCTACAACTTTGCCGAGGAATGTTTCCGTTTGCTATATTGTCTTGCAGGTTTTCAAGTTTTCCGTTTCTCTTCTGAGACAGTATCGTGCTGAATTGCGCTAAAGCTTTATCTGTAGCCAGATATGTTGTTCTTTCTTTCTTTTCCTTTTTAGCGACGTTGTTTGCACGTTCAGTGCTTCTGCTGCTGCAGTTAGCCAAGTAAAATTTGTTGTAGAGCTTAGCCTATGTCCTTTAGCTTAAGTCGGCGATTACGTTCGTAGGAAGTGTAGCTTATATTGAAACGAGTTTTTCTCCCACACACACCTATCCGAAGAAGAAAAACTCAAATCCGAAAAAGCAACTGTTTCTAGCTCAATATGTAATTAGATTTGTGCGGCCGCATAAGGTCTCCAATAATGGCTCAAAATTAACAAGGTAACCAAGTTTCCAAGTAAACAAACAAATACATGCCTAGTATTTCCAACCCGCGTATTCATCAACTATATTTTGGCGTTTTACCGTAGAGCTAATACACGCTCTCACGTAAAAGGATCTACTTTGCATATCCTAAAGAGGAAATTTGGTCACAAGTCAGCATGCGTTGTCATCTTGCGCGGCGTTTATGGAAAATTTCTCCATCTCTCGTAAAATAGCGAGGCCCAGAATGGGAAAGCGAGTAGAAAACCTTTTTTTTCTAGATTCTTCGCACGTGTGTCACAATGAAGTACTAAACATACCCACATCAGTTTAACTACAGACACTGCAATGGCGGGTCACGAGTTATCCTGTGGAATGCGGAATTTTTGGACAATGCCAAGCGGCATGACTATACAAAGCGAATGAGTGGTACTTTATCCGTTTTATGCTCCCAAGAGTAGGACAAGAGATTATTTGTGAGCACCCAAAGAAATTAGCGGAGAAAACGACTGCTCTCTCGTCTACTGCAGCTAAACACCAACAAGGAAATATCAAATTGCGTTTTAACGATAGCCCGTTATTGGTAAGTTGGTATATTTAGATGAAGATAAGTAATTAACAGGCTGAGAGAGTGTTATTAACATTAAATAATCATAATATAGCAGCACAAAAACAATACGTACAAGTTGGGTTTCGGTTTTGCTGAGTTCCCAATGATTTCCTTTTGAGACGAAATGTTACTACCAAATACTGGAACGTTTTTTTACTGACCATAACCTTTTTTGACTTAACTTGCGTTAACTACTTGTCCAAATAAAACCTTATGCAATAGGATCAAGTAATTTTTATCAAAATACATCTGACGCATTTAGCGGCTGAGATTTAGAACGAAAATTATGACACGTTTTTTGTGATAATCTTTTCCTGTTTCTGTCATTCACGCTGATCCGGTGCAGTTACAGTCTGACATTTTGATCCTAAGTTTTATGAATTTTGTTATCTATTCAAATTTAAACGGCACCCTCTCTAACGTATGAGGAACAAGGTATAATCAAGGTATAATTTATTTCCCTTTTCATCTTGCAGACAGCTCTTGCCTAGTAGTTTTAGCTTTTGTTTGCAAGGGCGGCCTCAAACCGGGAACTAAAACGACATTTAAATGCGCTATGACAGCTTCAACGAGGAACTTACTATTCGGAATGTAGCTGCATGTGTGCGGGGGCTGATCGTGAAATCTGTTTATAGGAACAAAACTGCCGGAAAACTAGGCGACGATGTTTTGAGTATGGGGTGCATTGTCTCCGCATTTTTAAGATTTTGTTGCAAGTGAAATCGTTCATAAATATTTTATATTATCATTAGATCACAATTGCACAGTTTTACCTCCATGCGAATCTGGGGTTAACATAACGTATTCTTCAAGGGGCGAATTTATGGCTTAATTAACACGTGTATTTCGAAAGCAAAAACTTGGTATTGCATGTTTTCGTCATTTCAGATAAAATGTTTTCACTGTAACCGGGAATGTCTATGAAATATCAAAATTATATCCCAGTGATATTTACTAATAGTACAGCTTATTCATCTGTTAATTAGAGAACCTTGGCTGTATTAGACTCGAGATATACGAGCACAAATTTTGAAACTAAACTATAAAAATATGTATAGAAGCCGACAGTGAACATAAGTAATTCTGCGGCTGTGGAGTTAGAGTTCAGTTTCATAGTGGAACATGCAAGTTGTGGCCTGTCCAGGTGGGGAGTAAAGGTGAACTAGGTGCAATTCGCATTATTGAAGAGATTGAAGCTTTGGAAGCGCGAAGAAAAACTAATACCCGCTCCGTATATTTATTACATTTAATTATACAATGCACATTTCAACAGATTTTTTAATTTGCCTAATAGAAACGATTTAAATTACAATAAAAAAAACGGATAGACTCGAGAACATCTGGTGTTAACTATGTAGATCTAATTATAATGTCTACAAAATTAGCGCTTTGGATTTTCTGCCATATTGTAGTATTGGCAAACTTGAATCCGTTCCCAGCATTCATTAAGTTTGTGTTACGACAACAAAGTTTCTTTTCGTTGGACTGCCTGAGCCTTGTTTGATAACATACTAAAACATGCAAACCTATCTTTCTTCTTCAGGGCATCAACACACTACATATGGAAAACAAGGCCACCCTAAAAGAAGAAAATAAGCGAGAACAGAGCGCGGGAGAAAGATACCGCCTGTTTGATGAGAAAACACTAAATTTTTTTTTGTATGGCACCAAGGAAGTGAGGGTTCTAGACGTGAACAGACTCAAAAGAAAGGCTGAGAACGAACAAGGTATGAAATTAACGACAGTGCGATTGGCGCAATTTATTACTGATGGAATAAGTAGGATCATAGTTTGATAACTGCTGAACAAAGCAGTAAGAGAAGGAGGAATCAACAATCTTGGAGAGAAAGGATGAAACAAGGACAGGTTAAAAAAGCATAATACTGCTTTCATTGCAAGATAAGCGGGAGAGCATGCGCTCCAAAAATTCGTTCATCGCTCTTAGCTGGAGGTCCTAATCAACCTGTTTAATACAGAGAGAGCTTCGTCGATCAGTCCCTCTTATACATCTTTTCCACCGACTGTCAATATATCTTAATATTGTAATATGAACCAGGCTTGTTTCCTGAATCTTGCTTAATTTTTTTTAGTGTTATTTTAAAATTGAACCTTGTCCTTGCAGCTGTTTGTAATAATGAATAGACAAGAATTCAGTGTAGAGTTAATATCGCTGTTATTGTTTTGGTGACACTTTATGATTCATTCATTCTTCTCTGATTGTTCTCAAAATTTCCGCTTTCGCTGTAGTGTTTACAAAAGAAGGTGTCACGTTTTGCAAACCAACAGGTACAACAAATTTGCATTGCTCTATTTGAACCAATATTATCTCGTCTGTTTTCACCTTTTGAGTTCTTTGAGGACAGAAATTCCACTCTAAATTCCAAAAACCTCTTAAGCTGATTAAAAGCAAGTGTGCTTTGTAACTTATGTGAAGCCAGACTTTATTCTTCCAAACTTTTTCCTAGTTTCAGTACATAACTACTTACTTACTACTCACTAATCAATATGACCTGTTTTGTTTGTTGGAGAGGGGCTATGTTAGTTGATGGCCGTCAAATTTGAGAGGCTGAAATGTGTCAAATTTTGTTCGCTTTCTTACCTTGAGTGAAATATTATAAAGTTGCACTTAGCCCTGCCAAATACTCTTTCGCTTAACACGGTGAAATTGAAATTCGAAAGCTGGTCGCTTTTGCGCTATCCTTTCCGAATTGCAAATCTCTCAGTGCGTAAGATGTCCGTAGTAGATTCACGGTGGCAATTCAGTTGTTGCCCTACCTAACTCAGCTAAGAGGTAGAATCTATGTTGAACTTTGTTATTAACCTGTTCATGTTTGAAAAAGTTCATTCTTTGAGCATGAAACTTTGACTCCTGCATGTGCCATCCACTTAAAGCTCTCGTGATAATGACGTCAGCAAAACGTGACCTTGACGACAGTTGCACTCTCCGACTCTCAACCGACTAGGACCCAATTCATAAATTTATTGTGACGATTTTTGGGTAAACCGCAACCAATTTGAAATATTTTTAGGCGGCGCGACGTCTCAAACGTCGCTGCCGTCTCATGAAATGGCTAGCACATTCCTGAATTGGCGGTAGTCAGTAGACTTAGTCTCCGCGCGGGCTGTAAATAATCAGGCTCGTTATAATGACTTGGATTTTAGGAGATTGAAAGCTAATGTTTCAAGTACCGCACGATTTGTTGGTGACAAGGATTTTTATAAACAGAAGTGTGAAGCGTGATTTTGTTGTTTTGAGTTTCGAGGCGTATTGAAGTTGAGTAAAGGTAAGCGTTGAAATGTTTATTGCGCTGTTTTTGAGGACATTTCGTTTTTAAGGGGCAGTGTTTACAAAGGCTAGCAAGATCTTGGGATCTGTGTGCGTCCAATGCCCATCAGCGCTCACGTGCGTTCTCTCAGTGCACGAGACGGAAAGCAATCTGCCACTGTAAACCCGGCCCTTACAGAATCAAAGCTGGAACTAACTTCTATAGTTTAATAAATAGCGTCCCAAAAAACTGTAGCACTAAAAAAAGGAAAACAGTAAACAAAAAAATTCGGTGGTGATGAAATCTCAATCAAATAACAAACAAGGCCTGAGTATCACCAATCTAAATTGATTCCGTCGCACCAGGTCAGAAATA
>Ga0126336_10000940_pt1 | contig 13861 bp, 12 predicted proteins | sample SidCmetagenome_FD_92530 | JGI IMG/M metagenome (GOLD analysis project Ga0126336, IMG submission 92530) | Coral microbial communities from El Islote,Puerto Morelos, Mexico - Siderastrea C C metagenome | ecosystem: Host-associated > Invertebrates > Cnidaria > Coral | place: El Islote,Puerto...
CTGATTGGTCCAAGTAAAAATATCGCAAACAATGGGAAAGGAATGTATGTCGGTTTGAAGCAGCCGCTTGGGGACGGGGAGCGTTGCGTGACTCCGGCCCGAGCGGCTGCGAAGGAGACTAGTACTCAGCTGGTTAGCTTTGCAGTCTATGCTTACGTACCCTGCGAGCAGAGGCCCTTCCATCGTCCTAGATAAGTCGGGAAGAGGAAGGGACCTCTGCCAGCCGCCTCGACCTTCCCTGTTGAGCATGCGCTAAATTCAAATGTAACCGAGCCTTGTCGGCCTCGCTTCAAACATGTTTACTGAATGACAGCCGCGTCCACAACAAACTATTCCAGCTATTCTGACTTCGGTCGTAACACAAGAGAGTTGAGGAAAGCTTTAATTAAACCGTAAGGCTGAGAATAATTCTGTTCGAATTTATGTCACAGGTTGAAAACTTATCAGCCTCGAAATATTTTTCCTGATCAAGAAACTGCGATTTGTCGACTGTCAACATGTTGTTACAGTCCAGTGATTTCCAAATAGCGGGTCACGGAAGTCTTGCATAGAAATCTTGGTCTTCGAGATATTCATTTTATTTTGTCCCTCTTTTTGTCCCTGTCATTCAGAAGTATTTTCGTGTTGAGTCCCTTTCGTCCTCAATATTCTCCGCTTTCATTCAACAAAACGTATATGTGTCGCGTTTGTTTCGTATTCAAACTTCTCGGCCGTCATGCGGTAAGATATATTTTGTACTGAGACTGTTTCCTCTTCAAAATTACCGGCCGCCAGTCGGCAAATAATTGTTTCTCTTGCCGTTTGCTTGTCTCGCCTTTGACCAAAATAAATGTAATTTGGCCATAAAAATAAGCGTTGAAGTGCACATTCGTGTAGCCCTTCGCATCCATTCCCGCTCAAACCAGAAGTTAGTAAAAGTTTTTGGTCTGAAAGCAACCGCAACCCAGACTCTTTTGTTCCAGTTGGTAAATTAATGATTTGCCATGGCCGGTTGGCAAACAGACAAAAGAATCTTTACCACAAAGAGAATTAAGCGAGGCCTTCGACTGGTGTTGTGTGAGATTGCTTATTCCATGAATATTCACTCTTCCCAGTGCACTTTTCACGGCTTTATCAAAGACATCCTTCGAAAGGGAAATGTCCGCTGTTGTAAACTTCATGAGCGTACCGAACGTACCAGATATTTAGTCGGCAATTTCTAACAAAGCACATGCGCACTCAGCAAAAACGGGAAAAACTGGTTTCAAACCGGACTGACTCATCCGTTTCGGTGGATGAGAAAGTCAAGGCGGCTGTCAGAGGTCCCTTCCTCTTCCCGACTTATCTAGGAAGATCGAAGGGCCTCTGCTCGCAGGTAATGCTTATGCTGACCAAAAACGATCTCACTTTGGAGAAAGAATTCCAAGAAAGCTGAACTAAAGAACAAAGTCAACAAAACACACCTCTTCATCAGTGAACAAATCCAAATACTCCACCAAACAAAGCCATGATAAATGAAATGGAGAAGGAACAGACTGGGATCCACAACTGAAAAAAAAATCACAGCACATTTGACAAATAATATAGCAATCTATCCAATGTTCACAAGTTGTAGTTTCACAGTCATAAGAGTCACGTCAAAGTTGTGCTTTGCGCTACTCAAAACAGGCAAAAACTCAGTGGATACAAAGTAGGTGTTCTAAAACCGGTTATGCCGAAAAGTTAAGAAGAAATGTTATAGATGTACAGTGAATAAAGCCCATTAATAACTGGATTTAGATAGTCTCCTCCTCACACTCAAAAGATGTGCATAATGAAGTTCTCTGTAAAGAGTGCTTCAACTTTACACATCCTCATAGTCCCTGTCTCTGAATTAAAGCATGGTTTGTCAGTATCAGACTCTCGATTGTACATAATCTGATGTATGTAGTTGAATGTGCAGTGATCAAACACAACCTAACTTTATCGAACCCAATCCACAGACTGAGTTTGAAATGTGGTTTACGAATGCTTTATATGTCAAGCAGCAGACCTACATGTATGCTGTTGGTTTGAACATGTTTTTTTTTGTTACATTGCCAAGTTACCACTGACAGTATAGTCCCACCATTCTACATATAATCCACATACAACCCACAGTTCCTTAATTTGCTCTGATGAAGAGCTAATCCTCGAAACATCAGCTTTTGAATTTCTTATGGTGGCAAATTAACCTAATCAACACTGCTGACAAATTCAATTTTTCGCAAATCCCCCAGTTAGCACTTATTTTACATTATTTTTGACTCTTTGTAGCACGTTATGTTTCCGAATATGGTAAGGTTGGAAATATAGATCAAAAATTAATATCAAATAATAGTGACCCCCTACTCCCCCTTCGCCTCCCTTCTCTCTTTCTGTGGCTTAACATGTTATGTAAGCAGCAGATTTGTACAGTCAAAACACTCATGTGGTCACCTTGCGTGATGCGGTTGGTCAATAATCGCCCTCAGGATCTCTTTTAAAGGCTTTTTCAGCTGATTCCTCTTCTCAAATAACCCTCGCAGACACACTCGCGTTAACTCCCATTGACCAAGACTAAGGTGGTTACAGAAAGACGTGAACAATTGTTCAACAGAAACCTCCTCTTCCCGATCAAATGGATGCGTCACGAAGATTTGATCATTCATGATGGTTTCTGAGATTGAAAGTTTTTGTTTTTAGTCAAACGCCACCTCAACGAGATGGATAAAAATCTATTCTTAACTTTCCCGTCTAGCCGACACTGTTCCGCCATCTTGTTATTTTTGTGCGTCATTTGACTCGCACGTGACTGGGAACGAGTCGACAAAACTAGGACGTCATATAAGAAGCACTGTTACGTAACCTATAAGCTTGAGATGGCAAAAGTGAAACGCGGTCCTTGAAACCTACTGCCGGCATTCGAATTGAAGTCTTCTCTTGAAATCTATTTATAAATTCCATAACAGGTGGGTAAGGTGAAATTATTATCAAGTTTGATCACTTACTTTAACATTAAATAAATTTTGTCGAGGATTTTTCAGTTAAAATTCTGCACGTCGATGCAGAGCTTCAAAATTTAATATTAAAGCCGTCCCGCTTTGTAGCGTACCCGTCTTCCTTCAGAATTACAAGGGAAGCCAAATATTCATTTAATGGTAAAAGTACAGTTACACATCCTCTAAAGAACCTCTAAAGAATCCTCTAAAGAACCTTCCCACAGATCGATGCAACTTTATTCTTGGATCACACCCCTTTCTCCCTTAGCTCACACCCCCTGAAATTCCGCCCCCTGTCTTCCCCCCATATCATGGTCCAAACCCTTTATGCCAAATCAAAGGTAATCAAAGTAAGCTTTAGCAGTGTTTACTAACCAGTGGGGGGAAATTTATGCACCACTCCCTATATTAGTTACCGTTATGTACTTAACGCATTATTTCAACTACTTTCATACTTTTTCTTAAAAATTTTTTCTCATAAACAAAGAGCCGAATCATGAAAATTATAGGGCTTGAGTCACAAAATTTGTGCATAATTAATGTCTGGGACTGTGTTGAAATTTTACAACCAATGGGATTATGTTGGCAGATCTAGCCTTAGTTAAAAGTAGGTGTAGCAAGCAGGGGAATGCAGAAACCAAAGACAATCAGGGAGAAGAGGAAAAGAGGCTGAGAACCAGCTGAGAAAAGTGACACTCATAGATTAGGAGAAGAAAGAGAAACAGGGAAAGAATGCAACTTTGCATAATGTTCTGTAATTCTTGAAGTGCCAAGAGACAGGAGCTGGAATGTTACATTTCCCCTCCCCTCCCCTATTACTTTTCTGGTGCAAATAGAGTTATGAGAGGGGAGGGGGACTAGGTCCCTCTGGCTGGCAAAACCTTAAACTATGTCCTTCTTTGTTTTCATTTTGTTTAGTGATTTCATAATAGTGCATTCACAATGGAGGACAGCTTTGATAGTAAAGGACGGAGTAATCAGAAGCCACGATCATGGAGGAATAATCCTCACAGACTCCTGACTGTGGAAATTGTTATATTTCTGTACATCACAGGTATTATTTTGGAAATTCCAGTCATTCAACAGTATCTATACCACAAAGCTAGGGAAGAACTAAGAGTAACTGAGACAAAAGAAAATGACACTGTCTGCAATCCAAACTACAAAAACAGCTCTGAATACAGGTGAGAATAAATGAGTTAGAATATAGCTCTCATGTAAAGTAGTAAATGACTGAATTGTGCAGGTAAGGAAACTGGAAAATGATGGTAAGTTGAAAGAATGCTGCCAGATAATGATTACCCTATGTGAATTTAAGGTTAGTGTGGACAAATTTATGAAAGTGTTGGAACTTTATGATGCGAATGTTTATTTAACATTTATGTAAATTTATGCAAAGGTATATAGAATTAAGCCAATTTTATGGCATTTGCATGTCCTCTCCTCTCAATTGTTTAATAGCTATGGCTAAGCATACTGAAGCTACAGAGTAAATTGAACTTGTTCCATTGCAGTACAGACCAAAAAGTACAAAAGAGAGCTTCACTGTACATCCTGTTGGTGAGCATAGCACTGACTGTTCCTGCAATGCTTACTGCCTGTTTCCTCGGTGCCTGGTCTGATAAGAGGGGACGCAAAGGACCTTTTTTGTTTGCAGCTATTGGTAGTTCACTGGCATCCTTGATTTTTTTGGTTGCAATTCATTGGGAACTTCCTATTTATGCCTTTATGATTGGTAAGGGTTGGTTACTCTTGATATCAAGTTGTGTCAGTTCTTGTCTAAATTGAGTATTTAATAAAACAAAAGGGGGTGGTAAGCTGTGTGCCAGCATTCACAGGAAATCTTGATATTATCCATGCCCCCTGTGGATGGTTTTGTGTTTGAACCCCCCCCCCCCTCCCCAATACTGAAACCACTTATGACAAAGGAAATCACCACCGTGACAGTGATTTGGATACCAGATCCTAAGAAGCATAAAATTTTGTGAACTTTTGCTCTGAATTTCTCCAAGAGTTGAGTGTTTCATCAGGTATCCAAACACCTCGAAGTCGGTGTTTGGATATCCTGATGAAACACTCTTTCGAGTTTTTTATATATATTATTTAACTTAGTTTTTACTTCATGGGTACTCTAAATAAACTTGTCTATCCACCCTATTTACTAATTTAAAGTGAAACTGTTTAAAATTATAAAAATGTGAAACTTACAAGTTTGCTAAGTTTATTAAGTTTTGCAATCTTTTTTTTTTTTTCCTTCTGTGCAGCTAGTAGCGTAGCAGGTCTTAGTGGATATTATCCCACTGTCACTCTAGCGATACTGGCTTATGTTGCCGACACATCTCAGCCCAACTCCAGAGCATTAAGACTTGGAATTCTGGAAGCCATTGCCTTTATCTGTGGAACAGTGGTTTATTTCAGTAGTGGTGTATGGATCAAAAACTATGGCTATGAGTCTGTTTATCTGGTGATATTGACACTACATCTACTCAATCTAATTTATGTGGTTATTTTCCTGCCTGAATCATTACCACCAGAACTGAAACAACACAACTCAGTCTGCTCCTGTGAAAGCATCAAGCCAATTGTTTTGGTTTACATCAAGAAGAGAGATGGACGTTGGATTCTGTTCTCCCTTCTTGTTTGTGCTGTTATTGTATATTTGGCTTCATTTGTGGTTCAGACATTGTTAGTTTTGTATGGTAAAAAATCCCCACTGTGCTGGGAGGAATCAATTATAGGATATTTCCTGGGGACGTTGCTTTTTTCAAAGGCTGTTGGAGCTGTAGTAGGAATCTCATTATGTTCTCGGTTAGGAATTTCCAACTATGGTGCCATTCAGCTGGGAGTTTTCTTCCTCATGGCAAACTTGGTTATGATTGGATTCTCCAGAAACACATTGGAAATGTTTCTAGGTAAGACCAAATTACTTTATGATTTTTTTTTGTCTTCTTTAGGTGTCATTTCCCAATGTCTTAATCCAGATTTACAATTAAAAATTTGATTTATCAACCCCTTTGAATTAAATCCACACAGAGGTGAATTGTTTTTATTGGTGTCTTCAGATTATGCATTCCATTTAGCAAACTTAGGTCTTGTCCCATATGGCATGTGTTCATTCAGGGTTTAAAATAGATTGATTATAGGAACACAACCATTGTTAACAATAATTAGACTTTGACACCGAGTTTTCTGAGCCATCAGTTAACATGGTGATGATGAGTTGCCCTTCACTCACAGAAAATGGGGAGAGTTTTATATTCAAGTTGAGGTCTGTACAATTGATAAACAAGCCATAAATTGGGTTCAAAGTGGGTACAGCTAATCATAGATTACCTTCATTTTTTTCTTTGGTCAACACTATTAATTCATTGCCCGTAATAGCAGTGGGTGCAGGGATATTGTGGTTAGTGGGTTGGTCTTGGGGTTGCAAATGAAAGTTCAGTGGCTTAAGGCTTAAAATCTCTGCACCACATTGTGTTCTTTCCCTATACAAGAAACATTACTCGACACTCTCTTGCTCTAGGTACCAGGTGTGTAAATGTGGACTGTCAAGGAAAACTAACAAACTGCTGGGGTCACCCTGCAGTGGAACAGTATCCCATTCACAGGGGAGTAGTAGTACTACTGCTCTTTACTTCCTGATAGGAAACCAGATGTGAATATTGGTAGTAAAGAGCTGCCTGGTTCATTCAATCCTTTGGACTGGACATACGTACAGTGTAACATGTATTTTGATTTTTCAGCCACTGTTCTTGGGTTCTTTAGTGGAATTCCACAGCCCTGCATCAGAGCAGAAATGTCCAGACTGGTGAATAAAGAAGAGCAAGGTATGCCCCTGTCAATCAATCAATCAACCAAACAATCTGAGTAAGAGTTTGTTTAAAAGAAGAAAAAAGTACAAGTTTGATGTACCTTGTACACATTCAGGTATATGTCATGAATAACTGAGGAGTCAGAAGTCAGAATAACTTATTTAATAAGCTATGAAAGATGCAGTGACAAATGTTAAATTTTTCAAGCTACTCAGCACACGTTTGTCACCTTGAAGTACAACATTTTGCATTCTCTCTGGTGGTTTATTCCTCTGCTTGCAACTGACAACAACTTTTTTCTCGTATAATATCAAAACTTGTTTTCAGGTGCTCTCTTTGCTATTCTGGCATCTCTTGAAAGCCTGTGTAATTTTAGCAGTCAGCTAATTTTCAACCCACTGTACACATGGACTGTGACAGAACTCAAAGGAGAATTTGTTGGTGGTATAACCTTCTTCATCAATGCTGGTCTTCTCTTGATTCCTGTGGTTCTTATTGGGTGGGTACACAAGAGTTTTTTCTGTATGAATGTAAGGAGAAGTGGAGTACCATACGTTACATCAAATTTAACTTCCTTAGTTATGTTTGTGTTGGATTCAGTCCAATTCTCCCTTCTAACATCTGGCTGGGTGGCATTAAGTCTCATGTAACTTGCCCCAGGTAAGCCAAATTACAGCATTTTAACATAACAGTTTAAATTACTGTGTTTTGCAAGGTTTGGACACACAGTGCAACATTGTGCAAAACAAAACATCAACCCTGAAACTGTTGCACATAGCAACTCAAAAGTAGAATAATGAAATTAAAAGTGGTGTGTTTTAACATAATATCTTATCATGGTTTTCATCTTTCTTTTGTTGTTTTTATAGGCTTATCCAACGCCGTAAACCTGGAAATTACAAGGAATGTCCACCACTTCTTGATAATGAAAATCCAGTTTCATAGCACTTTTAACATTGCATTTTTCATGGGCGATGAACAGGTGTTCTTTCAGTACTCATTGTTCAACCCATGTTCAAGCTATAGACTGATCTTCGTCTACGCTAGCAGTCCTTGATCTCCGTATTACCATAAGTTGAAAGTGACTGTCACAAACATGAGACATGAGAGAGACAAGATGATTTTTTAACTCATTATTCAACATTTGCAGTGGACAGATATAGCACAAAGTTCAAAATGCTGATACCTGAAGGGGATATTCCCTTTTGATTGAAAACATCATATTTATTAATATTTGCATTGTTGTGCAGCAAGAGTTGCCACCCAGGGCCCGGTTGTTCAAAGCAGGTTTAAGCATAGTTACTCGAGGGACTGGTTATGAAACCTTACAAGTTTCAAAGGCCAAAACAAAGGTGCTGCAATTTATGTTGAAAGTTCTACGACCCTGCACAATCTTTTGTTTTATATTCGCACACTATGGCTGAATAACTTAACAGTGACATTTTTATTGGTTCGTTGCTCATGCAAAATTCAAACTTATTGTTGTTTGTGCAGGGTCAAGGCTAAAAACGGTAACAAAAACATAAGACAAAAGACTTTGCTGAGCTTCATAACCAGATTCTTTTATTAACTATGGTTTAAGCTAACCCAGGATTAGTTCCATTAGTTTTCATTCTAGTTTTTTTTTTTAACCTCACTTGCTAACAACAGCATTGTGTTTCTGGTTTTGATGTCTGTTAGACTATCCAGTGAATTTAACTTAAACAACAACGTCAACAAAGGTCTCCCTTTAGCCCAAGTTTGGTGTCAACTTGAAGTTAGAATTCAGCTTCTAATAGATGATTCCACTCAGAATATTTCTTGTACTTTCTTTTAATTGACTTACCTCAAACTGAAACTTAAATGTAACAATGTCAAGCATTTTCAACCAGAGGGGAAAAAATACATGGTAATGGTTAATCTTGGATTGACATTAATTACCCTTTAAACAGCTAAGTTTATCTTACTTATTTTCTCTGTTATTGTAATCAAACAACTTCTGCACTCAGTGGCAAATACCTCGGTCATTATTTTTTTTTTTTCATTTTGAAACAAGAATGGACATATAATGAATTTTAACATGTACGTTATACCAAAAATCACAGTGTAAATGGTTAATCATAATATGTGCAAAATACAAAATACTGTTAACTTCTTATTTACTCCTTCACTTACATTACTGTTGTTTTAATCTTTAAGTATTCAAGGCTGTGCTCTGAGAAGAATCACAGGGTGCCCAAAGGCTCCCAACCATGAAATCTAGGATGCCCAGGCCCTCACGTATTATGCAAAAAAAAAAAGAGTTTTTAGTGGCCCAAAGACAAAGTTAGTAGCCTGGGGCCCCCAGGCTCTGCTAGAGCACAGCCCTGGTATTTACAGTAACTTTAAATTTCCACAACTTCCTCTTTGTTAGGCTTGCTATAGATAAAATATGACACACTTAGAGAATGTTTCTACTGCTCTGTGTTGTACATGTATTAGAATGCCACAGTCATTCAGAATGAGCTTGGTACAAAAGTGGGGTAATTCAAAACCAAAAGTATTTGACACCTGTTGGTGTCATGGAGTTGTGGAGAAATGTTTGCTAGAAAATGAAAAATTAAGGTAGCATTTTACACAATACCCAATTATTGTCATCATCATCTTCATCATTCATTAACCCTTTTGGCCCCAGAATCATTATTAATACATTTATTCTCCTGAGTGGTCTCCATAAAATGTACATTTTCTGTAGTTATAGTACAGTTCATCGTTGGTCAATTTGGTGATTTCAGTTCTCATAACTTGTGTGTGTTATTATGCACCAATATGATGTAGAGAAATTTAATGGTGATCAATATTGGGGCTCAAAGAGCAATGCACTACTGTTGAAGTATACTTTCAAATAAATTGTTCAAATTTGTTCTTATTATGGTCTTGGTAGTTGTCCTTGTGTGTTGTAGAGTTAATGTCAGGTTTGTTTATCCTCAGCTTGTTCCACTACTAACACTTAAATTGAACTGTTACGTCCAAAACTTAACTGACATTTACATTTTCCACTGTTGTTAATTACATAGCAGACGTGCAAGGAATTTCTTTTATAAGGGTCAAAAACTTAAAGGCAAAGTAATAGCAGTTGGCTAACTACAAATAATTCATTCTTTTAAATATGCTCTTCCTTTTGGTATCTCTGAACGTTGTATCTAGATATGGCTGATAATGCATACAAGTGGCTTACAGATTACTTTTTAAATTTAAGTGCAGACTATTTTTGTTGTCATTTGAATGCATTCATTATTATTACGAAGTCACCTGAAAGATCCAAATACATGTACATTACATGTATATGTACAATTTGCAATTAATAAGTTCTCTTGCTTATTCAGTCTTTTGCATCACCCACACCATCAGCATTTATGGCAAACATGGCCTCTGCCTCTGGGAGACAAGGAGAATCATAAATCTTGCAAATTCTTGTTTCTCCTCTTCCTTTACGCAAATACAACCTGGAAAGAAAACAGTGTTGAGATTGATCATCTCCTTGACCATCATTGCCATCGTCATCACCATCATTAATTCAAGTGTAAACTTGAATGTTACTGGCATTATGATAGGCTTACTTCACCACACTACCTACCTTGTCGTAGATGCATGTGCCATGATGTTCCCACCAATTGGCTTTTTGGGGTCTGCTTGGAACATGGACGCCCCATCCACTTGAGCCACAACTTGGTTTGTTATTACCACTGCTACACCAAACTGAACAGAAAAGTGCAGTAATGCAGTAAGTCAACACATGTTTTACTTCAGTCTATAATAACACTGTAATTTTGTCATACTTGTCTAACAATAACTTCTCACCTCATCTGCAAGTTTGAGGAGCGTCCTTAGAAACCGTGCCAAGTGCATTTGACGGGCTGATAGTTCTCCCCGACCTGAGTAGTCTGTGCGATACAGTGCCGTGGCACTGTCAACTATCATGAGAGCATATCTAACAGAATGGAAAAATATAGGATACATTTATTGGTAAACAGCTTTTTATTGTTATTACCTCCCGGAGATCAGAAACAGTCCCAGCAGCCAGTGATTTTGCCAGCTAAAGTTGACTGATCATACCTTGACTCTGCCATCATGGCAGATGCATGAAGCAGGAGCTGTGACTGATGATCAGAGTTGTAGGCTCTGGCATATGCAACATTGTCAAGCACTTCTGGGCCTGATAACCCATACCTAACAAGAAATCAGTCACATTAATAACAAACTCTAAAATTCAGACATGTGTTTCAAGAGGGAATGCCGGAAAATATACTTTGAATGTTGAAAACAACAAATTCACCAGTAGTTGGGAGGGGGGGCTTAACTGTTGATAAAACACACAGTTGAATGATTTATTACCTTTCAGCCACAGCCAGCAGTCTCTCAGGTCTGAATGTCCCTTCTGTGTCAATATAAAGACATTTACCCTCTGCTCCACCATGGTCAATGGGAAGCTACAAGGAAATATTAAAGGGAACAACAATTTAATTAACATGATGTTTATTACTTCCATCTATTTCATAATAATAGGCCACAAGCCACAGGCTCCTTGGTAGAAATCTTAGACAGGAACCTAGGATCTGTAGGACCTTCAGTAACACTACTACAATGAAATGTTGCAGCAGCAGGACTTGTTAATCCACTAGCTGCTTATAACCAGTTATAAGTGAATGTCACGGGCATCAAAAATGTTCTGCACTGTCAGTCATCTTGATTTCCTACCCAGTTGTTCAAAGGGAAAGCTTTATCTGCAGGATAAATCACTATCCAGTTCATAAAATGAATTGGTTGGAGTACATTTTATCCACTGTATAATACTGAGTGGATAAAGTTATCCATCCTTTAAACAACTGTGGCCAGGCAGATAACCTTTTATTGTTATTTCTCACATTCTTATCTTCTCTCGAAATCTTTAAAGACTGCTTTTGGTACTGTGGAGGCTTTTTAAAGTTCATGTTGTTTTACAGTGTTGTCTTTGGTAAACAAACCATTTGTACCTGGCATGTTACAGCCATAGTGTGGCAGAGCTGTGTTTTTCCAGTACGAAACTCTCCAAATATCTCCGTTATGCTTCCTGTTTCAATTCCACCTGCAGAGGGTAAACAGTGCAAATTATGTCACAGGCAATAAAAGATCTAACTAATTTATTATAAAGAGTAGAGGATGTAATCATGTGTACTCCCTTTGTAGAACAGACTATACTTATACATGGGCTATCTGCTACAATTGCTTTCCATGAATACTTTCATACTGTTGCTCCTACATGTAAGTTTACATTGTAATTTGTAGTCTACAGTGTTGGCCATTTCTTCACCCTAAACCCCATGGGCACAGTTGAAAGAGTCTCCTTTGCCTGTACACATGGTTAGAGCAGAGAGATGGGTGTCGTATCAGGGTAATAAATTAAGGTATCTATGTAGCAAGAATCTTACCTTGCAAAAGTTTGTCTAACTCTTTTGAACCTGTAGTGACCATGACCAGCTCTGATCGCCGCATGTGGAATTCTGTGGCTGTAGTGAATCCCATAGGAACCAGTTTGGAAGCCTCATTTAGCACTTTATCAGCTTTTGCTTCACTTATGCCTTTAATAGCAAGCAGCTCTTTCTTTGGTGCATACGCTATTGACTCTACAGTTTGGAAACCAGCCTCTTGCAGCTTTTTTACATCATTTGCACTAATTCCATGTTCCTGTTGTAAATAAAAAATGTTAAAGTTATTGAGATTTTTAGAGTTATTGTATTTCTATGAAAAGGGAATTGGACTTGTGAGAAAGGCTTATCAGTGCTGCCATTAAGTCTTAGTCTCACCCACGTTTCTGTGGCAATTTAAAAGTAAACAGAAGTGTTCCTAACCCCTTGAAAGGAATGCTTATCTATCGCATTTTACCCTCAGGCTGGCAGCATTTTTGTCAGGTTTCTCCAACAAACCAGAAGTCGCACCGTCACGTCAAATACTCTTTCTTATTTCTCTTTGTAATCCTGTGCAAGCCAATCTAAGGACACTTTTTTGAGGCATATAGTGGAACCAAGCCTTAAAGTCACCCCATTACTATCTAGAGTAACATGGTTGCCTAGAATACGGGCACTTTGTTTTGGCTCAACCAAAAGTTTATGTATCTGCCATTTTCTTATATAAAGACCCTTTTTATCTGACCATCCATATAATACCAGGCCATTTCTCATGGCCCTTTGGTGGCCAGATTAACAGTGTTCCCCTGTACTTTGCCTTTTCTACAGTGAGACCCCTTAATTATAGACAGGCAAGCTGTACACTAGGCAATAGCAACTTCTTTTGGAATGTTGCTAAGCAACAAGATGCATGAACATGCACCCAAAATCAAAATTAGTTTCTATGCAGAACAGGACATATCGACTAATCAATTTGTCTTAATTTGCTAATGCAATGCGTCAGCAAGGTCAGCATGAAATTGTCTGTGAGCTCATATTCCGTGACTGTTCAATTTTTCATTTACTTTCAAATTATGCAATAAGCATGATGGTCAACGAGTTATTCTCAATGTTATGAATTTAGACCTAAGCTTACATAAGGTTTCTGTCAAGGTTTACCTCAAGTTTACTAATGAGCAATGGCCCAGCATTTTCTTCCATCGAGGCGTCATGTTCAACAATTTTTTCTTGTTGTCTTTCCCGTTGCATAATATTTCCTCCAAATTTTCTGCTTTTAACAAACAGAGAAAGCAATTTCCTGCTAGAAAAGCTGATTAAACGTCCTTCTTCTGCTCTCCAAAGGAAGAAACTCGATGGATTTTTTCAAGAAGCCTTTCCAATATGGCGCTAAAAGATTTTGAACCAAAGCGGGAAATTTGAAATAGCGTCATGTATGGTAAACAAATTATGCCTATATGGTCACGTGACTTTATTAGGTAATACACGTAGTCTTACACGAGGTACATACCGTACCAAAGGCATCCGTCGGCCCGGGTTGCCGCCTGATATTATGTTATTCAACGATTCGTCGAATGTAGTAGTAGATGTACTGTGAACTTTATCAACATGTCAAAATCTCCTAGCGCACAGCGCTAATTGATGACACGCACGTAAATCAAAACCAAGCAAA
>Ga0126336_10000941_pt1 | contig 13856 bp, 4 predicted proteins | sample SidCmetagenome_FD_92530 | JGI IMG/M metagenome (GOLD analysis project Ga0126336, IMG submission 92530) | Coral microbial communities from El Islote,Puerto Morelos, Mexico - Siderastrea C C metagenome | ecosystem: Host-associated > Invertebrates > Cnidaria > Coral | place: El Islote,Puerto...
ATTATTATTATTATTATTATTATTATTATTATTATTATTATAAGTTCATTCTATCACCACAAGAGCTGTAATTAAGCCTTTTTAAAAGAAAGTAACTGTTTCTCAAAGAAAGTAGCTGGCAATAAGCCATGACAAACTAACAAAATTATGCCATGACTGTTGTTGTTTAGTCACTTTAAACTTTGAGCTGCCAGCCATCTTCACTGTAATTGCTAACCTTCATAACTGGCTGCTGTTTACTAGTGACAGCACCACGTCACTCAAAAGTTCACATGGTATCAGGAAATAATTCAACCGTTTCAACTAAAACCGGTTTTGGTTGAAAGAGTTAAGGTTCCCAAATAGAACACTTTTTCAACTGTTCATGGTTGGCACACGGCTGTGACTGGGCATAGTCATTTCCAGACTTCCTCAACCTCTCCTGGCAAGGTTGTCTAGATGGCAAAAGCCAGTCTCTTTGCTTTGGTTGTCCTTGAATTACTGTTAGAAGATGTGGTTTCACCAAGTTGTGAATCAGACCAAGAATTAGAATATCTAGCAACGTTGTTGGTAATGGAAAGAACACCTGTTACTCATACATGTATATTAGAGGTTATTGTAAGATTATCCTCCCTAATTTATCAGGCAGCAAGTTAAAAAAAATTAGAACCCATAGGTCTTTGTTGCAGTTAAAGTGCAAAAATAATGACGCAAAGTGTCAAAACTGATGCTTGCGAACATGTCAGCGGATGCTACCCATCATTTTCAACCGTTTGAACCAAGCTCTAAGTTGGTTGTAAAGTTGGTCAACCAAACCAACTGAAACCGGTTTTTTGCCAATAGATCATGAAAAATGCTAACCAACCCAACCAACCAACGGTTGATCCCAACAGAACACAGCCTAAGTCAAGGAAATCCCCCTCCCCTCCCCAGAGTCATGTACCAGTATTTCCAATATATTTCTAATACATGATAAACTTGCTTTCGTTGCTTTCAGTAAACTTGCGTGAAGAGAAATACAAACTAAGATTGATGACCCACACAAATGTCCTAGTAAATACTAATCCTAAATCGTAATCAAATCCTAGCCCCAAGTTAACCAGGCAAGAGGTATGAAGATAACTTGAGTCAGATAGAGACGAGGTTCAACCAGAAGTAAACCGATTGGTGTGAGACATGTTGTCGTGTCATCTCTGTTACTAAAAATTATGTCTGTTGTGCGTTCACTTGACTATGTGGAATACTAGAAACTGTGCTACATGTTTGGATCGGACGATCGATTAATAAACTGCTAATCCAGAAACAGGGTTTCACTGTCGGGTCAAAGATACAAATTTGTCACCCTGTGAACTCGTTGACGGTTTTGGTAAAACAGTCATAATTTTGTGTTTCATTTAACCTATCGCGAAAAATCTTGTTTAAAACTTTTGATAAGAGGTTCTCAAAAATACATTGTAGCATTTCTAAGTTAAAGCTGTGCTTCTTACAAAAACAACATGGACATTTTGATTTGCTTGTCATAATTTGGATTGAATTTTACTTCAACGAGGAGCCAAAAACACACTTTACCTCGACTGATCCTTCTTCCATTTTGTCAACTTTGTGTTAGATTATCTGTGTCGCCTTCCAGTGAGATTTTCTATGACAAAAAGATCCGAAAACCAACACATACTCTAACCTACGATGGAGTTGTTTAGCGCTACAAAAATCATTACAAATTTATAGCTTGTTCCCAACGCTCCTCTTGTTTGGGTTGGAACAGCACGTGACTGAATACCGCAACGTCATTGGCTGCAGGGAAAATAGAGGGAAACGACGCCGGTTTTGAACTTTTATTTACACTTTCATAGAAGAATTCTGCCAAAAAAAACACTCTTTGCTGACATTTATCACCTAAAATAGAGGTCGCAATGTTTTTTTTTAAGGTTTTTAACACTTCGTTTCAATATTTCGTCCATGTAAGGTCTTACACAAAATGTCAAAATTCTGATAAATGATTCAAACAATCAATTATTTATAACCTTTTTAGAGAGCAGCATTTTACTTAGCCGGTTGGCATTTAAACGTTTTAGAAAAAATACTCGCCTAAAAAGAATACTGCCCACCTACAAAAAATAATAAATAATTTTATTAAAATAAAACGATAATAAAGTTGTAACATGCATCGCGTTTGCAGGGGACTGGCACGAGAAGTTTCAAAGTTTTAAAAAAGTTGTCGACTTGTCGCCTTTCTCCTGACTGGAAGTATACACTGTTGCTGAGCATGAATTTCACAGTTTATACGGACCCTGTTCCCTCTACAGTCTGCCTGAAGCTTCCCGAACATCATGAGGTATTACCAGTTTATGGCATTTATTTAAACTATCTATTGTTGAAAAAAGTTTCGTCAAGAAATAAGACTTAAGTGAGACTTGTTGTTTTCATATTAATGGCCGACAGGGTGTTGTCACCACCGCCTCTTCAAACATCCATGCCCCGCTTCCTTTGACAACCTGGGCTACAATAAAGGCACCTCAGAACGAAGGAAGACTTTTCAAAACGGATGGGAAGAGAAGAGCCCGAAATGTTGAAAGCAGTCGAAAGTACCGCAAACGAAGGTAATGGCGCTAGCTGTAAATTTTAAAGATTACCACGATTTAAAATAAGCAGAAATAAACGTTGTCATCTCTTTTTACTGTTAAATGACAAATTACAAAAATAATCGAATAAATTACAAAATAAACTTAAACAATAGGCACACATTTGATGTCAGGCTTAAAACTAAATGTTGAAGAGAAACAAAAACACTGAAAACGCGTTTTCTTGTTTCTTTGTTGTCAACAGAAGAGAACGCTTTCAAAGCTTGGAGCACGCAAACAAACGACTCCAGGAACAGATTGAAGAAGTCGAGAGACAACTGCATCAGCTGAATTGTGCTTTCAGTTTATTTGTGCAACACGCAGAGTGTTGTGAGCAGTGCAGTAATATCAGGCTAGGCGAATGAACAACATCTGAAACTCCTGACCCTGCGTTTCAAAGAGTATTGCTAAATGTGTTTATGAAAAAGTGCTTCAAATACTAGTTTATTTCGGACTTTAAACGCAGCTGCATTTAATAAATAATTATTAGCTAAGGAGGAAAACACCGCTCCTCGACTCTCATTTCGCTCATCTGTGCAAAATTATGTATTTGTAAAATAAAATTGCTTTATTCTTGCTTTGTTTCTTGTTTTCAAATATTAATTTTATGGTAACAATCTTTTGTCTTTTCAATTAACATTATTTTTTAAAACCCTGGCTGACCCTTCATTGGTACCTAATTAAACTAGTAAGAATATTCCGACACTTTCGACTTCACTGTTCACTGTTTGCACCTTTCACTCCAAGGTGATAGTAGTTTTATACCTGGGTAAAAGAAGTACTGATTAACCTGAATTTGAAAGAAAAGATAAGGCTTCGCACGTTGGTTCTTTTCATCCGAGCCGAATCAAAGAATACCAGTGAAACCTCTGGGAGAGTGCCCCCCCCCCTCCCCCCCCACACACACATGCACAAAAAAATCAACAAAAATAAATAAATTTCTTAAAAAGGATGGGATTACCAGATTCACCTAGATTCACACCCAAAGTGGTAGCAATGATCCCAGTTGCCTCATGCCACAGAGACTGAGTAAGGTGCCAGTTTTAGCCCTCTTCTGCAGAGGGCACATTTCCCTTCCTAGGGTGGAGGGTAATATGACTCCTCTGAAAATGACTGGGGCAAGCAATAGGCTACTTAAGGTCCATTCAAGAACCAGAAATCGTTGTCCCTGTTCTTATTACAGGGAGGGAAATGGTGGGGGCAGGAGGAGGGGGGGGGGGGAACCCTAATTATAAATGACTGGGGTGCTTGCCAGAAAGCTTGAAAGGAACCATGAAAAGAGACCATAATCCCATTTTATAGCCTTGGCTCAAATTGAGTTTCAACCCTAACAGGTCTGTCATTTTAGAATTTCACACTCTATCAAACCACAAACCTCAAGTGCTCCAAGGTTTTCCATTCACATATAAAGGACATTCGTTCTAACACAAGCCTAAGGCTGACATTTGCACCGCTGTTTCCAGCTCCTGTTTCCTTAAAGTGAATGGTTTCACAAATCAAAAAGTTTGTATTACCTTGTTTTTCACAATTACAACATTTTTGTAAATCAAAACAAACACCTGGTTATGAGGCAACATCTCTATCAAGTGGGCACTTACATTTGTCTCTTTGGTGCAAGTGTTATATATAAGCTTTGAGACCTTGTAAAAAATATACATATTGTACTGGTACTTTCATTCAATTGATATAGTGACTGGTTACATTTCAATACCAAGAAGCGAGATGGCTGTTAAAATGTAGAACGTCATATGAAGCCCTGTACTGAGATATAATTTCCACTTAAATGACTGAGGAGATTATAAAAAAAAATGAAGCAAACTGTTCTCCCTGCTCTGGAGATCTCATGTTTATTTGTGTAAATATAATTAAAAAAATTAAGGGCATGTAGTATTTGAATCACCTAAATAAACATGGTCTTGTTCTTATGCCATTGTGGTGTTATTTCTGTCATTATATACCGGTATATGTACGAAATACAGATAATGTAGATCTATAAAATATTATGAATAAGTTACTTATCACATCTTTCATGTAGAAATAGTTTTTATTATATTACCTTTGCATGTTAGTGAGCATACACATACAACCTGTCTAGAATAGACAGTTTCCAGTTAAAAAAGTTACCATTGATTATGATTAACTCTCTCCCAACAGACAAAGCTTGTTTACATGTATAGTTGTATTAAAATAGTGTAAATATTTTTATCATAAAATACGAAAGTCTGTCAAACCAAGTCAAACAGAATGCAACAAAATAACCGTTGCAATATATGATACGTTTTGGATGGTTAATGAAGTATTCATTAAAAATTCATTAGTTACTAAGCCTTTCTCTCTGGTGGACATTCTCTTAGCCTTTTGTGAGAGAAATTGTGAGTTCCATAGTCATCACTGTCCTTGTTGATTGTTTCTGATATTTGTAATCCCCAGGAAGAATTAAAAGTAAGATATGCACGTCAACATATTTCCCCAAATAATAGCCTGGGGCGATAAGCCTCTGTATGTACTTCAAGAGAGGGTAATATTATTTTTATATGTTAAGACCATTCTCTGAGGTAACTTTAACAATGCCTTTAGCAATAGGGCAATTGTTGTGTCAAGTTACTCTAAAGTACAGTGATTATTCTGGGGGTTAAGGGGAGGGGGATTATTTGAGATAATGGGGTGCAGGGCACACAATCAATCCCTAGGGATTTAAATGACAATAGCATGGCAGCTACATTGGTGTACCATAACAAAAGGCGCTGACAAGAAACTTTTAATTTGTAAGTGGTACATCAACATGGCTGCGATAACATCACACGCATACTGTCTACACAAACATCTGTATGGGTAACATGTGATCAAGCTCAAAGACCAGACTCGAGAGAGTGGTGGAAATAAAGCCTAGCTCTACTGTCAACCATAAACAAACAACCTACACCAAAATAAACAAGGGCTTCAGCAAAGCACTTTTTAAGTTGCTTTGTGGTTTTAGGAATGATCACAGGAGTGGTAGGAAGAAAAGGTCAGATGCCATCGCTTGCTAGAAGTAGAAAAAAACTGTACAGCGTGAAGTGTAGAGTGGCAAATAATTGTCTCTAGGCACCAAAATTTCCATTTGCCTGCACATTTTAAGAAGGTTGAACACTGCTAAAATTGGGCCTGAATGCAGTTGCTGTATGAGGAATTAAAAAGATAACTTATTGATAAATATGTATTTATTAAAATAAGAATGTTGATATCAAGGTAAGAGAATTTTCTCCCATTTCCACCACATAGAGTGTGAAACATGATATTAAAAAATTATATTATTTTAAAATATGACATTCAAAAGAGTCACCTTTTTAATCTCTAGTATATTTGCATATGAATATTTTTAAGCACCCAGTGACTAAAAATCTCACTTAACAAGTTTTTTCAAGTTTAAATGCTAAACAGAAGGTGGTGCTGACTTGCAGCGTGTCTTGGGTGAGCTCCGCACTCCAAGTGTATTCCCATCCACTTCCTGACTTGGTGACTTTTTGGAAGTTTTAGATGAGAGTTCAGGAGATGGTACTGGTGACTTTTTCTCTTTATTTTCAGAGTTGCTGTTGCCATTGGTACCATTTTCTGCTACGTTTACAACATTTTCTTCAAATGAAACACCCTGCTCAACATCAGTCAACACTACATTAGCGACATTGTCAGATATGGCCTCCACGGGAAGACTGTTCTTATGAGCATCCAAGAAAACAACTACCACTGATATGTTGTCGTTAGAGCCACTGCTTTTAGCACTATCCACAAGAAGTTTAGCAACAGATGATCGATCTCCTCCTTCTGCTAAGTACTGATACACAAATTCAACAGCTTCGTAGGGTTTGACAACATCCCACAGGCCGTCACATGCTAATATGAGGAAGTCTTCATTACCTGGTGTAAACAAAATACATCACATACATTAATACACGCTACAATCTCAGACAAAACTGTCCAGACACTTTAGAATGAGACAGCCAAAGACCAGTAACTAGTTGACTTTAACCATGCCAACTTTACTTGTAAAATGCATAAGCTCTAAGCTGCACAGCTTAGTAGTGTACCCAAGAAAACTACACAGTCTTGCTGGGTGCACACTAGCACAAAATGGGGTGGCAGCAACACATCCTGCAACATAAATATAACAGGGGTGGCAGCAACACACCCGCACGTGACTACAATGGGGATGGCAACGGACACAACCCGGACAATAATGTATAATGCAGTAAGGGTGGCAGCGACACATGCTGACAATAGTGTGTAATGCAGTGATGGTGGCAGTGACACAATCTGCAAGGTAACAGATGAGCCAACAAATGTGGTGCATGCCACACCCGGGAGTGTCTCTAGACTGTAGGTTCAGAGATAGACCTCCAATCCTAATTTTTTGACTAGTCCACCACCACAGTGGTTACGCCATTTATCACACCACTTTTATTTGCAACTTGGTCATGTTACCTTCAAGAATAAATTCCTCTACATCTGGCTCTCCACTAATGTATGGCTTGTGCTCTGCATCGCCAATTGCCCGTGATACAGACAGACTTCCATTGACCCGCCAAGCACCAAAATACACAACACACCCTCCAAGCGCCTCTATCCGTTGTCTTTCATCCTATCAAAATAACCAGGCCTTCAATAAATCACATCACTGAATCAAACCCAACATCATCTTAAATAGGGATATTTCTTTTCTTAGATAACAGAAGAATATGATTAGCACACAATGCACAGTGCAAATCTGGATGAACCGGAATATAATAAACATCCAGCTATGATAAACAAACCTTTTGGTTCCAGCCATTTCTGAAGACTTCGACAAAAATGTTTTATGGGAAAAACAAACTCAGATACAACTGAACCTCAAAGCACAGGGGTATACGTTTGCAAATCAACATTAAAGCAACATGTGGTATAATTAATCTATATTAATTATAACAGTACCAAAAATTTTCCAAGCTTTCTATCATTATCATGCCAAATAATTTTTAGGACTGTTACCAAACTGACAACAGCTTGCCTTGTGAACCACCTGTGATACATGTACATGGAATGGGACAATTTCATGATAGTTACAATAGCTATCAGTCCTTTTTAGCTCATAATTATTGGGGAACACGTCTGGTAGTTTGACTGAGAGATTTAAGTGTGGATAATTCCTAATAGTTGTGTGGACTGTGCAGTGAAACATCAGATTTTAGTAATACAGTGAAATTCCGATTTGTTGAACGTCCAAGGGAAATGGAAATTGGTTCGAAAAATCGGGGGTTCGAAAAATCGAAGGTGGCATCAAATCAGACCTGTTTTACTGCGGAATGGTTTCATAAGATCCAAGAAGGCAGACAACAACGGTATATCACTCTTGTTAATGCGTGAACCATCTTTATTTACCAACAAAGTGTGCATTTAAAACAAATCGAGAATTTAAGGACTTGAGCCAATTTTGGCAGAACAAAAACCAGTACTGTACATGTGTCTGTAATCTTGCGTGGACTCTTAAATGCAACTAAACGAAGGAACTTTGATCATGTATGTTAATTCAAGACCCTCGATTGTGTAACAACGGCATTGTAGTTTCTTATGACTTCAATGTCAGATTTGTCAATTGCTTATTTGTAATAAAAAAATGCATGAAAACACCTTCTCCGGAACTTGTTAATTGCATGCAGGTGTGTATGTGGCTAAAACCGGTTTCTGTTGGTTCCTGAGTTTTCAAAGTTCGAGAAATCAAACGTAAGTTTGTGAAAGGAAGAAAGAATTAGTTTGAAATATCAGGAGTTTCAAGAAATTGAGCATTCGAAAAATCGGGGTAAAATTGCAGTGTTTGACTGAAGCAAGTCCAAGGGAAACGACTTCTGGTTCGAAGAATCGGGAGTTTGGAATAATCGAGTATTCGAAAAATCGGGATTCCACTGTACACTTGTAGCTTTTAGTGTAAGGAAACAAATTCATTGTCACTTCAGGGCTGTTCAGCATTGCATGATCCAGTTTGGGCCAGTGTTGAAATCATGGGTCAAGTAGTTACTAAAAACTGTCGGCCCTAGAAGTGATCTTTGTCACTTACAAGAGCTGGATTTTCCACTGTACAATCATAACAATACCTGCTTATTTATGAACAGATTTTCTGTTCAAAATGGTTGAATTTTCTGTAAATAAAGTATGATAATTCCATCCACACCAAATGAATACTTAATAATTTATAAGAATACACTGTCTTCTTGTAGTTTTTGTGCTCTCATTATTCCTGTAGGTAGGTAGGTAGGTAGATGAAGTGATGTTGCACATGAGCCAAGGAGGTCCACGTGGGTGGAGCTTAACCCGGTTTCTGTAGCATGAAGCAACTGAGAGTATTGCTACTCCCCCCTAGATGGGATGCTAGCTCATTGCAGGGTTACCCCTAGTAGCAGGGTATTCAATAAGGGCGGGCAGCCGGCAAAACTCACCAGCTATTTCACATGATCTCACCGTCTATTTGATCGAGAAATTACCTCATATTTTACGACTAACATCAGAAACATTCGCTACAAAACACGAGCATTGGATTGGTCAAGATTTAGTCATGAAAAACAAAAGAAGCTTGCTTGAATTCTGAGTAATTTCAGTGGCGATTTGTGTTTCCTGTTCTGTTCAAATACCCTAATTCTTGCTCCAGAATGCAGGAAATGCATTCTGAGAAGCCCAAATTTTCAAAATTTTCCGGGGTAGCACACCCCTGGACCCCACTACAATCTCGCGTCTTTGGCGCGAGTAGTTCATTCTCCACCAACTCCTAAAATTTTGCCACCTACTCAGATTCCTATGGAAAACCCTGCAGTAGTATGTCGCCGGTACCCATTTTATACACCTGGGTGGAGAGAGACAATGTGGGGTATAGTTTCTTGTCTGAGGGAACAATATGATGGCAGGGACTGGGCTTCGAACCACCGACCTTCAGATCTGAAGTCCAACGTGCTAACTGCTACATCACTGCACCCCCGCTTTTATTATTCTTGTACTATGCTAAAAATATTATTACTTAATGTTTTGATGCTGTTAGGAGAATACTGGTAGGGGTAAAGTCAGTGGTTTTCTTCAACAAACCAAGATTACACAAAATAACTTGGAACCAAGTTAGCTTGTTTAGCCACACTGGGCTGAATAAAGATTATTTTCAAGTACCTCTCTATCTGGCTTGTGAGGACTCATAAGTTGAGCGGCCTGCCCTGCTTTGCCGAGTACAACCTGCGAGTCTCCTAACCAAGCAACACAAAGTGATTCACCACTTATTAGGACAGCTACACCTGTGGAACCACTCTTAAGACCCTGATAGAAACAATGAAAGAACGTGAACAGAGATTTAGTGCATGATCCAAAGAAGGTAAGCTGGCCTTAGCCTACACATAGCAGCACCCTCCTTCTTGGGGAAAGGGTATGCCTAATTAAAGTTCAGCTGGTCGCTGACTGCCTTGATAAATTCAGCACTAATTAGCTCTCCACCCAGACCAGCTACACTGTCCTTAAAAACTGGTGGATAACTTTACTCAAGTAAATTGGCCAAATTAAGTACACATGTTTGAAGAGTAATTAATGCATTTTATCTTGTGGGTAGAGACTTATCCATTGAATAAAGTTATCCTGATTTTGGTCCACTATGAGTCAAGTACATGTAAATGGGTACATTTGCTTCCAATCAGAGGCTTATTAAATTTTACAGATATCAGATCAGGCTTACACGTTACATGTTGAAAATTTACAAGAACTTCTGCTCCAGTAATTAGAAGCTGACCATTGTAAGCTAAAGGGAAAACTAAAAAAGTTTTCAAAGTTTATTTCTTTACTCAGTAAAAAATTTTCTCTTCTTTTTGTTCAAGACCACTTTACATCTATGTTCTTAGGTATTCTATCAAAGATTCTGCAGAAATTTGTATGGCAAAAACACTCAATTCTTCCAATTGACATAATGATTTCAGTTTTGTCCCATGGAAGACACCTAAAAAAACAGTTAAACATGCCTATCTGCTGATAAAGCTTCTATTCTATATTACAGCTGTATATAATATCTGTTAGATCACAAAATTAATAAATTAAATATGTATTCACAAATTTACTATAACCTAAAACTAACAATAATTTAATAATAATTTATTATTGAGTCAATAAATTTGGTGTCTTTGTTTGTCTCAAACTGTGTATAAAGCACCCAGTGTAGCTCACAACACGATGAGTTTTCCTGACCTCTCTTTTTGCCCTTGCTATAAAGCATTCATCTGTTTTTTCAAAAGCTTCTTTCAAGGCTTGTGTTGGATCTGTAAGGATGTTCTTGTTTCTTGCAAGGTGGCAGTGAAGGTGTGTGGCGGCATAACTGGAAGCGTCGACCCCACTGTGGCCGTCATAAACAGCAAAGAATGCTTGATTGGCGCAATCCTTTCAGAAGAGATAAATTCATAAATTCTAATTCAGACAAACATTCTCTTCAGATATCCTGCAAAGTGGGTTTTAACAATTCAGCTGGAATGATAACACATGTTCAAGCTTCTGGGCCATTTTTACAGTCTTGTGATAACATTTCTTTATGTATGTCTATGTATAGTTGTTCATGTAAAATGCACAGTACTGGCTGCAGTAAGCTTTCCCCTTCTAATAAGGCCTCCCTTCTAAAAAGGCACCCCACCTCCTTTGGAGCCAAAAATTTATTAAGGACGTTTGCGCTAATTGTTTCTGCGCATCCTTACTGCGTACGCAATTCACTGCCACGTCATGCATTGAGCATGTGCGCTGTTGAAGAAATGTGGACACATACAGCGCTAGTGGGCACTTTAATATCTATATCTTTAATATCTTAAATGTTCGGTAACCCCACATTTCTTTTGATAGATCACTTTATTTGTCGAATATCTACATTTTGTGAAAAACTAAAGAAAATCGGTGTTGTGGAAGTTTGATTTTTTTCAACTTTTCTACCCTTGGATCATCCAATTCTGCTATCATTGTAGCTGCAAGGTGTTTGCAAAAGTCCATCTTAGAGGATGAGTTTAACTAACAAGGATGACACAGGTTAAAATTATTTACTTGACAGAACCACTTTAATAAAATTTGACTAAGAAAGTGGGTCTTCAGTGAATCATTTTTAATACTTCTCAAGTAACAAGCACTGAGGCCATGTCGAGTTACAAGGATCAATGTGTCAAAAGTGGGGGAGTTTTCTACACGCTTTATTTTGAAAAAGAAGTGGGTGACTCCCCAACTTTTTGGCATTTATGACATAGGTAACTCATTATCTGACTGTAGCCAAAGTATGAAAAAAATCTGTGTTGTAGAAGTTTTTCATGCTAACATCCTTAAGCCCTCATTGCTGCTCAGAACCAAAACAGTAAAACAATTTACTGAGCCAGACACTAATTCACAAATGGCCCACCCCCCTGAAACATGCCTGAAATAAATAAGCCTTGAGGGGGCTCAACAGAATATTTTCAGTGTGACAAATTGTTCTTTTTTGGCAAAAAAATCAAGTAAGCTGGGATGTTGAAACATAAGGATCTTTATAAACAACACAGTCTTGCACTAGTGGAAATAAAATATTGTTTCTTGATCCTTTCACATTGTATGAATTTGAATGGAGTATTCTCAATTCTCAGAGTAAAAAAGATCCATCTAAACAAACAAGCTCTCCATCCATTGCTAAATCTTTTTCAAGTTAAGCGAACTATGGTGTTTCCTCTTTCTCCCGAGGGCCTCACAAAAAGCACCCCTGGGTAATGAGGTCTCCTTGTTTACCATTTAAGCCCATAGTTACAAGCCTCTAAATTGTCCTCACAGTGTCACTACTTATATATTCATCGTACAGGTCATGAGAATTGAGGAAATGATAACAAAAGCTAATTGTCTTGACATTAAATCAAGTCTCCCTAACTAGTGCCATATGAATTGATTATTGGGGCTGAAAGAGTTTAAGATGATTTTTATTTTGTTTATTTGTTTGTTATAAGTTATTAGTTTAAAGTTAATTCAATCACTTGAAAATTTAAAGTTTCTCTGATGGTATCAAAAGCTTGCATGTTCAAATACATTTTTTGTTCCTGAGAAACTTAATTCAAATTCTGCTAGGTAACTCAATTCAAATTCACACAGTCTTCAGATTTAAAAAAAATGTTTACCTCTGAAAATCCAAAAAGATTATTAAAGTGAGGCAAGGTGACGTGTCTATCTTCCATCTTCCTTCTTGTGTTCTTGATGGCATGCACATAGGATTCATATTTCATCCTTGATTTGTACAATAATGGAAGCTCTTGTTCCCACTGTTTACAAACTTCCACAACTTTGTTAACAACATCTTTGGCAATTTGTGAGGAGTTAAGTACTGAAAAAAAAAAAAATTTTAGCAATGCATCAAGGTTTGAACCCCTCCTACGCCAATTCCTAAACAGTATGCACCCTGATACTTAAAAGCATTTTGCCAATTAATTAAAAATATTTTTATTTGAGGAATATGTGTAAGTTTCAAATCATGCATTTCAAATATGCGTTAATAATAATAATAATAATAATAATAATAATAATAATAATAATAATAATAATAATATTTTAGCAGGGAGCCCACTTCACCAATAGGTGCTCTTCAGTGGGGCCCTGTACATAACATTAATTAAAATTAATTAAAAAACTAACTACAAAAAACTAAAAACTAATTACAATTGATTAAAAAGCCAAAGCTAGTTAAGAATAAAAACAACACCAAGAACATAACTTGTAAGCTCCCTCCCTCTACTTGGTCTCTCAACCCCACCCAAAGTAAGTGGAAAACCGTTAATCAAGCCACCAACTGCCAGGAACCGGGTTGGTTAACCTAACTGTATTTTAAACAAGGGATTTACATAAGAAAATATCTGAGTGAGCTAATATGTAAATAAAATGAACATAATAACGAGGAGCTGTATCATCAGGTGAACATAAATGTGGCTAAATATAATTTAGGCTAAGTTAAACTCGAAACAATGCTGGTCAGCAGTCCTCCACGTGGCGGGCTTGCGGGGTGGTTGGGGGGTTGTCACAGGGGCCTTTTTGTATTTTACAGTTCGGCCTTTGAGGTCAATTCATTTCACGTGCTTGCTCGCTAGTCGACGCTCCTCCGTGCTTTCAATCCCTGCCCTTCCCCCTTTCTTTTTCCTGTTATGGTAAGTATGTGGTAAGTATCATTGTTCCACTGTTCTCAGTGTGACGGTGCCTGGTGGTTGCCACCCACATTACAGTTTCGCACCCCATGAACTGTGTCGCCCGAAAAAT
>Ga0126336_10000942_pt1 | contig 13854 bp, 4 predicted proteins | sample SidCmetagenome_FD_92530 | JGI IMG/M metagenome (GOLD analysis project Ga0126336, IMG submission 92530) | Coral microbial communities from El Islote,Puerto Morelos, Mexico - Siderastrea C C metagenome | ecosystem: Host-associated > Invertebrates > Cnidaria > Coral | place: El Islote,Puerto...
TCGGGCAGGTACGCCGGGCCGCCATTCTTGCTTCTGTAGATAATAATGAATCTCTCGCCAGCCGTCAGATTTCGTACTGCGTCAAGGATACAGCTGCGTACAGACAAAGAGAAATGAAAAAAATAGACGCAGGGATAAGATTTGCTTATACAGGAAAGTAAATCAAGGCGGGTTGGGGATAGATTTTAGGCACCTGTTTTCTCAAATTTTCCCACTTTATCTTAATTCCTTTATCTTTTCTTGATAGATAGCCCGGATTTATTGTACTGTTTTGTTGCAAAAGTTTTAAAAACTCTCATTCGCAAACTGTGTCAGGAAGTTAAAGTGTGCTTCGGGTCGGAGACAGAATCCCGGCGACCTGATCAGTCATTCAACAGGCCTTTGTATTCGGGGGAGGCTTAAGAAGTGGGTCCAATAGATGAAGTTCTGAGCATATGAAAATGTGACTGAGATTACTTCTTGGCTAAAATTAAAAGAATTAAAGCAGACTTACTCAGCACCCAGGCTTTCAACATCTCGGATGTACCCTTCGGCAATTATGTTGACTATATGAAAGCCATAGTCATGATAGCCTAACAAAGTAAAAAGGGAAATAAAACATTTTTGTTGAAATATGGATTCTATAGATGGTAAAATTAATTAAAAGTTTATAAGTATGTCGACGTGAAACGGACTCGACGTAAGCATTAAACCAAGAATAAGAAATTAGTGGCTGTATTATCAAACTAGAAAAACTAAAGACGCAATTTAGGACTTTCAAAACTGATCAAAATTAAATAAAAACTCTGAAAATCACCGCCTTGTATTTTGCTTTGTTTGTCTGTGTTTACTATTTCTAACCGTTATTTTGAAAATACTCACATCGCAAAAGTAAAGACAGAACAACAAATAAAACGATCTGGCAGTAACTTTGAGAGATTTTATTTCAATATTGATTAGTTTGAAGGCCCCAAATTGCACCTTAATTTTTGCTAGTTTGAAAAAAAAACATACAGCCATTGTAACTGCACAGGACACCAAGCAAACAGAGTATGCTGAGCCTGTGGTTTCCACTCTGAAGTTTTATCTACAGTTTCATGTACAACCATTTTTCTTTCTCACTTTATTTTATTACTAAGCAGTTTTACCTTCATAGGACAAGCAATCTGGAATTGGTCCAAGCTTGTCTCCGGCCATGAATGCCAGGGTTGAAAACTGACCCAGGTTCTTGTGAAGCCTGTGCATGTGACACTTGATGTCAGGAAGTGCTGGCTTATTAGGCGGCACGGAAAGTTTGACGTCTTGGCAATTGAGGGCGACTAAATTAACGGCAGGGGAATAACGTGAAATCTAAAAAGAAAAAGGTTGTTGAAAATTCAGTTCTTCGAACGGAATAAAGAACTACCTAGTAAGACTAACAACATTTTTGAGGATATTCGGTTTCAGCTTTGCCGACCTGTTAAAACGAAAGGCAGGTGACATTTCGGAACCCATTCTATACGTATGTTAGCTTCTCGGAACTGTGAGAAGGGCCGTCGCGAACACTTAGCAGGCTGGAAAAATTAATTTACCCATTTTCTGCCACCGACAATTTGGTGCGCTGGTAAATAAAGTGTTATAAAGGAGATGCGTGGGCAAGAGAGTTTCTGTTCACTCTTGTATTTTGAGAAGTGGGTGAAATTCATGCTTGCATTGGAGAAAAAAACAGGCGCACTTTATTGATTCTCGAGATTTCGAATTAAACAACATATACAAAAAAAGTGTTGGGAAATACTACTTAATGACTTCATTTCATCTGTTTTAAGACGTTGTTACACCCATTTAATCTTGGTTCTGTTTGTGACCAATTTGGTGGCTTAGCACTTACCTCCACTGGCATATGCGCGTTCCTACGGCGGTCTCGATCCGTTTTATAAAACCGTCCGTGCAGTAACACGCCTCTAGATAAAAACTTCTATTATTTTTCACGGCAATTGCAGTGATTTATTTTGAAACAGTGTTAAGAGTAAAGAGATTTTTATTCAGCTTCATGTTTACTTTCACTGAATCAGTTGCATTTATTTCACTCAGGTTTCCAGTAACGCGATCTACGTTCCAGATCTCGCGCAAAATTTAAAATTTGGAAAGCGCGTGCATTGACGTCATAAAGGCCAACGGTTGAAAAAGCCGTTTAAGCTAGCGATCGCGGTAAAAGCGAAGAGTTTTCTCACTTTTTTTAAGCAATTTTGATAACCATTCGACCTCTGCTCACCTTTGCCTTCTTATAGAAGCGTTTTGACTGTCTTCTGCTGAAAGCGCAACCCATTCTGTCTAAAAATTAAGATAACTTTTGATCAAAGTAATATAAGTTCACTCTGCGCAAGTCAGTAGCAAACTGACGATATCTGACAGGTACACGCCTTAATTAACTGAATCCATCGTTACGTCATAGCGTGCCCCATACTTTGCTGATGATAACTTTTAAATCAAAAGCGAGGCCGTTGATTGGTGTAAAAATGTAAAGAGAATACAGCAAAGGACCGGGGGCGCAGTATCTTTAGCTCACGGGTGCGATCTACGTCTGAACGCTTGGTGGAAACGACGAAACATCACAAGAAGGCAAAGTCGTGTCTTAACTAACCGGATAAATTGTTTTTCGCTGAAGAAAATCTCCGTTTTTTTCTGATTATCTGAGCAAAAAAAAAAAACTTTCTTCCAAAGGCTTATCAAATTTTGCAAATTTGAAAAAAGAGTTGAGTAGTTTATGCAGTTTCCGCCAAATAACAGGGTCCAAATTCAGTTCCCAAAGTGATCGTATAAATGGCACAAAATGGCCGTTTGTATCTTTTTAAAGAGGAGGCTTTGCTATGTCACAACTTATTGAATTTGGGGGCACCGCGCTGTTCTCAGTTAATCCCCCGTCTCAAGGTCCGAACATACCCGTGCAGCTTTAAATTTAATTGACGTTTCCATCTTTGCATACACTGCGAGCAGAATTTTCCTGGTTCCTTTCCCCCCCGGGCGGGGTACTCCCTATAGAGGGCTATACGGGGAGACTCCGCCCGAAAGGGGTGACTTTTTTAAGCTCGCAGTATATTAAAGGGTAGGAAAAATTGCCATTTTAGTATTCGAAAGGCTCACAAAATCAGCTTCAAAGTGGAAGAAATGGTAGCTAAAGCGAAGTATATCAAAGGGTGGCACGTTTTGGCAGAAATGACTACGCAAATGAACTCAGAACGACTAAAAACCGGGGAAAAACGTGGCGATTACAGGAAATTCTGTTGTTTTGGCTTAACCTTGAGGTATAAGAAAGGGGTGCAATTTTCCTCTAGGTATATGAAAGGGGTGCCATTTTGGTAAAAATTAGTATATTAAAGGGTAAGGGTTTGAACCTCCGGGCGGAGCCTTCCCGTATAAAACTTTATTGAGTAGCCTCCCGGAGCTTTATGCTTCCGGCTGCGAATAGTAACATGGCGACCAAGAAACTTCTGCGCATGCAACAGTTTCGCGCAATGACTTTGAGATCGGAATAACGACGTAGTGTATCAGGAATGAACACAGGTTGAACTTTTCTTGCTTTTGTTTTGCTTTTCATAGTAAAAAAAAGTATTATTCGCGCCAAAATATTTCATCTGTGGAAAGACTTATGGCGAGTTCTGTTCCTTCATCAGTGTGATTGATCGATTGATCACTTGATTGATTGATTTCTTGATTGATTGCTTGATTGATTGCTACAGGGTGCGTCAGACATTGGTCGAAATCGGTCACATGATGCGAGAGTGTCTCTCCTCAGCGGGCGCCTATCAGCGCATAGTGCCCGTTTTTGGCAATTTTCGCTCAAAATTTAACGTTGTACAATAGAAACAAAACAATAACAAAACAATAGAGTCTTTCTGTCTCAGTCCCTCTGGCAACCTATCACACGATAGCACCTTCGACAGAAGAACTCTATTGCAGTACTTAATGCTTTATGTAAGCGCCGATTGTTTACATCGCGCGAGAACTATTTTCGCTCCTACAAATAGCTGTACTGTTGACAAAAGTCTTTCTCCGGTTACGCCCACAAGCTCAACTGTTGCGGAAACCACAGCGTTTCGGAAAAAAATGAAGAACTTTTGTCTTGTGCGCGCCTTAAAGTAATTCCTTGCTTCTTCCTAACTTAACAAAACTAGCACTAAATTTAAAAGTTATTTTAAGACTTGAACGTAAATGTCAAACTCTTTCCGTAAAACCAAAGAAAGAAAAAACAAATACATAGTTGCTAATTCGTGTTTACAAAGGTTGCTACTGATTGTAAAGAATCACTTAGTAACCTTACTGTAAACTGTGTACACCTAACCAGCTACAAACACGGGCATATCGCGGGATCTCTTAGCGCACTTTTAACATTGTGATTGCACGAGCAAAGAAAAACAGAGACTGTCCATTTGTCATCACAATTTTTCCTCGCGGGCTACCTGTCTTCTTCATTTCCCAGTAACGGAATGCTTGGGAAAGGCTAATGAGGCAGCTGGTTGACAGCTGCGCGTGTGAACCAACAAATGTTTCGCTTTGTCATGCTTGTGTTTACTACAAATGCCTGTTTCACGCATTGTTAACGCTTAAGGCGCTGTTACACTAGGCAGTTTTTCTTACAACTTGTCAAGGCATTTTGTTGCGCGTTTGCGAGACAAGTTGCACCTACGCAACGTTGCCTTGTGTAACACCTCTGAGTAAAGCTGGAAAAATTCGTTGCGACGTTAGCTAGCGTTGCGAGGATCGTTGCGAAAAGGCACCAAAAAAGTTGCGAGACATGTTCATTTTACGGTATGTTACACTGGGCAATTTATCACAACAAAATTGCGAGACAAATTGCAAAAACGTTTGCTTTGTGTAACAGCGCCTTTACGTGTGTACGTATGGATAACCCTTGTCGCATATGTACAAATAAGTAATTCAAATATATGCGTGAATCTTGGGCCCAGTTTATGAAGTGAATGGGCCTTGTCTTAGTTAGGATGGTAAGTAACTCAAGCCTTAGACTTACCGCCTTTATTAAACCTGGTTTTTTCTATGACGCAAGCACAATCGCACTCGTAACAGCAAACACAGGAGTCAATACAAACTCTCTAACAAAACAAGTGGAAGTTTATTTTAATCGTCAACAATGTTTATATCACTAATTCTTTTACTAACTTGTCTTTTTATGTATTTTTTTTAGTGTAATCATTTACTTTTGTTTTAAGTCTTTAGTTTTTTTGTACCTAGACCCTATTTAGCTTTTAAGATGATAGAGATAAATGGAATTTATTTAGTGTATTGTAAATTTCGACGTTTAATGTTGTAATTTTGCCAGTATATTCACTAATTGTTATTTTCTGTTAAATACCAAGTTTAGCAGCAGTTAAAAATGCTTCCTAAATAAGGTGAATATTAACTCACTCACCCATTCGTTCGCACACTCATGAGCTGACTTATTACTTACTGACTAACTGACTGTCTGACTGACTGACTGACTGACTGACTGACTAACTGATCGACTGACTGACTGATTGTCCAGCTGACTGACTGACTGACTGACTGACTGACTAACTGACTGACTGACTGACTAACTGACTGGCTGACTGACTGACTGACTGACTGACAGGCTGACTGACTGACTGACTGACTGACTGACTGACTGACTGACTGACTGACGGACTGCTAACTGACTGACGAACTGCTGACTGACTGACCGACGGACTTACTGACGGACTGACTGACTGACTGACTGACTGACTGACCGACTGACTGACTTCTGTGGTTCTCGGTTACGTTTGCAGATTATTCAAATGGAATCCTGGCCTGTCATAGCCAGGACCTTCCTGTGGTGCTGCGGTTCAGTTATTTTGCTGTACAAGATTGTTCTAAGTTTTGAGTCTGTGGATAAAATCCTTAAGTGTGACCACTCAAATGAAAGCTACTGAGCAGTACTTTCCTGTGGTGCTGTTTATTAAACTGTACTGACAAGGTGAATCCAACTTTTGAGTCTGTGGATAAAACTCCGGAGTGAAATCTGGTGATAAGTACTTTCCTGTGAGGTTGCCCGTTGTTTCATGTCTTCAGGTGGAAATTTAAGACCATCTGACAGTTGGATCTACGAGCCCTAGCTTACTGACGCACCTTGCTCCCTGACATTTTCATTCTTTTCAGTTATGACTTAGTTTTCATAACTAGGAAAGTCAGTTAGACACTGAATTAAATACCAAATGTATCTGTAATCGTGACGGCAAAATATCTGAACTTCACGTACCAGAAAGAATTATTTACAATTAAGCTTTCAGTATATTCTTCCACCTAACCCTAGTTCGTGATAAAATTTGTTAAATTTAATCATTTATGAAAGGGATGGTAACAGCTAGTTTAAATATTTGAGAAAAAATATAAACAAGATTAACAAAGCGAACTAAACAAGCAACGATAATAAAAAAACTTCGAATGAGCAAATCTAATCGACTAAGGAAACTATTTCAATAATAATAATAATAATAATAATAATAATAATAATAATAATAATAATAAGTAAATTTTGTAGTTTTGTATCTAAATGTTTAGTATGTACAAGAGAGTGGTATATGTACCTTCTGACGATATAAAAAAGTGCACGCTTTAAAATAATAATGTAAAGTAAAATTATACAGTATTAGTCAATACTAGTCAGTTATTGGTACGTCTGTTAGGTGATTTAATACTGCCTTTCAAAATCTTGCAGTCATTTTGTCTCTGTTTATTACAAGTGAGTCAAAATTGTCACAATTGTCATTAGGACTATTGTTTAAACATCATACTGCAAAATTACCATAGATCCCTGTTTGATATCATATTTCCCCTCTTACTATTTAAAAAATGGATCTTTCTCGGCGATGTAACCAGCACAGTTAATTCGAAAACATGTCTTACCAGTATTTAAAATAATTCCCCACTCATTGTCTTAGAGTTGACTGCTTTTGCGGTCAAGACATTGTTTCGCGCGTCGAGCTGTCAAAACATAACTTGATTGCGTTTGTTTGCTCAAACAAAGCTGTTTTTAGCTCAACACCTGATAACACAGTAGCAAAACTTCAATGTCCTTTGCTCGGAGATAAAAACCGCTTCAAATCGGCCTTTTCCGAGCAAATAATGAACGTTTTTCTCTGGATGTAAAACGCGTGGCTCGCGCGGCAGCCTATAATTGATATGACTTCGTTTTAGCGAAAACACCGCAATAAATGGTCGCGTTCTGTGAACTTTTATGTTTACATTTTTGTTGATCGTTATTAGATGCATCGGTTGATCTGGGCGACAATGGTAAAAAACAATTTTGCGATCTAGTATTTTCCAACTAATGCAAAAAAGAAAAGGAAAGAAAAGCAATAAAAAGAAGTGTTCCATCGCGTACTTATTTATTTGCCGATTGAATGCCAGTTTCAGACGAAAACGAATGGAACTGTGTTTTATTAATATATCACTTTATAAAAAGAATAAAATAGTTTTTTCTCCTGAATTTGACATTTCTACGCTTTGTGAAGGTTTCTGGTAATTTTTAGCTCCAAGCATAAACTACAATTACGCACAAAAGCAAATAATAATTGGGTTTTGGTATTGTTTTACAAAGCTTCGCTCAGTCGGTTATTGCAAGCTTCGAAGATAATTGTCTAAGATTAAAAATCTAGGTGAGCGTAGTTTCATGCGATAACTTCTAGTTTTGTTTTTCTAAAATTTCAAATAAACTGATTTTAACATTTCTTAACTTTATTAGCGATATTAGAGCAAAAATCAAGTAAAACTCATTTACATTTGTATCTTCTAAATATTGTGAATTTCATCTGTTAACATTTAATTTAGCGCTAGATAATGCTGGTTGAAAAAGTGTGCTTTTTAATATTATGATGCTTCTCAGCTTGACACTCAAAATCTCGCAATATTAGAATTTGATGAATTGTGCAACGGTGTCCGAAATTTTTTTTCTTTAAAATGCCCCGATGGCAGTCTAAATTGAGAACCAAAATATCATCTTTTGAAGCTAATCAATTTGCCTTTTGAAAACAAACTGTTAATTTCAAAAATTTCCATTTTTGTTCTTCGCTTTACCGTAACTTATGGTTTGTTTACAATTCACGATTCTCAGCAAGATTATCTTTTTGGAACAGACACCCTGTGGTTTATCGAGATTTTAGTCACGAAGACTTTGCTTCCAAATTGCGGCAATAAAATGGGATAAAATATAAGTGCCGTAAAATTATCTTCAAATGGAGCAGACTGTTAGAAAATTCTGCTCAATGTTTAAGTGATAAGTGTTTTTTTGGTGAGATAAATCAAAAATTATCTTTTCCTTTATAAACTGTGTATTCTCCACTTCTTATAAAGACACTTCGGAAGAGCATCAAGTCATATAGCTTGACCCGTGCCTATTGGGTCACATGACGCGAGCCAGCCAATCAGCGCACGGTTTATGCCCGCCTCGGCAACGTCACTTGCTGCCATCTTATTTTCCGATTTCCTTTGAACGAAAAACGATTAGCGGCTCGCTTTTCCTAGAGTTTTGCTCGTTTATTTAGGTCCGATGTTTAGGAAGTCATGCTCCTAGCATGACCGCTTCGAATCCCATGCTTCATGGCTCAGACTTGGACGAATGCTGTTCGAATGTGTTTGCACTGGTAAGTTGTATTTCTTCCTTCGATTTATGAGGGTTCTATGTCTGCCTGTCACATGTTGTAAGGTTGTAACTCGCTCTGGAAGCCTGTGAATATTTATTTACCAATTATTAGGAGAATGCCTCGTTACTTTAGTGCAAATAGATGATCTAGGACTAGAAATCTGAGGTTAACTTAACGGAACAAAACCAACTCGCGGGCGTGTTGTAGAGTTAGTTGCATGTCGTAATGGACATGTCCTCTATTTAACAAACGGTGAAATTAATTCATTCTAAATATTCTCCTTAATTGCCTCCAGTACGATGAATTCCCTAGCTTGTGAGCGTTGCATTGGAAATTGTGAGTCCTGCATGGCTTGAAGCAAATTGTGTGCATATTTTCAAAGCTGGCAAACTCTTCTGAAGCCGTACGTGAAGTCCATTCGGACGTGAATTACTTCGGTCGTAGTGGGTTTTGAAGGCTAACAGGACATGATTTTACAAACAACATGCTTTAGCTCTTTGCATTCGTTTACACGAATCATTCAGGGATTCCTTTTGTTTGCCTTCAAAGGGGAATCTTTCCTGTTAAAGGAATCGCGGCGATGTGCGTTTACAAAACGAGACAAGAGGTAATCTTGCCGTCCACTCGTCTACTCAACTGACATTTTTCACGATAATACGTGCATGTTTGTCCGGATTATTTTCCCGAGTCGTAAATAAAACTCTAATGTGGATGTAGTTTGCTCGAAGCTTAAAAAGTGCGATTTAGTTTTAATGCCATTTCTATCGCTGTATTGTCGGATTCTCTTGTTTCCTAACCGAAATATTCAATGCGTATGTGTTTTACCTGCAAACCAAGACCACTGCGCGGGGCAATATTTTTCCGGTATAAGGGCCGATTTTAAGTATTGTATTTAATTTCTTCGCACGGCCAGTAATTGTGTCAGAGGGTTGATTTTTACTACACCATGGTGATAAGTATCGTAGTATCTACGATTTCAACGAGGTTAAAATTAACCACGAGTGTCATTTGTTTTTGGTAGTAACATATGTATGGCTTGCGTTTGAGCGAAGTTGTCCGCGCCGTGTCAAATTTGGAACTGTCTAACTCTCCAGCGAGAGAAACGACAGTCTGAATAATTAATCAGGTGACTGCGTTTTTATTGAGAAAGAATTGATCTTTACTTGTTTACCCCTGGGTAAATGTTTCGTGTAAGCAAACCAACTGTTTCGGGTACACTTGCAATTTGATTATTGGCGTGTTTTCGCCCAGCGCTTTTTTGAAGGATGAAACATTTATCACGGTTTTTCCTCATGTGCGTTAATTAATTTTCATGCAAGGTGTACTATAGAATGATAATTATGTGTAACTACAAAGGCGCAGTGTTGCCGGAAATTTTACTCTTTTTATTATGTCTGGAAGGAACGTATTTTTCAGGTGACTTTCTTCGTCACGAAGGTTGTTCGATTTCGGATGTCAATTTTCAAGTGCAATGAACGTTGTATGTACGAAACCTACGCCATTGACACGAAAAGCTTGTCAAGTAATAGCAAATTATAGTTGTAACCCCTGAACCCAAAGGTTTGTTTTGCATTTACAGTCTGGATTTAAATCTATTTGTTCAAAGTGTTCTGAGACTTTTTGATGCTATTTTCGGGATCATCAGGGCTTCCTTTGTTGGTATGTGATTGTATTTAGGACAAAAAGATTCCTGAACCATGTTAAGGTGTAATATTTGAGCATTAACACAGGTTCAAGATAGCTAGTTAATCTTTTAAATTTGTCACCTTAATCAAACTTTCCACTTGCCCAAGGTATATTTTAAAAAAAATCAAGCACGATCATTTCATTTTCTTTTATAGAAATTTCATTTTTTAATGAGATGAAATGCTTGTTTTATACACAGTGCCTAAAACCATTCTTTGTGGATTGTAATATTTAACTGTTGCTTTTTCTCATCACATTCTTAACAAAACGTGTTGTTAGTTATTAGGAATTTTGCATATATTGTGGTCAAAAGAAGTTTGAGGCTTTGATATGTTTTGATTTCTTCTTTAACATTCTATTTAATATCGTAAATAGTCTTTTTAGAGAACGGTTGGTTTCCCATGTCAGTGAGTTTCATTGTGATCACGCTCTTTGTGTTTCATCATAGTAAATGTTATTCTTGAATTTTGTTGGGAAAGATCAGTCAGATCAGGCCATTTAGTAGAACAATCGTTTATACGGTTCACCTGTGCAGAAATTTTGTGATCTTGTTATGCATTCCAGATTGTTATCAGGTATTTTAACCTTGATTCGTGTAATGTGGTGCAAACGTTTGAGTATGTGGATCCATGAAACCCTAAGTATGACCATCCAAGTGAAATTTGTGAGCAGATCTTTCATTTGCCATTATTTTTGAAAACAGATTCTGCCATTTTTAGAAAAAATCAACTTTGAGAGCAAACGTGAGAGTATTAAGGTTAAAGGGTTGTTCTGTTCAAGAAGAAAAAACAACAGAATCTTGATATCTGGTCAAAAATTTCCATTTAAAGCTTTTAAGTTGTGGTATAGTATTAACATATCCTTAGGAGAACTTTTGGGCACAATGATCTGTGCTAGTGAGCAAAAATATTGTACTTGATTGATTTAGTTAAGAGTCCAAAGAGCCTGTTTGCATTCTAATTCTAATATTATGCATAGTTTAAGTAGTTATAGTGGATCATGTTGTTTCCAAAAGGATGTTTCTTCAAAGAAGAAACCTAATTGTGTTTGGTACATGTGTGTATCTCACAGTGTATGTTAAGTAAATGTTTTTCTTAGGTTTAGCATGACCATTTGTGGTGTGTATATCATACTTGGGTATTTAATTATGACGCTTGAAAGGTTCAGTGAGTGGGTGCATGTACGCATTTCAGATTTCCTAAATTAGCCTTCTGTCTAGAGGACTTTTGGGTCACGCACTTTTGTGTTCACAAGTTTGATTGAGTTTTTAATCAAACAGGGCAAGCTTACATTAATTTTTTACCCTTGCCATAATTTTAATAATACCTGCTCCCAAAAAGGCAACTGGTGTATTTTTGTGATGAGATAAACAGCTGACTAGATTTAAATATTTTGCAATCGAACATTTGATATTATCTGCTAAACCATGCACCAATTAAAGAGCTTACATTAAGCTTAGGTCGAAGTCATGCTGCTTATGGTAATAAACCTTAAATGCACGTAATGTTATAACAGTTTACAACGGAAAATTTTTGTTGACGAAGAAGCTTTAGAAAAGGTCAGATTGACCATGCTCTGTTATATGTCACAAGAACTGTGTGTGAGTGTACAAAGCTCACCATGGCAGATCTGGCTAAAAATAATTACATTTCATCATGAACAAAGTTTTGACAGTGGTATTTTCTTTCCTTCAGTCTCAAAGATCTTGACTTCCTGCTCAAATTAACAAAATCCCAACCATGTGTTAAATATATTTACCTCTTCCTGTTTACTAGTTTGAAATTTACTATTGATGGATTCCATCGGTTTTATTTCTCCAACCATTTTATGTGAAAAGGGGCATGTAGAAAAAGGAATGTCATAAAAAATAATCCATGGTTTTATAATCAAATTATTTTGTTAACAGTCTAGCTTTGTTAACAATTTTAGTTGAGCAAATATAACCACTTTTGAAAAGTAGAAATATTTTCATTGTTTCCTTTTTATGCTTTTAATGCAATATACAAGTGAATAGCTTTTTCTGATAAGTCAAATTGTCGTTTACAAATGTTATTCTCAATTCAGAATGGATTATATGTGGCTCAATGTAATTTAGGGTACTTAAGTTAGGAACATCATAATAAATCTATTCATTTAAGGAAGCATGAACAGTACTTTTAGAAATTTTGCAATGGGTATTGGTACCTAACTTTGTGCTTTGTGTCGTTTACTGTGCTTTTGTTTGCAGAAGTGTAACTTTGTTACCAAAATGCTTATGTATATAATTAGTGGCTTTATTGATATGATTTGGTATGATCTTGCTATCCTGATGCTGTCTTCAATGGCAACTCCTTCTCCCTGATATAGAAGTATTACTGTCTTAAGCAGTTTTAAATGTGTTTCTCTTTTGAGTTTCTGAGATAATAATGGCCTGCTATATCGTATGCTTTTAGCATTTAGAACTCAATTGTTGACATTGTTTGTTGCAGTAAAATGTTTACTGTTACCTTTCAAGTTTATTATTAAGCAGTTATTTACTGTATTATTCACAAGTCGCTCACATGGTATCAGCATTTTCAATTCATATTGGCCACACGTGACTAAAGCATTTATTTTTTTTAAATTTGTATGTTTTGATTTTGAAGATTCTGAACTTGTTGGTCTATTTTTTTCACAATTAATATTAAGCATTTGTCCACATTTTGGTTCGCAGTTATCATGTTTAATTCCTAAATATATGCTTTGAGCATCTCAGTTTCTGATTGGTCCATTTGCCTTAGATATGATAAGTGTAACTGCACTAAACAAGCATAGCAAAGACCATGCCATGAACTTTTAACTCGTGCAGCTGTGGCAATATACTAGTTACATAGTTTCTTTGGAGCACCTGTGTGTGTCAGTTCTTCACCATTTTCCTGTTGCCGTGGTTTCAATATATGGTTGAATCTCTCTGAGTGTAGCCTGTGTGGCAGGCATCGACAGGAGAGGTAGAGGGACGATTCATGCTGAGCAACTACTCTGTACTCTCAGAAGTGACAATAGCGTCCTTCAGATCACACTACGAGTATGAACTAGAGTATGACCTTCATATTTCGAAACAGCTACGTTCTCAGAGCCCTTGCTACTCCATGTTGTTGACCAGTAGAGAATGAAGTTCTAGGGATGAGATTGGTGCAATGCATGATAATCTAAGAATGCAAACAGGAATTAAAAAGTTGTACTCATACTCAGTCTTGTACTCATAGTCCAAACTGAAGGTCGCTAATCTCCCATCAGTGGGCACCTTATTCAAACTCTGTTTGTATTCGTTCTCAGTGAACTGCTGCATTAACATGTAAAATCACTCTAAAATGACCTCTCTACCCTTACTACCTCACAAGTTAAATATTTTTAATTTTTTTGCTCTTGGTGTCTAGTTTTAATTTACCTGATTTTCCTTGTTTCGTTAGCTTGACAGGGCTTCTGAAATTTCGCGCGGTCGCGGAGCCGCGAAATTCAGGTATATCCGCGAAATCCCACGAAATTGACAAAAACACGTGAAATACCGCGAAATTCGCTAGAAATTCTACCAAATACA
>Ga0126336_10000943_pt1 | contig 13853 bp, 5 predicted proteins | sample SidCmetagenome_FD_92530 | JGI IMG/M metagenome (GOLD analysis project Ga0126336, IMG submission 92530) | Coral microbial communities from El Islote,Puerto Morelos, Mexico - Siderastrea C C metagenome | ecosystem: Host-associated > Invertebrates > Cnidaria > Coral | place: El Islote,Puerto...
ATAGCCTCCAGCGAAAACTTTGTCCCTTATAACCTGTAAAATCGAGCGGTTTAGGGAACAAAAGTTCAAGCACACGAACACAGGACAGCTTTAAAGTTATTATTTCAATTCTTTGTTCTTTCCGTTTGCGTTAATGTCAGTTGTTTTTTTTTTCACGTTTTCTGCCTCGGGACCCAATTATTACCCACTCATTCAAGAAATGTAGCACGAAAACACCCAAAACTTTATACTTGGTTATCTTAAACGTTGTGAAACCTGTCCTGATTTACATGACGTAGTATTCTTTTCCATAACGATTTTAACCTTCAAATTCTCAAATGCTTTACTAACCCCCTAGGTCGTTTTCTGAAGTACAAAAAGCCAAAGATAAAGAAATTAATTCTGCAAGTATATATACCACCAATTAACCTGCGATCAGGCTCTATTTTCGTTTCGCCCGGCGAAACATTCAGGCGGAAAGGGCGAAACAAAAAATAGAGCCTGATACAACTCTTCTACGGAACGTCTACCTCCCTCTTTTTTGATTGATTGGCATTCAACAAAATAGCCAATCAAAATTTCTTCTGCTTGCACGATGCTCGGTATGCAAATTTCCCATAACGGCAATTCGCAAAAAGTCACGCAATTGTCGGCAAAAATAAGAAAATCATAGGCTACGATATATCTTCTAGGCACTAGCACTCAAATTCACACGATTGCTAACTTGAAGGTTCCAGTATTGTACATGGTTGCTCTGTCTGAGCTGAAACTGAATGAAACTTCAAATCACGACGAGGTTGTCGTGTACCAAAATATCCTGCATGCTTGAATCCTTTCCCATTTCAGATGGTTTCCGGAAATATTCTGTACGCATTTGTCACCGATTTTCTGCGTAAAAAACCTTGCGAAATTAAGAGAAATACCTTCAGTTTCATTCTTTAGAATAAAGATATAAATAAAATCGTATATAAACAAAAGAGTATTTTGTAATTTAATTTAGTTCCAGAAGTGATAAATATTTGAGATTAGCAGCGAATTTTATCTCTACACAACAGCGAATTTTAAAACGAAGAACATTGATTATAAAACTAGTCATATCCTTTGATATCAATGCCAGAGATCAATAAAACGACATTAGTATTATATACCTGCCAACTTTTTGTGATTCGTAGGCGTGACATTTTTATCCTGAGAGTATCAAGATTTTTCGTAGGGGACCGATAATATCCGAAGATGTCCGACGATTTCCGAGGACGTCCCAAGATTCCAAAGACGTTCCGAAGACGTTCCGATTTATGGCCAGTAAATCGATGCTTTGATCATTTAAGATTATCCAGAGCTCGTCTCGACGAGTATGACCATGTCTCCATTGACTTTCCCTACTAACATCCGAGATTTCGCGAAAGTACGCTAATTATTTTATCGCATTGGTTCGAGTTAATTTAAATACTCTATAATTTTTTTCAAAATGAATCGGTTAAGGCTGTAATGGCTCAAACTTTTCAACCAGGCGTGAGAAATGGGAACGCAGGCGTGAGTAGGCATGAGATCGCAGTTTTCAATCCGCAGGCTTGGCAGTGACGCCTTAGGCGTGACACTTGACAGGCATAGTATTATACACTGAATAGATAAACTGAAAATCTTTATTACTCAGGTAAAAACAAATACAGCAACTCGCTGATTGCGGCTCTCCCTAAACGAAAAGAAAGAAATGATGACAATTCTCCTAGAACGAGAATTTCTTAGAGCGACACATTTACGGCGGCGGATCGAAATTGTGAGCGAGTCTCGTAGACAATTTTGATTCCGTTGACAGCTTTATTGTTAAAGGGCCAATCAGATTGCGATAGTAAAAAGTACTTTACCTTGTTTTCTCTTTTAGTTCAAGCCTTTTTTTTATCTGGGAGTAGTTCTTAACCCTCTTATCTTCATTGTAAATAAATAGTGATTCAGTGATGATGATGATGACAACGACGACGACGACGATGATGATGATAACAAGTCTGATTCCCGAATAAAGTAAACGTAATACAGTGGTACTACAAATAACGGCTGTTCTCCTTTCCTGCATGACCTTTCAGCAATCAATTAATTACCTTCTGGTAGATAGAGTGAGTTTAATTACTTCGTGAAATAGATAGTGGTATGTACACGCCACTTCGTCGTGTTATTTCCTGCTATCCCCATGTTCTGTAGGGCGGATTAATTCGTAGAATGCGTAGCATACTGGTGACGTCATATTTACCTGTGCAAATCATCTACTGTTTTGAACAATAAAATACATCTGATTGTGTGCATTTGCACGCAAATGAATCCTCCCATAGTCTAGTTCGAGAAAAATAAAAATTAAAACTGTTGTGCCACAAGTATTCATGTTTTCATTTATTATAACGAGCAAAGAAAAAAATATTTTGTCCTCTTTGTTTTTGTACACCACGCACTAACACTAAACGCCAGGCACTATCGCACATTAGTAGTTTCTGTTCCACTGCTAATTAAGTAAAATTACTCTAGAACATCAACACTGAACCCAGGTGGACGGACAATATTCAGAATAATGCACCATGATTATTTCCTTTGCTTAAAGGTAGAAAGCCGCTTCAAATATAAAGCCCGGAAAGGTTGAAAATTATACACCTCAATTTCTGATTAAAAATTTCCATCAAACTTCTTCTGACTTAACTGAAGTGTCAGAAAGAGCCCTTTTCTTAGTGCTTTTGGTGGACTCCTCCCGTAAAAGAACACTAAATTTGGTCCCAGTAATTTTTTACTAAAACTTGTTTTTTTACCTTACTGTAAGTTGACACCTTTGGCAGACCCCTATTTCAAGGTCTGTAGGAGCCAGTGACATAAACGTCCTTAAGCAGACAACAGAAAAGCCTCAAAATATCCAACCGGAGTCTTTTGACTTCAAAGGTCAGAAGAAACGGTTAAATATTGTTCTCAACATGACCAGCAGACAGATGTCTTTAATCTTTTTTAGATCTTACGTCCCCGTGCGTTTGTTGACAATGATTTCCCCCTAATACTTTATCTACCTGTATGATATACCAATTTTAACCTTTGCAAATCGTATCAATAAACACTTTTGTCGTTTGATGTAATCGTAAAATCGGTATTACGTTGTTTCAGGTGCTTGCAGTTGTGTATGTCGATCATACAGATGTCTGTGTAACCGAGCTCGTATTGTCATCTGGAGTGGTGTATCGGACATGTTGTATTTCCGTTTCGTTTTCGTTGAATACGTTGCTGTGTACCTTGACTTCGAAAGTTTTCGTACATATAAAGATCTGAAAAAAAAAACTTTCAAACGTTTTTCGCAGAGGGAGTAACTCTACATGTATGTTAACAAGGACGACAAAAATTACAAATTCATTTTCAAGTGTACCTCGCCACATTATTATAATATAATATTTGGGTGTATGTATAGTACAACGATCGTAAAACGAGATCTGCCGCGTTAAATGGGTGACGAAAGCTAAATCGCTCCTTCGCTGTGCTATACTTTTTTAAAATATTTTTGAATTCTTTTTTAAGGTAGTTCCAACAATTGTCGGAAGTGGCGGCGGAAAGTTTTCGAAGGCGCTTATACACGGCCAGCTGTGTCGGTCATTGCACAATACGGAGTGTTGCATTTCAGTAAATAGTACTCGTATTCAGTTTCATTGTTATCCTTGCGTAAATTCTGAATGATATTCCCCTTATTCAGTTTCTAAACAAATGTAGAAGGTCTTTACATCATAAAAGAACAGGTTGTTGCCTTTAAAATTTAATACAGGTGTCTCAGAGCTGTTTTGCACTCAAACAGTCAAATTTTGTTTAAATCATTATGGGCAAAACTTCTCTATAGGGGATTTTCAGGGTGGCCATGCTGGAGGTATAAAACAATTGAGACTATTTGCATAAAAACAGAGTCTATTTCCCAAAGGAGAAGTATTTTATTGTTTTATACCTCCAACATGGCCGCTGTGACGTCACGAGAAAACTCTCTATCAAGCCTACGGATTCAACAGGAGAACAAAAGTCATAGGGCTGTTGTAGACGGATATCACGAAGCGTGTTCACTCAAATGAAAGTTTATAAGCAGTGCTTTCGTTTGCGACTATTTGATGTGTTGTAAGGGGAAGCTCTAAGTTTTGAGTGTTCGGACGATATCTTGAATTGTGACCATTCAAACGAAAGCTTACAAGCAGTCGTGCTTTCCTGCAGCATGCCGGTGTCTTGTCCTGTGCCTTTCAAGGTGATTCTAAGTCAATTGATAAACGCGTGTAATTATTAAGTGTCACTATTAAAGTGGGTACCCACGATGCTTTCTGTTGTACGGTTTATTATAAGGCGCAATATGTTTTAACAAATGTTAAGAGCGTCGATATGAGTGCATTCAGTTGTAATGTTGGATTGTTTATCGTTTCGCTCGTAAGGTTCTAAGAGAACTGTCACGAAATAAAAAGAGTAATTAATTATCATCGACATTGCACAAAACAGCTAAGTCGTAGACGTGTAAAGTTTGTTCACAATTTTTCTAAGAGGCCTAAAATCTCTTCACTAAAAGATGTAAAATAAATTTAAAATGAATTAGGGCTTATATTTGTGAAGGATCATTGCATAACAAAACGGGAAAAAGCCGTGAACTTTTAAATAACTCGTTAAAATTTAATATGTAGCATATTGTAGTATTTAGAATAAGAATTTGAATTCCATTTGAAAGCCCACGTCATTTAATTTAATTTAATTTAATTTTTACGGAGGGGATATCTTGCGGCTAAACTGTGTTTAAGTGATCACCAAAACATTGACAATGTATACCCTGTAGAAGTCTAATATTTTAAGGCTATATGCAGTCTAAATATTTTGTTTTTTTTATCATAACTAAAATTTGTGCAGTTTCGAAAGTTAATTGAAGCTGTCTTGTAAAAATATGTGAAAACAAAAGAAAAATAAACAAACAGGAAAACAGACCGAGACACTGAGACGCACCAAAAGTCTTGACTGCAATGTTGACTTCAAGAGGAGTAATTTATCAATAATTGATATTGAAGGTGGTTATTTCTGAAAGCGCGCGGCTATCAAACGCAGGCGAAATTGACATATACATAGCAACTATTTACCACCCACTTTCATTATGTCTATATCTTGCCGCACGTTCTCCCCGCAGGCCATCTATAGTAATGACAATTTAACCAGCGACACTGACAAGCAACATTTAATAAATGGTCTTCACCGAAATTTTTAGAATTTACCCACCTGCTATCAACTTTCAAATGTGAAGGGTGTTTAAGTTTTCCTTCTCTTTCTTAAGATTTATTTTTAACATGAGCATTTTTTTTACGTGAGTCGCTTGCCGCCTATGTGTTTTGTTAAGTTTGTGAGTGGGCTGGTCGCGCTTTTGTCATCATGAGTAATGAGCTGAAAGTTTATCCTCTTCATCGGTGCTCGAAATTAAAAGATCGCCGTTTTTATTACTTTGCATGAACGAAAATTCCCATCTAGATAAACTATTGCTTTTCAAGAACTCGATAGTTAAAAACTGGACAAAAGTTCGTGAGTTTCGTTTAGAATAATAAACTTGCACAGAAGGGTAACCCTGAATTTAGTATTAACACACTTTGCGAACACACTTTGCGATTCCATCAAGCACAAGCATATATTCTAACACAAGAAACTGTAGTGCTAAATAGGCCTAAATTTCAATGGCCTCACTGGGCCGACTAACAAACAAAAAACGCACGTATTGTGCATAATAGATAGCACCACAGGGAAGTATTGTGAAATATCGTCATTTAAATGGTGACAGTTGAGGACTCCTGATCCACAGACTTAAAAGTAAGAACTTCCTTGTACCACAGACAAGTAAACAAACTAAACAATGGGTTTTTATTTGAATGGCCATGCACACTTCAAGAGTTTACGACTCACAGACTCGAAAGGCCAGAACAGCAAGGAACGTCCTGCTCAAAAGCTTTTATCGAAATGATAACAATTTAGGATTTCATGAAACGCAAACGTTATAACCACTTTTTTTCCACAGGAACGTGGTACTCTGTATTTTTTTCTTAATTTAATAATATTACTTAGAAGTTCATCGACAGTCTAAGTTGAATGACTCCAAGTTTTCATCTGGAAGTGAATAAGGAGTGAATTTATTAATGGCAGTTCATTCGGAATAATAGTGTCAATGAAGTAGCCTTCTATTCACATTTTAGTAGTCAGTCCCTTAACAGTTAATTGAGGGTTCTGTAGTGCAGGGTGGTTGTCATTGCAGATAAAATGTCACGTGAAAACTATACATAATTATTGTATGTGTTTCCTACAAAAACGCCGTTTAATTAAGGCTTAACGCCTGAATAATTACAATCTGTATTAAAGAAATGCTTTGCTATTTTTTTTGCATGACAGGCTTACTGTTTTGGATGTACGTGTTAACTTGGCCAGCTGATAGCGACATCTTAACTCTTTAAGCCCCAATATCAATATGCAGTTTTTCCTCAGTGTTTCCGAAATGTTTCTTATGGTACAAGTTGGGAGAATTTGCACAAACATCAAGACATTTCATGTTTGGTAATCGTTTCCTGTGTTCTCCTGACCTGGGTTTGATCAAGTAAGGTTATTGTTAGGAGAAATTAGATGCTTGTCACTTAACTGGGGCTTAAAAAGTTAATGCTTAGTAGTTTTGTCAAAAGAGGTGTTCAAATTATTTCAGAAAATAAATTTCATCCCGGAAAATGTCGAGAAAGAAACAGCGACAAATGAGTTGAGCAACAACAACAACAAAAAAAGCCTTTAGGATTTCATAGACAAACGCAAAAGTTAGAAACACTTTATCGAAAATAATAACCATAGAAAAACGATGCTTAGTAGCTTTCATTTGAATAGTCGCATCTTAAGGGTTCCCCCACTCAGACTCGAAAGTTTACTTGCAATTTGACCAACAATTTCACAGGAAAGTAACACTGCTCAACTCCTTCCACTTGAAGAAGAATCTAGTGAAGAGAGAACCTTGTGAATCACTCACAGAATCCAAAGTTTTTCATATATCTCAGTTAGTGTGCCAGTAAAACTTTTTTAATGGGTTCGCGCGTTAATTAGTGAGGAGAAACTAATTCGAATACTTATAAGCACGCCGGATTCGTTGCGCACTTTGAGTCGCATTTTGGGAAAGGTGTACCGTATTTTCTCAATTAAACGCCCCCGGAGATAAATTTCGAGCTTGGCATAGTGAACCCGGCGTTTCTTTGAATCAGCAGTTTATTTGGGTCATTATTCGTTTTCCTTGCAGCCGTGTCTCTTGCCATTAAGTCTTAAGTTTATTATACAACAAATAAACGTCTGAGGGGCTTATTTACAATTCACTCTTTTATATCTGGCGTTTATTCGGGACTCGGCGTTTAATCGAGAAAATACGGTAACTTCGGATCCTGAATTTACAGGGTTGTGGAAAGAAACCGTTTTTGAACTTTACTGGGTGTATATTAACGTGCCATGCAAATAAAATCGATTATATGTCATGTATAGCAAAGACACAACATTGTGAATGTTAATAGTTTATTTTCAATAATATGGAAAAGCAAACTTACACCTTTTGTAGTATCTAAACCACGGTTTATTTTATACAACGTTACAACTCAAGAAGAACTTTAGTTAGAAGATTATCTTTCCACAGTCTTCAATTTTTAAATTCTCTTATTACACTATTTTTAGGAGCTTATTTTTAATTAATTACCATACATACTGCTTTCTCAGACGACTAAGTATTACAAATTTAATGGAATCCAAACATATTCCAACGAATTCTATGTAAAGAAAATCTATAATTTCAAAAACTACAAGCGATAGCTAATTTATTTGACAATTCTATGTTACAGAGAAAAGCTTGATGTAAAACACATAAATTATACAGTTTATTTTCTCTATCCTCAATGTGAATTTTATACAACAATTCCAGTCCATTTTTCGTTCGTTACACCTGCTTGTTAATTGCAGTTTTAATCCCCTTTCAAGTGCTGTCTACTTAGAACCAAAATTCAAGATGTAACTTTAAAACTTAGTTTAGACCTCTTTGTTAATGTAGGCAATTTTGGAACTGCTACTTCGCAGAGAGATTAAGCGGACATAAAGAAAAAAACTGCGGATCAGAAGCTTTTCTGCTCTCGCGTTTAAATATCCTCCACTATCTGTTGAGCATAATAATAACATACTACGAAAAATACTGTTAGATATGGCTTTCAGGAAAATTCCAAACTAACGGATGTCGTCAAGAAAATCAAACGTTACAACCACCTTACTAATAAACTGCACTACAGGAAAGCACTGCCCGATGGCTTAATGGTTTGAATCCTGCACATTCAAACAAGTCATAAAAACCAAATTATTGCACTTTTTCCATTGAATGTTCCAATTCGCCTTCTTTTTGGGAGTGAATATTTTGGACATGGCTCTTCAAATCACACCTTCGAGAGAACGTGACTTTGCAAATTCTACACCTGTAAGGCGAATTATCCGTGTGCACATGCATATGAAACTTCAAATTCGACAATTTGTTGAAAGCTTTTTGGCACAATGTACACTTATACGGTTTTTCACCTGTGTGAATAAGAATATGATTTCGCAAGTTGCCCTTCTGATGAAATCCTTTACCGCAGTGGTCGCAAACAAATTCTTTCTCGAGGTTGTGGGTACGAACATGGGTTTTGAGTGTGGACGAGCGGTTGAAAGCTTTGTCGCAGACATGACACTTGTAGGGCTTTTCTTTTGTGTGAATAATCTTATGCCTGCATAGCGTAGACGACAAGCGGAAACCTTTGCCGCAGATATTGCATACAAAAGGCCGCGCATACGTATGACTGGGCATTTTAAGGTGAATCGCCAGGGTGTACTTTGTTTTGAAAATTTTACCGCATTGCTCGCATCGATATGGCTGCCTGGCTTCACCATACTGTGAGGCAAAGGTGCGTCCACCCTTAAAAACATCATAACTAACTGTTAGCTGAGGAATGTTAAAGCTTGGTCGCCAATCAAATCCTTCGCTTCTAGCGCTGTGCATATAGCTAAAATCGCCGCGCACTTTACCGAAATCTGGACGGTTCTTCAGATGGAAGGTTTTCATTGCACCAGGAGCTTCGAAATAGTGGAAGGGGTTGTAAATGGAAAACTGGCTGTCTGCTGTGTCCTTCATCAACTCCTTTTTCAGCGCCATCTCTCTAACATATAGAACGCTGCTTTCTTCGTGGTGAAGCCGTGGAGATAGTGGAGAATGTGTTAGCTCTGGCAACGGTCTGCACTGCATCGGTTCACGGTCGGCTTCAAACTGTCTATTTTTCTTCTCCACCGCTTCTGAATTAAAACGAAGATAAAGCAATTGAGCAAAAGTTATGAACTCTTTGTTTTCAAAGTTTGCTCTTTATATTAGTCAACATTCGTCAGCTGTTCTGAGTTTGTACAACTCTCTAGAAAGTGTACAGAAGGCGCTAGTCCTGAAGAACAGCGGCTTTTTTAAACTGAATTCCATAGTTAGCTTCTATTCCTTTTCTGTACCCTTGTTTGTACAAACTTAATGAAGCTAGTGAATATTTTACAAGAAGTGCAATCTCTTTGTTTTTGCAGTTTACTCCAGTGTTATTCAAAATTTGTTAGCTACTTTAGTTAAGCCTGTGCACAATTCTTTTAGAACGAACTTAAAGCTGTCATAAGACAAGGGATGGTGTTTAAAGAAATTCCAAAGTTACACAAGATCAGAACGGTTTAAGGAAACAGCGATTAAGTTATTGACCTGGTGTAAGATGAATTCTTATTCTTACAACACATGTACTTTAAGTACTGGATAAAGAATAATTGTCGGATATCAAATAGTAATCAACAATACCAAGTATACGTATTGTACTTAACCTTTTAGCTAGAGAAACTCGACGTTTACACCAACCTTTTTTCTGGATGTCTGATTTAACAGTGTGGTTTACCAAGCCGTGTAAGGATCGCCTCTTTAACAGGAAAGACTTGGGCATGTTAGCTTTTGTTGGATTCTTCTAATTTCCTTTTACGATGCTGAGTAGTTACTTTGCTCAGTCAGCCGAAGAATTTTCAAACTCAATTTGCAGCGACTTGTCAACTGCCTTGTACTGAGTCGAAAACAGACTCGCGATGCGTCGCGATGCGTTTAGTATTAACCGAGCCGTGAATACGAATGTTGTGACTCCTTCTTTACTTGATTGTCCTTTCGCTGTCGTATTGTGAAGCAAAGTAAATGGTCCCACATGAGACACGTGCGATCACGGTAGAACGACTTGTTAACTTTCAGAGCACGCGCTGGCTTTTATTGTGTAAAGAATAGCTGGACTATGTCCAACGATCTCACAATTCAGCTAAACCAAACAACAAGTGCTAAATGTATTGTTCGCCAATAGGAAGCCCGCGCGCAACACAAAACCCATTGTTTACCGCACCTGTATTGCCATAATAAGCAATAATTTTTTTATATTAACCCTTTCAGTGCCAATCATTAGTGCCGAGATCAAATTTATAGAAAACTTCAAAATTCCACTTTGGTAAATATTGAAGAAATTAGCAGCACCGCAAAGTCCTACTGAAACTCGACTTAAGGATTTCAAATTTTATCCACAGACCCAAAAGTGGAAACCACATTAACAGACTCGGGACCATGTTTTTGTGCGAAGTAATCGTTTATTTTTCTAAAGACTTCCCCACTTACTCAAAACTAGGAACAAAAAATAAACTTCCTTTACCATAAACAAAAGAACCAAATTGCACCGACAGTAAAGTGCTGATCGATCACCCCGGTTTACGGCATTTTATTGAATGTTTGCTCAAGGCGGGTTCGAAACTGAATCCAGAATAGCGAAATTCAACATTTCACTCCAGGAGTGTCAGTATTAACCGGACAATAACCGAAAAAAATGCAGTGGAATTTCTAGGGTATTTTAATCTACAAACTTGTTTGTGTCTATTTCCAGGGTATTTTCAGATATTTACTAATGTAGAACCTTTTGGGCACCCCTTCCATTTTTTTAAAAGTCTTCAGTCTAATCGGACAGCTGCGTGAATGTACGCGATGTCTCCCTCCAGACATTTAATTGCCTTTTGTGGATATTGAACACAAGGTACTCTAAGTAGCGTTAATTAGACTCTCTTCCGTGGGCTGGCTTGCAAAGTACGTTTCGTTAAGTTGGTTGAGACCATGATTAACAAAAAAATAAAACGTTTTTGAAAAAAAAAAAACCTTTAACAAAAGAAAGAAAATTTTTACGAAAAAATATATTTTAAAAAAGCCATTGAAACGTCTTAGTTAATCACCTAAATTACCCTAACTTGCGATGCATTTCAGCACAGCCAGGGGCCACTTGTGAACCTTGCAGCCAGACGATTAAAACACTTAGACGAAACGTGTTCCTGTTTTGTTTCACCTCCCTTTCGTTTTGTGTTGACAACATTTCAAAACAGTTATACTTAAAACTGCGCTCAATTTTGAACGAAAAAAAGCAAAGGTCTTGGCAGACAAAAAGATACGTGTTTTTATTTTGCTCGTTTGCTTCCTTGGCGCGTCATTTTCTTCTGCCGTCGACTTCATTTATTGTTTTCGCCTTGTTGTCCCATAATGTTCATGGCACGCTTACTTGTTGTATATCTCTGTTATGTTGGATCCGCCTCGCTTGACCGCTGCAGCGGTTGAGTCTAAATTAGCATCTCTTCTGAACGAGGACTCAACCCAAAATCCCTAAGGGCAACCGACATAAATACTACAAACGAGAAAGTCAACTTTATTTTGCAAAATAGTGTTAAATGATTTCAGTGAATGTTAACCACTCGAAACCTTTCATAGAATTTTATAACGGATTCAAAGATAAGGCTACATTTAGTAACGCCACGGATAAATTTTTTCTATGTAATCCCGGGCAAGGGTTAAAATACAAATGCATACTTAAAGTTATTATATGCTGAATACAAAGTTAAGAAGGTAGTGGTAAGAAAATGTAAAGCGATTTTCCGTTGGTATTTACAGTGCCTAGCATTATTTTTGGTTCACCAATTCAGGTTTCACTGAGGTTTCATTTCGTTGTCGTTTGTCGATTCTTGCAAACTTATTTTAATAGGCTTCATTGACACTTCCAGCAGGCTTAATTTGTCCAAGACTACATTGGACATTGTTGGAAACCATATTCATGCTGTGAAGAAATTAGTTTAGCCCTGTGTCGACGCTATATTGTCATTATATTCTCCCGCTTCGAAATAATGGACTGTGTCTGTGGAAATTCAAAGGTGCTGTGTAACAGTAATTGAACTGCAAATGTGTCAGCCGGGGAACAAACTTCCCTTTTGGTCTCCTTACGACAGCAAGCGTAGCATTGTATTTTGCATTAACCAACCGCTATCTCCCAGAAGAGACACATAAAAAGAAGTTAATAAATGCTAATTATGTATGGCCTGTCAAAAATGAAAAAACTTTCAAGTTAATAACACTCTTTAGTTTGTCTTTCTCCAAAGAAAAAACATCAATTATTTATATGTCAAAATTGGCTATTCGCGACACATTTATGAGCCTTAATTTATTTTATGTGCATCAGATAAACTCCTCTCGCAGTTGTCATATTACCTTATGTACGACTGACCAATAGCGTTTTAATTAAGCGAATTAGTGTCTCTTTAACGCTTGGACGCCTTTGTAAAAGAAAACGTTCGTGCAACCACCTATTTGCGGTGAAGTTATAAATGCGGGTATATGGAGAAGACAAACGTAGTGATAAATAACCTTTCTAAATCAGACATGGTTTTGTCTCGTTAGGTTTTCATTGTTGTCACATTATATGTTTTTAACTGTGTAAAACCACGTGTTTTTTTATTTATTTTTGTCGGAATCATTCGGTCCATAACGTGGCCTAACTGAACATCCGTCGCTTGACGCCGGTATCTGAATTACCAAACAACTAGGAGTAGTACAACTCTCCCTCCCTAGATGGGATGTCAGTACATTGCAAGGTTCCCCCCAGCATTATGGCAGATTTCCGTGTCGCTGCTGCCTAATTGTTCACCTCGTGGAGAAAGGGAGAGAGACTAGGAGACAATGTGAGGCAATTGGTTCCATGTCTAAAGAAATGAAAGGAAACAACGGGTGACACGAACGATAAGAAAAAGTTTAACTTCATATTAAATTTCATCAATTTCAGACATATGATATTTAACTCTAACTTGTTGTTGAGCACAGTGTGAAAGATAAGAAGTTAATCGTTTAATGTCGTATTCGTTTCTATTCAGTTTTTAACCGCTCTTGGAATTAACATGCCCTGCAACATTGCTTATCGTACTCCGGCGACAAATGAAATTAAACATAATGCGATAAGCCCTTTTTAACTGAAGGCGAACAAAAAACAAAGGATATTATGGATAATGTAAACAAAATAAAGGAGGAAAGATTATTCCCATAGATTATTGAGGCCTCCTGGCTAGCTATTTGCCATTTCCACTTTAACGTGACAACCTATTCCTAGCATTTTTATCGGTTTTATCGCGATATTTATATTACGTTGGTCAATTTTAAAGGTTAAAAGTAGGGTGTAAGGCAAAAACGGGGAGTTTTTTGTTGCAATTGTTCAGTGATGACACACTGATAAGGAGAGATGCTTCATCTTAACCGGCTTTGTACAGTTAACCTTGGTTAAGTTGAAATAGCAACCACAAACATACTTTCATTGACAAGACGTCCAATTCTTTGACTCGGAAGTTGCTTACAGTGAGAAACTGTGTTAAAGGCCCGTTTACACAGGCGATTTTTGTGGCGCAACTCAATGCAATTTTTGTCGCGCCGAAGTTGCAACTTCAATATCGCGCGTGTAAACCAGCTGCGATTTAAGCGCGATTTTATCGCCGCG
>Ga0126336_10000944_pt1 | contig 13842 bp, 6 predicted proteins | sample SidCmetagenome_FD_92530 | JGI IMG/M metagenome (GOLD analysis project Ga0126336, IMG submission 92530) | Coral microbial communities from El Islote,Puerto Morelos, Mexico - Siderastrea C C metagenome | ecosystem: Host-associated > Invertebrates > Cnidaria > Coral | place: El Islote,Puerto...
CTTAAGCTTTTAAAGAAACCTCTTTTTCAAAAGCGACGATGGTCATGCGATTTCCCGCCAAGAAAAACGCGGGTTGCCCAAAAGCACCGCACGATTTCCCGCCAAGAAAAGATGGCATTCTCTCTACCCCCCATTCTCTACTTGGCACTCCCCTCCCCCTCCCAGAGTCTTGCGGACGGACGTACGGATGTACGGATGTACGGACGTACGGACGGACGGTCACGTGACTATTACGTCACAACCAAAATTTCTCGGTTTGATAGGTTACCAAATTTCCTTAGCAATGGAGCTCCGCTGGCGGGCTTTGCCCGCAGGCTCCGCTATAAAGTTTTGACATCGACTTTGTTTTATCCAAGTATTGTAAACGCTTGTACCCTGAAGAAGCCCGAACGGGCGAAACGTCTGTACTATTAAACAAGTACATGTGAGAAGTTTGCATTCCACTCCCTTTTTCATTCAAGTTATTTCAGACTCAGCTCTTTCTTTCTTTTTTAGGCCTGAAGCGATGGCATAAATATCGAACGCACTCACCCAATGTTTCCACTCGTTGTATAAATCGGCAGCGTCGATAATAAATGGGTTCGGTGCTGGCAGCGATCCTTCCATTTCTGCTGAAATTTCGTCTGCTTCTGTTTCGGGCTCGGTTTTTCTTCAGAATTTTCTATTTCCTTTCTTTTACTGAAGGTTTCGTCTACCTCGTCGCCAATGTGTCGTGTGGTGACTCAGAAAAATAAGTCATCTCTTCATTGCAATGTGTAGACTGATCTTTATTGAATAAAACAACTACACTATACTCTGCATGTAGAGAGAATTATTCTACTGCTACTTAGTTATCTCATACTGCATAACGTGCACTTTATGCAAAAAGATAGACATTGGCGAAACGGGGAGGAGACTAAGTGACCGTTTCGGCGAACATTTGCGAGACATCGAAAGAAATGACAAGGACACATCGAAACCAGTCGCCCGACACTTCAATCTCCCCGAACATTCTAACGAACACATGACGTCTGAGGTCTTTCCGTACGTCAGCGCAACACGGAAAGCTGGAGAATTCAGAGCAAAAATTCATCTTTCAAATCGGCACTTTTAATCCCCACGGTATCAGCGAACACTTTTCACCAGGGGGGGGGGGGGGTCGAAGATTGGGGCGAGAAAAGGTGTTCTCGCAACTTGCAAAGCGGTCCAGTCAAAACGTGGACAGCGGTGTTCGTAATAATAGTTTTCAAAACTTATGTGTATTTTGTCGGGGGGAAAGTAAGCGGTGAGCGGCTAATCTCTTATGGAACTTACTGTCGGTTTCGTACAAGAGAATATTCGATGGCAGCGACATCATGAAGCCACTTCTGTTTTCGCACTGTCTTGTTTGTTGCAGTGGCGAGTGGATCACCTGTGAGCTGTACAGCAGTCACGTTTCGCTTGTTTATACTTGGAGAACAGGTTTGCGACAAACGTTTCAAAGTTGAATGCTAGAATTAAATAATTCAACGTAAATAAAATTCTCACCGAGAGAAAGCGCTTGAACTATTCAGGATTTTATTTCTTGTACTCCGCGACGTGATTTTGTTCTTTGTGTACCGCTGAACTGATGCATGTGATAAATAAAAATACTGTCAATGTTTCTTTTTGCATCTCATTCTTTAACGAGTTGGTAGAATGAGATGAGACAGTTATGGCTGTACTGGGTTTTCATGTTTTCCAGTCATAGGATTATCCAGTGTGGTCTAAATAAATTGCAACGGGAAATGTCAAATGTGCCAAAAGACATCGATGGCAATAAATTCAATCAAAACCGTTATGTCCTAATGGAAACAACACCTACGTACAAAATACGACTTTTATTATCAATAATCCAGTTATGTGTTAACAACATCATCTCACAGTTCAGTACCTTGAACCCGATCCCAGTTTTTAACCCAACTTCAGAAAATTCTACACAGTCGATCAGCGCAGACTCGATTGATCAAAACGCTGCTGTTCTACTTTACGACTAAAAAACTCCTAGAGAAAACTTTGTCTTCATAAGAAGCAAAAAGCACGAAAACATGATAAAAGTGTAAAATACGATCAATTCGTCAGTTACCCAGACGAAAGGACAAATTTCCCTTCAGCGTCCCCGTTGGAATATGCAACATCTGCGCACGCGCAGGAGGCATATTCGCTGACTAGAATCTCGCAGATTGCTTTGCAAGTTGTGAGAACATCGTTTGGATTTCATTTAAGAGAATGTATGGGAAGTTGCTTCCCCCCCCGACTTTTCACTCAACTAATTTATCCTTATTTTTTACGTCGCCAGGTTTCCACAAATACCGTAGCTCCACTGTTCTACACGTAAACCATACACAGCCCACGATTCCTGATTCGCCCTGAAGAAGGGCTAACGCTCGAAACATCAGCTTTCAATTTCCTTACGGGGCAAATTTACCTTATCAACTCAGTTAAACATTCCAATTTTTTGTGCATAAGTTAAGTGTAAGTTCTTTAACGCGTAGTATTAAAAAAACGTTTAATACAGGCTGCAATAAATTCCGTTACATATGAGCCGATGAACTCGCCAATATAGGAATAACAAATGATGCACATGTTCTTGGTCGTACAGCTGGCCAGACTTGTACGGTTTGTACGGTTAAAAGATGAATAAAACAGGAAAAAAAAGTCAAACTAGGCAAAATGTTCGAATTAGTTTAAACTGCCGGCTCTAAGGTAAACGTACTTACAAGTCTGTGCGGTGCCAACTAGATAGCAAAAGAAATGACAACAATTTTCAACTTCAATTCGCTAGCCATTCGCGTATGTTCTGTGAAAACCATGTGTTCCCGACTCACGTGAGTGGCACAGGATAACCAATACAAAAAGGAATCACAGTCTAACCTGCCTTGACTCCCTTTTTAAAGGCCACTAAGACGTCTGCGAGTAAGAAGATTTAAGTAAATCAAACTGTTACTGTATCCTGCAGTAACTCTGCGCTCGGGCTGAGATTCACTCAAAAAAAAACTTCTCAAAGAAGACCTATTTGCAGCATACCTCCTTTCCTTTGGTTTTGATGCAAATAAGAGGTGAAGAAACCGGGTACAAACGTCCTCCAATTTTACAAAGCAACCCAATGATACAATATACATTTGTGTAACGTACTGATGAAACCAATGGAGCATAAGCCTTTGGTTGACCAATAAAGACGAACGCAGCACTGAATAAATGGACTCCAAAATGAGAACAAGAAAGGACTACATATTAATAAGCAGGCTAGCCGTAAACGACACTATATCCAACCAACAAACAATTGATAACTACTGGTAAGAGATTGGATGAAATGTGTGTCAAACGGATTATATTTGTGTATGTCAAGTCGGTTGCACCTGGATGTCATTTATTGCCACCATTGACCCTGCCCATGGTGTCACAGGATGGGGGAAGGGGGAGTCTTTCCAGAGATACTTAAGACTCTTATCTCTTTGCCAAATCCAGGCAAATATAAACAGATTACATTCTTCGTCCAAACAAACACTCGGCTTTGGTGCGTCTTTGGTGCGCCGTGCGTCTTTTTTTGTTTGTTTTTTTTAGTGTGTAACGTATTTTTGTATTTCATTTTAAACATATTTTATTATATTTCTCGAAAATATTAACTACTAATATTTGTAAATATGTTAGTTAAGCTACTCTAAAATTCGAGTTAAAATAAAGTATATGTTATGTTTATGTTATGTGTTGAGAGACGGACTAAACTGTCGGCACGCGTGATCCCTCTTGTGCCCTTCTTTACACCAAAAAATTAGGCATAACCGGATGAACTAACTAAATTTGTCCAAATTCGTCCTAGTCTCATTATGCGTCTTCAGAAATGGTTAAATTTGTGTAGTATTTATAAAATTGATTTACAACTGGATGTTATAACTGAACACCAATGCGCAGGGTCAGCAAAATTGTTTGACTTTATATCATTATAATCGATCGATACCACGAAAGCTCGTTACTAATGTAATGTCTAGCATTTTGTGCTATGTGATGTAATTTAACGTCGATATCTTAACAGGCTTATGTTACTCAGCTTAGTCTTTCAAGCTTCTGCTCATTCTGTTGTTAAGAATAAGTGCTCTAGGCGACACGGAATAATTTTTTTAATTTCACGACAATATTTTCCTTCTCCTTTTTATAGGGGTCTTGGCTCGAACAACATTCAAAATCTTGACGAGGATGTAATTTCCACCCTTTCATGGTTAACCGCTCTGTATGTATGATGCAATTTACCCTAGTTACGCTTAAGAAATGGAGCCTCCTATCTTGTGTGGGGGATGTATGGAAAGGATTTTTTTTTAAATTTGGGACTTGCTCAGTGCTCCAGGGGCAACGGATATCTAACAATTACTATACGGAGGCGAGTTGGATATCAAATGATGAATAATCAACGAGGCACGTAACGCCGAGTTGGTTATAATCTTCTGATATACATCTAACTGGAGTACAATAGTTGTTTTGTTAAAAACTCAACCACTGATTCATATACCAAATCTAGAAAGAAAAAGGGGAAAGAAAAACAAAGGAATAAAACAGAGAAAGAGAAAAAGAGAGGACAAGAATCGATCACATGACTAAATGAAAAAGGCACCAAGACCTTACCTTTGTTGTAGCGTTTCTTTGAAAAGCTGAATGAATTAATGAAACTTCTCCGAAGTAAACGTATGAGCCCAGTTTTTGGGAAAACATCATGTAATTATCAGCTGTGAAATGTGGTATATTTTCGATGTTTCCTGAAAAGTCAGTTATTGTGTAAATCTGATAGAAGCTGTATGACCTCACCACTGCGGGAGTTGAAATGAGCAAGTTTGTTATCCGTTCGTTTAAAGGAGCACTCATGTACTTGTCAACTCGAACTGAGGGAGTATTATATCGTGAACAGGTAATCTTTATGCAGCTGAAGAACAAGATTAGTAAATGAGGAATATTTAAATTCACCAGGTTACTTTTAAAACGAATACTTGAGAACGAAACGCTTCGGTTCTCAGTTCACAAACCGCGGGCGACATGGCAAAAAGAAATGGAAAAGCAATTCAACTCATTTTACGTGGCATGTTATTTGTAAGATTTGAACTTTTGGAGCTGCTGAAATTCTTAGCTACATCGAGTGCACGTAAAAGAATTTTTGGAGCCAAGTCCTCTGCTTCCAAACCGGTGTCAAATATCTAGAGACGGAAAAAATGTCGCCCTTTCTGGGAGCATAGTAATTTTCACTTTGTTCAGAATGCTTGGTTAGATTGCTTGATTTTGAGATGAATCACCATAAGCATCGGACACTCGTTATTGAATGATTTTCTTCCATTCTACTGTGTTTTAGTTCATGATGTGTCTGGATATTTCGGCGTCGAAAGCTTTCTGTATAAAATCTATCGTTTGTGAATTTTACTGAGCGTGACAGTGAAAGTAATTGTAAGCACAACGCCAAAAACTTAACCCATTCACTCCCAGCCGTTTTCAAACAAAACACCATTTTAAGGCAGTGACGCCGTAATTTGGCTTCTGTCTGCTCAAATCCCTGTCTGCCATCGTGCTGTTTCCTTAGACAAGAAACTTTACCCCACCCTGTCGCAAGGTGTATAACATGGGTACCGGCGACATACTGCTGGGGTCCCTGGACTAGCCTACTCTCAGTTGCTTCTTGCTACAGAAACCGGGTTAAGCTCCTGCCTCGTGGGCCCTCTTGGTTCGTATGTGACGTTACCTACCTTTACTTTCACCTGCTCAAATCCCAGTAAAAACGTCTACAACTTCATCTGCAGCATGAAAACTAAATTTCTCTTCCATTTCCGAGTTTTTAGGCCATTTGATGGTCTTTCCTTGGATAAGAAAATATTTTAGCTAAAACTTTCAGAAAAGAGAAAATTTTCAACTAGAAGTGTTAACCAGTGCCAAGGCCAACTTTTGCATCAATTTCCTTTTTCTTTCTGGTCTATTTTAAGTAAGCGCCTTAGTTTAGGCACTTTTGGTAAGTAGTGCCAGGTGCATAAATTTGTTATCAAAAACATCTGCTGTCACCCCTAGTGATGACGCCACAAACTGAACAAGGACTATGGTCCTTTACGGGTGGTTTTGGGCGGTACGGAAGTCAATGGGTTACTAAGCCTGAATCAGTTTTTTTTTTCAACGCAATTCCTTGTCCGTCTGGTCATTGATATAGCACGTGCTACTTGTTGAGTGTGAGCGGCCATGTTGGCTTGTAGAAGTTGTGTTCAACAAATAAACATGATATGGTGGCAGCGGTAAACTGAGATAATATCGAGCAATTCAAGCAGCCACGTCTGTTGAGTTTTGTAGGAAATTTAAGTGAGAATTGAAAGCGTTGGAGGCAACTTTTCGTGCAGTATTTGAAGGTGACAGAAGTCGATCAGAAGGATGAAGAAAGTCGCCATTTTGCTTCATTGCGTCGGGGAAGATGGCATAGAAGCCTTTAACTCCTTTGAATTTAAAAACGAGCGGATAAAAAAAAAGCTCAATGTGGTGCTGACGAAGTTGATCATTATTGAACTCCACGGAAGAACACTTTGTTTGAACCATACAAGTTCAGCAATTCGAGTCAATAAGAAGGAGAAACAGTTGATCAATTTGTCACGGGGCTAAAGAGAATGACAAAAAATTGTAAGTACACTGAACCAACTGATGCAAAGGTCTGTGATCGTTTAGTATTTGGTGCAATAGTTTAAGGCCAGTTGCTGCGCGTAGATGTAGGCAGGGTGACACTGGAGAAAGCCTTATCTCACTGCCGTTCAGATGAAGTGATCGGGACTCAGTTGGACTTTAGATCTGAAGGTCGGTGGTTCGAGGTCCAGTCCCTACCATCCTGTTGTTTCCTTAGACAAGAAACTTTACCTCACATTGTCTCTCTTCACTCTGGTGTATAAATGGGTGCCGGCGACATACTGCTTGTGGTAATCCTGTGATAGACTAGCATCCCATCCAGGGGGGAGTAACGATACTCTCAGTTGCTTCATGCTGCAGAAACCAGGTTAAGGACCGGCTCGTTTAGGCCTTTGGCTTGTGTGCGACTACCTTAGCATGTGCACCTGTTCTGAAGCTCTTCAGTGTCCACAAAGAAGTTGTGTTTGAAACCGATGCTAGAAAAGATGGTCTGGGGATTATGCTCAAATTGAAAAAGAGCTAATGGCGATAGTTTTGCGTGCCAGCTCAGTGAAAGTAGTGACAGATCATAAGCCACTGGAAACACTCACAAAGACGAATTTCAACCAGCTTTCACCTAGGCTTCAGAGGATACTTTTGAGACCTCAGAGGCATTCCCTAGACATTAAATACAGGCCCTGGTCCTAAATGTCTTGTTCCGGATGCCTTATCTGCCAAATGAATCCGTTGATGAAGACCTTCAGTCTGACATGGAAGTCTTGGTGCATAACCTTGTGAAGAATTTGCCCATGGGTGCAGCTTGTGAGTTACAGATGGAAATAGCCATCGCCGAACAAAGTGAAGCTGGCCATCAGACCGAAGAAGAGTTCCTGAGGGAGTTCGCCACTACTGGAAAGTCAAAGATCAAGTTCCTCGTGTTTTTTAAGAGAGATATTGATAGTCCCAGCAAGTTTGGGGAAGGAAATTCTGAATCTGGTAATGAGAGTCATCAAGGGATAGAGAAAACCATAGCCCGTGCACGTGTGAAGTGATTTACTGCCCTGGCATGAGACATTGAGGACACGGTGACCCGTTGTAGTAAGTGTGCTTATTGGCGTACAAATAATCAAAAGGAGCCTCTTATCCCTCATGACGTTCCTACTCTTCCGTGGCAAAAACTCGGAGCAGATAAGGGACAAAATTGCCTATGTGTCATGAATTACTACTCCAAATTTCCTGAAATCAGCCTGCTCCCGTCCAGGACAGTCACCTCAGTCATGATTCACTTAAAGTCAGTTTTTGCTAGACATGGGATATCAACGAACTGGTGGCAGATAATACGCTGTTTGCAAGCTGCGAACTGTAAAGTTTTGCAACATTATGGTGATTCAAATTACCACTTCTAGTCTTTGTTACCCTCAATCTAATGGAATGAGTAAGAGAACAATTATTATAAGAACTATCAAGCAACTCTTGTGAAAAGCGGAGGATACCTACATTGCACTATTAGAGTACCGGATACCCCTGTCACTGGACTGAGGAAGAATCTTACCGATTGAAGCATGAAAGTGGTCGAAAAGCTCTGAATTTTTTTGCTTACCATCGGAAAAACGTGGCGGCGTAAAGAAATAAGAATAGCGTAGCAACGCGTATTGCGTTACAAGTTTCATGCTGAGTTTTGTCTGTGCTGCAAGAAGATCAGATATGAAATTGGTTTCTTGGTGGATTTTAAGGTCTAGGAAAGGCCAAATATTTGAAACAGTGGTCGTCAACTGCTTTTAGAAATGTAACGCAAAAGTATTTCATGGTCTTTTTCTCAACATTTTGCCCGGCAATATTCACTTTATCATTGCATGTGCAAATTTGAGTGAACGTAAAGTAGCTGTCAGCACGCGATCATTTCGTCTAAAATTCAGTTCACAAATCGAAGGAAAATAACGCCCATAACAACCAACTTCATCATTCATTTTCTCCACTCCTAATAGGAATAACGCTTTCGTCTTTTGCATTTTTGTTACAATTTGTTTTATCTTTCAAAAAATCGAACTTTTGGGTATGGTTTATTTTTCACCTTCAACCAGTTCTACTACCTTAAAGTTTTAAATTATTAGGTGGTGTCGTGCGCATGCGTACGTCACCGACTCATAAAATGGACGTTTTTTGTTTTTCATTTTCGTCGTCGTAAGTCACTTGACTTAGTCCCCTTGGCGTCCCACGGCCAACAGACACAACTGCAAATCACTGGCTTACTAAGTGTATAGGTTACGACATTAGCTTGAATTGCTGCAATCACTGTCACTTTGTTGAAACACCGTCGGTACAATTGTGTCTCCCTCCCTTTCCCACAAGGCAATATTGTAAAAAGGTTTTAACCAAATAGATGAAGACTAGCGCTCACAGAACTATGCAACACTGAATAGGGGTAGGAGGGGAGGGTAGTTCAACGACCTGTGTCAGTGATTGTATATGATTTAAAAGTATCATTTATCTTTGAAAATAATAAAAAAATTGCGCGATATTTCTAAACGTCCTTAAAATCAAGTCATATGTTGAGGTCTGTTTAGCATACGCTATCCCTACAGATATCTTCACTGAGCAGGCACTGATTTCCTCTTTAAATAGCAGGCTCGTCAAAAAGTATTGCGCAGTTAAAATGCGTCAACAACAATAATTTTAGCTTCCCGTAGCGCGTTACATCACATGTGCTTCCAGAGCAGTTTTTTTCGGAGAAAAAGCGCACTTGAACAAAGCAAACTTAAAAACCCACAAGAACGACAGTCTTCTGAAGGAACTGTACGAAACAAGCTAGATATGCGGTGTCTTTTACAATGGCTTGTAATTTACATCGGGTTATCATTTTAACCCTTGGATTTGCTAAAAAAGTTACCTGGTTACACCTATTTATAAATTTCGACGGGTTACAATTGCAACCCGTAAACACGCGCCGCAAATGACCTCAGCTCTTTGATTATTATGTTCAGATCGTAATAGAAATAGATCGTTTTGTTTATTTTATATGAGACTGGTGTAAAAACGGCATTGCACTGTTATGAGCAAAGCGTTAGGAATAATATGAGATGGATTTTAGTGTCTGTTGGAGTATAAATATGGCGCCTCCATTTACTCCGGTATTTTGCAAGACGTCTAAATTCGGTGATGGTATTTGATTTAGGCGTTGTGCATATCTTTTTTTTTTAAAACGCTTCTTTTCTTTCCACTTCTCATCACATCAAATGGCAAGCGTTTTCTATTGACTCAAGGCTTGGACGCCTAGCAAAATGGTCTAACGCAGTTGTAGGGGATGGTTTCGGTGTCCTCTCTTACACCGTTACATGTTGGTCTGTGACCAAAGCCGGTTTTCTGTGATTTAGCCGTAAACGAAAGGTTTCGCTTCTCCTCTCTCCACGCATCTTTTCCTAACCATCTATAGCTATACTTGGCAATTTTCAAGAGGTAATTTTGGGTTTAAAGACCTGTATGCCGTGACACGTAATTCAAGCCTTTTCCGTTCGATAAAATCAGTGTCACTTTGTTGAAGCACTGTCGGTACAATTGTGTCTCCCTCCCTCTCCCATACTGCAAAGTTGTAGAAAGGTTTTAACTAAATAGATGAAGACAAGCGCTCACAACACTATGCAACATTGAATAGGGATAGGGGAGGGTGTCATCGACTTGTGTCAGTGATTGTAGCTTTGAATCTTCAAGACAATTTTCTCTTTTTGTAGTGTCCATTTTCTCGATTTCGGAAAAGAAGTCACTGGATTCCCGTGAATATCTGAACTTCGCTGTCTTCAGTGATGAGGCTAATTAAATATTCCAAATGAAAATAGACCTTTGAACGACAAGTAGCCTGCTTTCGTGTCGTTGGAATCCAAATGGAGCCCTTGCCTGAAAGCTGAAACATTTGTCGTGAATGTCTAGGGGCCGTACTTCACGATATCATGGTTTAAGAACGAATTATTTCTCCAGGTAAAGCTACAGGGTTTTTCTCTCTCTCTCTGAAAAGCGTCTTCTCGTGCAAAGGTCACCGATTACAAAGGCGAACTGTCAACAAAACAAAGTTCTCAAGTTGCCATTTGCTTAATCAGTTTAAAGATCACTGAACAAACTTGGAATGTGTCCATCATCAATTGAAAGCTTTGACAAGCAAACCCTAAAATTTTTTTCATGATTGCTTCGTAAAAGAAAGGCTAATTAACATGTCTGTCGTTAGACGGAGTTATATTACTGTCACGCAGTCTCAAATCACCAACACATTCAAAACAACTAGAACAGTGTTGTCAGACGTACACAGTTACATTTTTACTCAACACACTTTAGAAACCCAATCGATTTTGTCAGTTTTCAAAACCAGTCTGTCAAATACAACTCACTATCTGTCACCGGTAAGAGGCCTGCCGAACGAAAACACTGTTTATCTGTTAAATCTTAAAAATCCATACGTTTAAATACATTTAATTCCTTACATACCAGAACTGCAAATTGTCCATAACAGGTCACCGGAAACCAAGAAGTGATAAATTTTTTTTACCCTTTTGTACCCAACTGTTAGGCACACTCAAAACTCGCTTGATTTATGATTCCACGTTTTATTTTGTCACAAACCGCTAATACATTTTCCCTTCTGATCCATCACAAAAAGTGATTTTCCAACACTCGTTTTCTTCTCCTATTTCAGCTGTCAATCAAATTAAAGTAAAAACTGTCGCTAAAAAAGTCACATCCGGTTCAAATAAAATGCAAATGTGTCATGACACTTCCGGTTCGCTCCCCTAAAATTAAGAAGTGTCTTTTAATTTTTACTTAAACAGTGTCCAAGCTTAAAATGACTGATTGAACTAGAATGAGTTCAGTCATCATCCTCATCTGCGGCGATCACTCGTATTTTCTCTTAGCGATCTCAGCGGCTTGTCTCCTGCTCCTGGAACTCTCGGTCTGTTGGCTCCTAGCCGCCTGCTGCAAGGATACGTTTCCAGTTGCGACTGGTCCCTTAATCTCCAGCGGGCACACCAAACTTACTGGTCTCTCGATGTGATGGCCCTTGTGCAGCAAAGTTACTCCCCTCATGATTCCATCTCTCCCTTTAACGTGACCCATCACTCTTTCTTTCTTCCACTTCCCACGATTTTTCTCGTCTCCCACGACTAGCACAATTTCTCCAATGTTTGGTACTGGGGCCGTCTTCCTGTTAACTCGATGGCTTTCCAATAAACTGTGTAAGGATTCGTTCCTCCATCTACTCCACGCATGTTGTTTGGCTTCCCTCAGACGCGTGTGCAATTTGGTTACTTCGTCTCCCTCCTCTTCTGGTTCCTCTACCTCGTACGCGTTCTGTCCCCACATCAACACATTCGGGGTTAGAACCTGTTCCTCCCATCCGTCGCTTTCGAGGTATGTCAAAGGGCGGTTGTTCAAATGCCTCTCTATGTCGGCTATCACTGACTCGAACTGTTCGAAATTTAGGGTTGTCCTGCCTAACGTCTTGTAAAGAGTCTTCTTCACGGACTTGATTAATCGCTCGTACATTCCTCCCCACCATGGGGATCTGGAGAGATTAAATTGCCAACTGATGTCTTCCCTCGCAAGGTGGTCTTGCAGGCTCTCGCTCTTTCGTATATTCTTGTTCCAGCTTGCGGTAGGCTTGAATACTGATGCGTTGTCTGAAATGATGAGACGAGGTCTTGTTTCTCTAGTAATGAACGTGTTTAGCTATCTTTGAAAGTCTTCCGCCGTCTGCGATTTCGTTACTTCCAGGTGTACTGCTCTTGAGGTAGCACAAGTGAAAATCAAAACGTGACACTTTCCTCGCTCTTTCTTGGTGATTTTGTAGTCATATGGACCGGCGAAATCTACTCCAGTTGTCTCGAACGGTCGCCCACCTTCCGTCCGAAAACTCGGCATTGCAGCTGTTGTTGTGGACCCATAGGGCTTGGTGCTGAATACCTTGTACATGTCGCATTGATTTATCACCTTCTTGACCTTGGACCTCGCCTTGGAATCCACCATTCACTTCGTATGTTTGCCATCGTGTTTGCAACTCCCAGGTACATTATTTGTTCATGCGTATGAGTGATGAGCTTTTCGCCAAACGTGCCTCCCTCGATGCATGTAGGATTGTAACCGGGTATCCTTCCTTTACACCTCAGGATGCTTGTGTCGTCCTTGACTAGCTCCCAGCCAGGTGCTTGTAAATTTGGCGACGTGCTGCTTTGGACTTTCTTGACCCAACGTTCCCTTGCGTTCACAATCTCCTCCGTTGTTAGTGGCCCCGTTAGTTTTCTCGATCTTTGTCGCTTCGCTAAGGAATTGTTCTGGAACCTCAATGCCCATGCCGTTACTCTCAGGGTCTTCCAAAACTTGTTTCTCTCTAACAGTGTTTCCCATTCATCGGGCCTGTGCTCTTCAGCGTAGAAATTTCCTTCCTTGAAAGGTTTGTGTTCATCATTGACGTCTTTTAGTCAGGGAGCAGAGACCGAAAAATGCGAGTTTCGTTCAACCATCGCCACAGAAAAGGTTTGACACTTGATTCTGGTAAAGAAAGATCTCCTGATCAATGCTTGGTAGTTCGTAGAGTTGAAATGTGCTATACGTTTCAAAATACAGGCATTTTTTGTCACAGCATCTACAGGTCTGCATTGAAACGAGGCTGAGATCCAAAATGACCTTTTAGCTCGCAATTAATAAGCGAATGCGATTAAAAATTGATGGAGACTTCGCAACCAAGTAGGTATATGTGAAGCATATGACGACATGATAACAAGGAATGTCACGTGACCGCTCACGTGACCAAAATACTACAAAATGTGCTAGTTTGCGTTTTTTTAACGGCAAACGCAGCTAGCTGAAAAAAATGAGTAAGTCTACTACAGCTTTTAAACTAGTTATTTTTCGAATCCTTTATTGAGTTACACACCTCACTGATAATTGAGACAGTCCTGGAAACGAGGCTTAGCTCGCAGAATGCCTTACGTACTACTGTAACTTGCTTTGTTTAGGCAGGAATGACTACTGTCATTCATTTCTAGCGACAAAAAAATCTACGTCCCCACAGCTCAATGGAAAAAAGTAAATAAAACTCTTCCTCGTTTCTGTTTAAACTACTGCACTATTTGGTTCTTCAACTCACAATAAGAATGACTGATCTCACTCAGAGTCAGATTCAGAGTCCTCGGAATCGCTGGAAAAGTCTAAAAGAATTCCATGCGGATTCCTGCACACATCAATACTGGCCATGCA
>Ga0126336_10000945_pt1 | contig 13840 bp, 20 predicted proteins | sample SidCmetagenome_FD_92530 | JGI IMG/M metagenome (GOLD analysis project Ga0126336, IMG submission 92530) | Coral microbial communities from El Islote,Puerto Morelos, Mexico - Siderastrea C C metagenome | ecosystem: Host-associated > Invertebrates > Cnidaria > Coral | place: El Islote,Puerto...
GGATTGACTGATTGCCAGTTCTCAATTAAATGGATAACGAATGATGCATGTCTCTTCCTTGTTGGTGGAGTGCTAAATAAGTGCTTGCTTTGTAACTACTAATTTTGGGTATACAGTATACAACGCTTCAATCTATTTTGGGTATATTGGGAGGAATTTTGGGTATTTTTGGGTATTTTGGCGATTTTTTTCGGATATACTGGTATACCACTACACCCCCTGGCCGAGCCTGAATAGCATGTCTAAAAATAATATTGTTGTCATCTTCAAGTCTTACAATAATATTTGTTTTAATATTTGGGTGAAGATTATTTTTGAAAGCAGCAAAATAACTGTATAAATTCAAAGGAATTGAAATTTTGCTTTCATTTGCAGCATCTGTTAATATTTTTCGCCTTGCAAAACCTTCATTATACAATGCTTGCGCTGTACGAGGTTCTGCAGTTCCTGTTGATGTATCAGGATAGAAAAATTGGTCTTGCCCAACTGTGTCTGAATAACTTTTTGTGTATTTCAAAAGGGATAAAAGATTTGCTGATTCATTTGCTCTTCTGTTATTGTATACACTCATTCCATTACATTGAACTTGTAATATTTTGATAAATGTTTGACCATTTTGTTGCTCCATCAGCAAGAGCAACAAGTTGATTTGCCTCTGATGAATTATCAACTTCAAATTGATAATTAGTTTTTTCTTGTCTGGCATTATTTCCAACATTTGCATTCAAAGGTGTTTCTAAATCATAATATGTATATTCATATCTTTTAACAAATTTTGGGTTTCTAAAATTTCCGTTCATATTTTAAAAAGCAATATATTATTTTTTTTTTATAATAACTCATTATAAACGTCTTTAACAATCTGGAATTTATCTTGAGGCTCTCCTTCCTCGTTTAAAAGTTTGTCAATTTCTTCTCCTTTTGTTTCATGTGTTTGAATTGGTTGATTTTTGTGGTTCGAAGAAAACTTATTATAAATTTTTTCACCAAGAACTTGACCAGTTTTTTCTCCAACTTTTTCTGCTCCTTTTTCAATAAGTTTTTCAGCTGCTTTTGAAGCAAGTTTAGATACAGTTTTTCTAGTTAGTTTGCTTGCAACTTTTGTAAAAATCCCGAACCAATGTAACTTATTTCCCCTGTGTCATAATCTCTTATTCGTCTAGTTGTTTCGTTTTCCATTTTTTTCTTTAAAACAACAGTTAAAGAAATGTCAATATCATTTTAATCAACTACTCTATCTTCATCATCAGTTATGTAGAATGTGACTTCAGAAACATGTTTGGTATTTATTAAATTCCATAAATAATGCCTTGGCTGAATTTCAAAGGGAAGTGACCGAGTTTTTGTATTTGTTGAAAACGTGTAAAGAACATTTGATCTTTTTTCAGAGATAATTGAATCACTCAACAAACTACATCTCAGATACAGATTGTCAATGCTATTGCTTATATTTGGAAAATTTGCTCCATAAGCGCTTGTTTTCAGAAGTTCTTTTGTGAATCCCAGCAAAAGATTGAAGTTTCCACTTCCATTAAAATCAATTGGTAATTTTCATCCAATTTAATGAATACTTTGAAAGTTGTAAGATCGAAAAGAATATTAAACCCATAATTTTCTGTATCACCTATTTTTCCTATTTTATTATGAATAAAATTGTTAATATCCTCATAATCATAAACTCCTGATGGAAATGTAATTGTTTCAAATGTTTTTCCATTATCGTTTGAAATTTTTAATTTATTACTTCCATATTCTGGTCTTATATTATGCCAACTTGCAGTCATGGAAAGATGATCCAAAGCAAGATAATATTGTTTATTTGATTCAAGAAGCATTTCAGGCGTGAATCTTGTGGTAAAATTTCCAGGTTTATTTCTTGGACTTTATTTTTTTGCATCATTTGATTGAACAACTAAAACTCTAATTTCTTCACTCATTTTATATATTTTTCGTAAAACTTTTCATGTAAATTTTTATCAATTGCTCCAATTTTTAACAATTCATCATTTATTTGGGAAATATCATTTCTCAAGACAGGAGAGTTATTTCCAGCAGCCATTGATCCAATCAATATCTTCATCCTGTCTGTTAATTGTTCTGGGGAATTCTAATGAAATACACTTGATCCAACCATTCGGCTTTCGGCTATTGAGATCATTGAAAATTTTTACAGCATTCGAAGAATATTTTGTTTTTGGGTTGAATCTCTTTGTAAGCAAATCAATAAGTCATTTATCTGTACCAGCTTGGTAGACAAGGCTTCCACCTCGATAAGCATTCAACTTCATTTCATTCATCAGCTTTGTCACATCGATGAGAAGTCCTCTATAATGATTATCTTGTAGCTTATAAGCATTTCGTCTTGGTTGTTTGTATCTTCTTACACCTTTGACCAGATTGTTTTGGTAAATATCTTTTTAAAGCTATCCTTGTATCATTAATTGCATCTAAATATTTGTCTATTGATTTTCTTTCATTTTCTTTTTCTTTTATTTCAGCAGAAACATCTTCTGTTTTTTTTCTTTTTAAACCACCTATTTTATCCGAAATTTCGTTCTTTTTTTCCTTCACAATTGAATAATATTCATTCAGATAATTATTATCATTTTTGAGAAGATCTTTTGGTTGAACAAGACCATATCTTCCAATTATTTCTTTATCTTTGTCATTAAAGTAATTGTCAATCTTTAAAAAGATATCTTTTTTTTCTTTTTCTTCTTCAGTAGCTAATTGTGGTAACTCTTTATCTAATGTCATAATATCTTGAATTCCATCAGTAATAGCTAATTGGTTTTTTTTCAATTGTTCAATTACTTTATCCTGTTTTCCATCTGTTTTTTCCTGTTGCTCAATCAAAGGTCCTCTTAAAGTTTTAAAGTAATCACTCATTACCAAGTCACGTCCTTGTTCCTTGTCTTTAATCTCATTTCTTAATGTAGTAACTGCTTTCTTTATTTGAAATCCATCAAATTCTGATTGTACATATTTTTTTTATTTTCTCAATATCCATTTTAAGTGATAATAATAAACTTATCTATGAAGATAAGTTTATTATTATCGCTTATCTTTATAGATAAATTTGTTTTTTTAATTAAAAAATGAAAATTCCAAATTATGACACAAACCAAAAAGAATCTTCAAAAAGAAGATTAAATGATTTCCTTGATGAAGATTTTAGAATGCTCATTGCTGGACAAACAAGATGTGGAAAAACAAATACTTTGATGCACATTCTCAGAACACCGCTTGTTTATTATGATTAAATTTACAGCTTTTCCCCAAATCAGCATCAGGATAAGTTACAAGACTTTCAAAAGTTGATGGAAAAAGTTTCAGAAAAAGTTGGTTATCCAATTTTGGAAATTGGGGGAGAAAATGGTATCCCAAACACAAATGAATATCCAATAAATAATAGAAAGTTGTTGTATTTGATGATCTTGTAAATGCAAAGGATAAACTTCAAAATAAAATTGCTAATCATTTCACAGATGGAAGACATCATAAAATCTCCCCAATTTATTTAACTCAGTCTTATTATGATGTTCCACAAAAAAACTGAGGCAAAACTATTCTCACATGATTCTTTATTCACCAGCAACAAAGAACACTCGAATCTTATTGCAAAAGAAAACTTAGTCGATCCGCTCCTCTTTAATAAACTTGATCCTTATGAATTTCTGTTTTTAGGCAAAGAAAAGAAGACTAAAGAAAAATTTTGATGAAGATATATAAAAATGGGTATTTTCAACAATATTGAAAGATTCACCGACTTTGATATTGGTAAATATATCAGAAATTTAAACATACAAATTCAAGGGGGTGGTTTAAAATTAGACTCAAATAATAATTATGACATTCAACAAAGGCGACTAACAAATGTTGGTGAAGGAGTTAATGATAGTGATGCAATTACAAAACATCAAATGGAAGCAAATATTCAAGCGGGATTGCAAATAAAACCAATCAGAACAAATGTTATTCTTGTTGAAGGTTCCACTCATATGACTGGAGACTTGATCTAAGAGGAAATGAGCTTATTTTTCCAAGTGAGATTGATATGGATAGAAAATTAATCACAAATTTGGATACGGATGAAAATGACGACCTTTCTGCAGTTAATATGATAACAATGAAAAAACTGTTGATAATGAGGCAGCTGCAGCAGCAGCAACAAAACTTGATTTATCTGGTGGAACAATGACTGGAGATATTGATATGAGTTCTAACAGAATATTCCGACTTTCATCACCTGAGGGTCCTTATCAACCAACAACAAAAGAATATGTTCATGATAATTTTATCCATTAAAATGCTGGAATATTTTTTGGTACAGTTAGTATGAATGAAAATCAACTCATAGGAATACCAAATCCAACATCTGGTTATGCTGCTGTTAATAAAACATATTTAGATAATGAAATAATTAAAGTTAAACAAAATATATCAAGTGGTGGTGATTTTATTAAAAAAAAACCTGGAGATGCTATGACAAGTGATCTAATTTTAGCAGGTTATGTTTACCCAATACATGGAGATTTAAGAAAGGTTATTGATTATGGAACAATGAGGGAGATATTTTTAAGCAAAAAGAAAGGAGGAACAATGGAACAGGCACTTAATATGAGCAATCATCATATAGAAAATGTTAAAACACCTTTGTCAAATGACCATGCTGCCAATAAATTATATGTGGATGATGAAGCAGCTAAAAGATTGTCTCGTTCTGGAGGAACCATGACTGGAGACATTAATATGAACAACAAAAAAGAAATAATTTAGTCACTGATTACAAAGACATTAAATGGGCAGCTAATGTCGGCTATGTCAACAATAAGGTAAACACCGCCAAAGGTGATGTGACTATAGGGCTGAAAAATTACTTTGATAAAAAAGATAAATGAATCTCATATCAGTAGCTCGACTAATAGAAAAGATACTTTCAGATATCTCATGGAAAGTGTTGATGAATCTTCAAGTGAAAACAACATAATAGTTGATGGCATTGTTGACTTTTCTGGTTCCACCCACAATGTCAATAAAAAAGCTTATAAATTCAAAATGGGGAAAGACGCTCAAAACGAGTATTCTTCTAGCATTGGCTTCAACATGTTCAAACTTCCAGAAGGTGAGTACACTTTGGCAATTGAATTTTTCCCTTCAAGCACAACAAATTTGTCAGTGAGTGTCGTTTCCACTTCACTGAATATTGGTCAACAATCAACCACGCTGTTTGTTAATTACAGCAGATCGATTGTTCACTTACATAAGTGGGACATAACTCCTCCAGAATACATTTGCATTGACATGCATTGTCAGGGCACTGCAACTAGCTCTACTCAGGGACTTGGTTATTTGATCGTTTATGGAGTAAAAGGATCACAGAGTAATGTAGACTCGGATGTGTATGATACGGCGTTCGTTGTAGAAAATGGTAAAATGGTGATGGAAACGGATATTGATATGAACAATCACAAAATTAATGTCTCACAATTCATCACTGGTTATTACGATAAATCTAAACATCATAGCCGCATATTTCTCAATGGTGTAAACCCTTTTCAAATAATACCTTACAATTGTCGATTGAATGAGATTTCTTGTTATTTTTATGAAGAACAAAGTTCGGATTTTCAAATCACTTTAAAAGTAAGAAGCAGTGGACAAACATCACATGAAAAATCATTCAACTCAACACAAAATGAAAGGAGGCAAAATTTTACAATTATCATTTAATTATTTAAAAATGATATTTTGTGGATTGAAATATATAAATTAGGAACAACTGATAGCATTTCACCAAATGGAGCGGTTTTCAGCTTAGTTTTTAAATAAAAATGACAGACATATTTGAATTCAATCATATAGACAATAATTTACCAGAACACAAAATAATAACATTAAAAGACTTTTACAAACATTATCACAAAAAGTTTTGGTGTTTTCAAAAATCTTATAAAAAGTACAAATTACTTGATGAAACTATAAATATTTCTAGTCTTTGTTTGGTGGTTATTGGTACAATAACTGGTGGAGTAACATTAAATCCAATTATTCTTGGTGTAATAAATGGAACTGGTGTTTTAATCTCAAGTATAGGAAAAATGAAAAACTATAAGAAAAATATAGAAATGACTAAAATTGCTTATAGCACTTATGAAAAAGTTTTAGTTGAATTGAGATCTGTATTGCGGGGTGATGAGTTTGATAAAGATAAATTTATTGACAGAATGAAAGTCATCGATGAAATGATTATTGATCAAACCCCACTTCCTGATAAATATTCAAAAAATTATAATAAAAAATATAATAATTAATTTAACATTCTTAACGTTAAATTATCTCACATAAAATATGTTTTATCGGATCTTCTTTTTATAAAGTTTCTATTATTATCTATGGCATATTTTATGCCTGAGTTACTTGATATTCCCCAATCCCTCGCCGCATCCAAATAGCTTGTGTATTTTTTGGAATTATAAAAATCTTTATTATCTGCAATTTCAACTTCTATTGGTGATTTTTTTTTCCAATTTTGAGTCTTTCTTTTAATAAATTTTCAAGAATTTTTATATCACATGTTTTTAAAAAATCAATCATTTCTTTTTCCATTTTTATATATTAAAAAAATTTTTAAAAATAAAAAAAATATTTTCAAATTTTTCATTTTTTTAAATTATAAAATGGAAAAAGCTTTTAATCAAATGAATTCGACCGAATTAAGAAATTTTGCGAAAAACAACAATTTTCGAGGATATGGAAAATATAAAAGAAGGGCTGACTTATTAAATTTTCTTTTAAATTACAAACCACCAGGGCCGTCATTGAAAGAATTAAAAACTCAAGCAAAAGATATGGGATTAAAAGGTTATACAGGACTTAATAAGGCTGAGTTGTTTAAATTTTTAAATTCAAAAAAACGTTCTTCTCTTCTTGATGAAGATTTTCCAAAAATTGACATTCCTATACTTAAACCTGAAATAGTTTCTGTAAAACCAAGCAAAATTAAAAAAAAGTTGTTGAAAAGTCTATCACAACTTTTAATGATTGGCTTGATTGGTTACGTGACTCAGGAAAAAAAGTCAAAAAGAAGTTTTCACCAAAATTAGAAGCCCTTAAGGAAAAGATAAGCGATATTTTCAAAAAGCAAGAAACATTTAAGGTGGAAAAGGGGTTATCCTCTCTTAACGAATTTGCTAATGTTTTTACTATCAAAGGAAAAAAAAGGTACAATCCTGAATCTTTTTTAAGAGCTGTAAGACAAACCGTAACTGATCTATTAAATAAAAATCGTGAAATAAAAGTAAAACTAATCCTTAGTTGCTACATGGAAATGACAAGCGCTTCAAAAGGGATGTTTATTGAACCTTCCTCTTTTTATTCCGGGGTTGAAATCAACCTAGATAGCACAAACGTTTGAGAGCTTTATAACAAAATGATATCAAGGATTTTAGAAAATATAGCTACTTTTCAAATGAGAGGTAGTCAATGAATTTTTAGCTCAATTATTAATCTTGAGGTACATACTGTAAAATAAAAACCACTACGAGGAAGCTCATATATTCCAATTCCAAAATTACTTTCTTCAAAAAAGGCTATCATTAACATGAAAAATGAAGATGAAATGTGTTTTAAATGGTCCGTAGCAAGAGCACTTAACTCAGTAAACCATAATGCGGAAAGAATTACCGGTCTTTTGAGAGAACAATCAGAAAAACTTAATATGAATGGTATTGAATACAGTAGGTATTGAATACCCTGTATCCCTTAAGGATATAGATAAATTTGAAAAAACAAAATCCAAATATTTCAATTAATGTTTTCGGTAATGAAAACGGTATATGTCCACTAAGAATAAGCAAAAAAATAGATGTCAAGTTGTAAATCTTTTGTTGATTTCAAAGGATGAAAAAACACACTACTGCTTAATAAAGGATGCGAGTCGTTATTATTTTCCCAAATAAGTAACCATCAACATAAAAGTCACTACTGCCTAAGATGTTTAAATCCTTTTAACTCAGAAAAATCGCTACAAAATCATTTAGAATATTGTGAGGCAAATGAAGCAGTTAAGATAGAAATGCCTGAAAAAAAAATTCATTTATGAAATTTCAAAATCTTAATAGATCTATGAGAGTTCCCTTTATCGTATATGCTGACTTTGAATCCTTAATAAAACCGCTGGATACTTGTGAACCGAACCCTGAAATTGGTTATATGAAAAAATATCAGGAGCATAAACCATCAAGTTTTTGTTACTATATTAAGTGTTTTGACGATCGTTTTTTTTTTCCATCAAAACCTGTGATATATACCTTAAAATCAGAAGATGAAGATGTCGCTCAAAAGTTTGTTGACATGTTAGGAGAAGACATCAAATTTATCCATAAAATGTTAAAAAACCGAAAAAATAATACTTGAATTAAATGATAGAATTGAATTTGAAGAGGCCACACAATGTTGGATTTGTCATGGTGAGTTTTCTGAAGAGGATAAAAAGGTAAGGGATCATTGCCATTACACTGGAAAATTCAGAGGAGCAACTCACAATGAATGTAATTTAAAATTAAAAAAAAAAACAAATTTTATCCCAGTGGTTTTCCACAACCTTAGCGGCTATGATAGTCACTTGTTCGTTAAAAATCTTGGAGTAAGTGAAGGAAACATTAATTGTATTCCAAAAAATGAAGAAAAATACATATGTTTTAGTAAAGAGATAGAGGTGGGGTCTTATAAAGATGAAAAAGGTAAAGTTAAACCTATTAAGCAACAACCTAGATTTATTGATAGTTTAAAGTTTATGGCATCAAGTTTGGATAAATTAGTCAGTAACGTAACAAATGGTGGAAAATGTGCTGACAACTTAAAAATAGCTAAAAAAAGAATATGAAACGTCACCCTGCCTTAAATTACTTTTAAAAAAAGCATTTATCCTTATGAATATATGGATTCTTCTGAAAGATTTAATGAAACCAAACTTCCACCAAAAGAAGCATTTTTTTTTTAAAAACTTAATGGTGAAGGAGTGACCGATAAAGATTATGAACACGATCAAAATGTGTGGAAAGAGTTTGGATTAAAAAATCTTAGAGAATATCGTGATTTATATAATAAGTTAGATGTTTTACTTTTAGCAGATGTTTTTGAAAATTTTAGAGATGTTTGTCTCAAAAATTATGGGTTAGACCCCGCATGGTATTACACCGCACCTGGTTTAGCGTGGGATGCTGCATTAAAAATCACTAAAATTCACCTTGAATTATTATCAGATCCCGACATGTTACTTATGATTGAGCGGGGAATAAGAGGAGGTATTTTAACGATATGTAATAGATATGGAAAAGCAAATAACCCTAATATGGGTGAAAAATATGACAAAAACGAAGCAATAAAATATATCACATATTTAGACGCGAATAATCTTTACAGTTGGGCGATGAGCAAACCTCTTCCAACACATAATTTTGAATGGATGAGTGAAAAAGAATTAGCGGATTGGAAAAACCAAAAATGCATCCTTGAAGTTGATTTGAAATGTCCAAAAGACCTTCACGATTTACATAACGATTATCCTCTCGCCCCAGAAAGCGTTAAAATCGGAAATGTAGAAAAACTAATTCCAAATCTCAACGACAAAACAAAGTATGTAGTACATTATGAAAACCTCAAGTTATATGAAGAATTAGGGTTAGAAATTACCAAAATTTGGAGGGGAATAAAATTTGAGGAAATCGAATGGCTTAAACAATATATTGATCTAAATACAAATCTTAGGGCAAAAGCCAACAATGAATTTGAAAAAGCTTTTTTCAAGCTAATGAATAACAGCGTTTTTGGAAAAACTATGGAAAATATAAGACATCGAGTTGACATACGATTGGTTAATAATGAAAAAGTAGCAAAAAAATTGGTGGCGAAACCAAATTTTAAGCATTGCACCATCTTCGATGAAAACCTAATAGCAATTCACCTGAAAAAAATAGTGTTTAATAAGCCCGTTTACCTTGGCATGTGTATCCTCGATTTGAGTACAGCATTAATGTATAATTTTCACTACGAATATGTTAAAAATAAATACGGTTCTGCTGCTAAATTACCATTTACTGACACAGACAGTTTACCATGTGAAATCGAAACGCTAGATTTCTATAAAGATATTTCAGGAGATGTAATAAAACTTTTCGACACTAGTAATTTTCCGAAAAATCATCCCTCTGGTATAAAAGAAGGACAAAACAAAAAGGTAGTGGGAATGTTTAAAGATGAAGCCGGTGGAAAAATCATTGCAGAATTTGTGAGATTAAGATCAAAACTCTACTCCTACAAGATGTTAAATGAAGGGGAAGAAAAAAAGTGTAAGGGTGTTAAAAACCTGCAGTTAAAAATCGCATTAAATTCGATGATTATAAGAAATGCTTATTCACACGTATAAAATAAATGAGAAAAATGAATATTATTAAAAGCCAAAAACATGTGGTGTACTCTGAAGAAGTTAATAAAATTGCATTAAGTGCAAATGACGATAAGCGAATAACTTTAGCAGATGGTATTCACACTTTAGCTCATGGTCACTTTTCCCTTTAAGTGGTAATCATTTTTTTTTTTATTTTTTGATTATTAAAATGTCTCAACCAAATTATTATGAATCAAGCTGCTCAGAATTATCTATGTCTGAAGATGAATCATCTCAAGGATCTCTTGCTGAATTTATAGTTTCTTCCTCAGGATGTGATTCTGACTCAGAATGGCTTCCAGATTCTAAATCAGAATCAGATACTTCTGATGAGGATGAAAAAATAGTTTAATTTAACATTAATAATGTTAAATTATCTACCTTTATGAATTTCATCAAAATAAAAAAAAACTTCTTCATTCCATTTCATAATAGCCTCAATAAGTTCGGCTTTTCTTATCTTATAGTATTGTTTTAGTTTCTCGATTTTGAGCCATCTGTCTTAGCTGACTCGTTTTCATATTTTTTCAATATTTCAATCATTTTTATTAAAAAAATAAAATTCATTTTTTAATGAGCCGCTAAATTTTCTTTTGAAAAACATTTGCTAAAAATTTTACGCCGCTTCTGGCTCCTCCTTAAGTTAGCAGAAGAAAAAATTTGGCTGCTAACTTAAGGAGGGGCAAGAAAAATTTTTTTCTGCTGGTTTTAAAGATGAGCCAGAAGCGGCATATTCTAACTACTCATTTACATTTACGCATAAGAAGCCAGTTTTCAACCTCGTATATTGGTGATAAGTTTTGTACTTTTGATGTTTAATAGTAAGCCAATAAGGCCATTGGCTATCGTTCTGTTTGTTTAGATAAAGGGGGTTCAAATTTCTGTGTTGCATATGCCCATGGCAATGTCTGTATGGTTTATCTGAACTTCACACGTGAGTTCTGCGCTAAAACATGTGGATTCTGTGGAGGTAACTGTGAATAATTGATTAATTAGACGAAATCTTATAACGCGTCCAATGTATAACGCGTCCAACTCCCTGTTATGCAAATTAAATCACGCATTGCTCGGGTAAATTGTAAATACATAGAAATACAGTTTCAAAATTGTGTAAATTTGTTGTTTTTCTTTTTTATATATTTTCAGTTCCATGTTCAGACGCAATTGTTTGCCCTCCTCTTTCACCGAGTTTTTGCTCATCTAACTTCAACTGGTCAATGCAATATTGTCGAAAGTCATGTGGATTCTGTGCAGGTACATGAAGCCGCCTTGTTGTGTTAGAAAATGCTTTAATAATTTACTCTCTGTACACATTGTTACTCATCCTTTGAATTTCTCTTCCAAGACCCCAGACTTCCATGGATTTGAAAGAATCTCCCGTTGCTCATGGGATTTCAATTTGTACTTTTGTCAACTCATATTATTTAGAACGTATTAATTAAGAGACTGAAAAAAAAACTGAACTTTGGTTCTTCTTTATTTGTTCACTCTGCGACATCCCTTCGTAGTTCTAGTTTATTTCGTTATTTTCAAACCGTATGTGTACATATTGATCAGCCTTTACAGAAATAGAGCATTTAGAAACATCGTCATACAAATTTATTGGTAATTGTCATAATTATTACTTCTTTGACAGCGGGTACCCCTGGACCCTCTCAACCGGTGACTTCTCAACAAGGCACTTCTCAACCAGACACGTCTCAACCAGGCACTTATATTACCACTCCTTCAACGCTGTCGGAGAAGGAAAAACAAGGATCAGTTATTTTGAAGGTCCGGGGCCTAAAGAGCGAGAAGGTATATCCAATAAAATAAATCACCTTTGCTTCTCGTTGCAATATGTAGAGTCCATCGGTTCCGTAAAACCATTCAGATTAACCAGATATATATAATTTTTAAACGTTATCGTAACAGATATATTTTTTATTGTGCAAAATGTCTCGCATTTTTTAAATCAAATCAAAACAAAACAACGGCAGACAAAAATCAAAAAACACCAAACGTCAAAATATACTCAATCGTTTCCATTTACAAACTCTGGATTTTTGAGATAATAAAGTAATGGACTCTCCTTCAGTGTCACTCTCAATAAACGATGAACGCTTTCCATTCAATTAGTTCATTGGTTTTGGCGTTGCCATGTTCCGACAATAGCGTAGTTCCACTGTTCCATATAGAAATGCATACGAACCGCAACGAAGGCCAAACGGTAGAAAAGGTGGCTAGTTTACACTATCAACCTAGTTAATAACTCGAAATTATAATGTTTCACTTCACCATCGACGCAGCACCCACACAGTTAGAGACTAACACCTCTAGTGACATATTCTCATTCACCTAAGACATCGTAGTCCTTAACCCATTGATTTGGTACTGGATAAGTATATCCACGGTGGCATCTCTTTCTCTTGGGAAAATCATTTCTCTGACATTCCCGCCGTCATCGTTTTCTTTCTTGTGTTTGTATTAGTGGGGCAATCAAATGAAAGATGCCTTTAAATCTGAAGTTGCAAGGGCAGCTACAGAATACTGTGCTAACAACGTGGACCAGTGCCAACTATCGTCACAAAGGTAAGTAAACATTTCATGTGTATGTACCTGATAACTAACAGAAGTTTTCAATGTAATAGAACTTATGCCCAACGAACATAGGCTCTTCAGCTGTGTACCATGGTGCTTCCTTTTTGCCCCAGCAAAGCTGGTAAAATAAGTCTAACATAGTCTAAGAAGTCCAAAAATCGTATAAGATGATCAACCAACATTTAACAGGGCCAACATTACAATAATTGACCTGGAAATTCGGCTTATTTGTCTTTTTAAAGTAAACACAAACTATTACTATTACAAATGTTTTCTTTTTGCGTTTCTTATTTCGCTAAACAGACGTTATAGACAACTGTCATGTGTTTTACGATTATTGTCAAAACCATAACGAGAACAAAATTGGCTTGATACACATTGTAATCGATTACATTACGATGGTTAAAAATAACGGTGTTGTGATCATTTAATAAGATTGCTTACTTTTGTAATTGTGTTCTGCTATACCCCTGCACTTTTACTCGTGGCCTGTTGTTGGTTTTCTGTAGACATCCTAAACTCTTTAGGAAAGTCGTTCTCAGGAAAGTGTGTGATATATTTGAAGAGTCCACGACTTTTTAATTGCGCTGTAAACTGTTGTAACTCTCGGACGTACAAGCAAACTCATTGCCCCACCGTGGTACAAGAGCGGAGTAGGGGGATGTAACGCTCCCTTGTTTTTTTTTTTTTTTTTTTTTTTTTTTTTAAAAAAAAAAATTTTTAATTTTTTTTTTTTTTTTTTTTTTTTTTTTTTTTTTTTTTTATTTTTTTTTTTTTTTTTTTTTTTTTATTTTAAATTTTTTATTAAAA
>Ga0126336_10000946_pt1 | contig 13838 bp, 6 predicted proteins | sample SidCmetagenome_FD_92530 | JGI IMG/M metagenome (GOLD analysis project Ga0126336, IMG submission 92530) | Coral microbial communities from El Islote,Puerto Morelos, Mexico - Siderastrea C C metagenome | ecosystem: Host-associated > Invertebrates > Cnidaria > Coral | place: El Islote,Puerto...
ACTGAAGTTTTTATTTGGATCCAACTGAGAATTGTGCAAGTCTGTGCTAATTTCACATGCGCCATCAGCCGACTGCCTGTTTAGGAAGGACCAACCTATAATAAAATCAAACATTTTAACGTACTTTTATTTAAACCATGACCGAAGAATATTTCAGTGACAGAGGCTGTTAGTAAATAGCTGTTTAAGTTATATCGTGTGAATGTTTTCCAAAACATTTCTGCCACCGTCCAGTCACATTTTCAATTAGCGAAAAAATCTGTATTAGGCAAGCCGAGTACAAAAGCTCGAACAAGATACAAAACTCCCAGTCCAAATATGTAAGTATACTATCTTATAGCATGTATACCCTTGAATACCCTGTATATCTAGTACACCCTGTATACCCTTTATACCCTGTATACTCTAGTACACCCTGTATACCCTTGTACACCCTGTACTCCAGTACACCTTTGCATGGTTTAGTACACCCTGTATACCCTTGAAGTACACCCTTTATACTCTCGTTCACCCTCTATACTCTTGAACACCCTGTATACCCTGGTACATCCTGTATCCAAAACGCCCACAATTATGCCTTGAAACCCTTTCATCTAACCCTTTGTAATTAATCCTACGTTACTGACGAAATATGATCCTTTTCTGCACGCATTGCGTGCCTATTTTTCTTTCACAGAGACGTCATGCAGACACATTACATTTTAGCCATTTTATGCTCAGTTCTTCTCGTTGTTACTCAGTCCGGAGAAGCCTTCATGAGAGAAGGAAGGACTTTTGGTGCAGAAAGCAAAGCATTTTCGAAGGAGGGTTATTTTATGAAGGCAAACATGCAACGAAGAAACCACAAAAACGATGGATACCCGCCAAAATTAATCAGAGGTAAGAGAAACGAAAGAGCATTTTTATTAGGCACGCATCGGCGTTAAATTGGTACTAAGATCAAAAAATCAATTTCATTTTTCTTCGAATTTGGAACCTTCGTTTACTGAACACTTCCCAAGCGAAATTTTAATGCTTAATTTTGACAAGAAGACTGTTTATTTTAAATACAATTTTTCGATTTAACCTTATGATCCGCCATTATTACACCAGAAGGGATACAATGACATCATTCACTTACGAGCTTTAGAATGCAGTGTGTGAACACACAGCTTATTAATTATGCAAAACACAACTTTGAGTCTGAAAGCTAAAAAATCTCATGCTGCAAACTAAATTAGCCACTTTCACACACACTGCATTCTAAAACTCATTGTATCCTCTCCGGTGTAAAAACGGGGGACCATTAAATCGGAGAATTGCAGTTTAAATAAACAGTATTCTTCTCAAAATGAAGGCTTCAAATTTCGCTCGGGGAGTGTTTAGTAAACGAAGTTTCGAAATGCGAAGAAAATACAGAAGTGATTTTTGGATCGTAGCTCCCGGCTAAGCGATCAAACATTTTTGTCCAACATTCTGTTGGAAGAACATGTTTCACTGTTTAGTCGCCTCTCTCGACTTTGTATTAAATCAAACATTTTCACCCTACATTTCACCTTATGAATAAATGTTTAGCCACCTCTGCCAACAAGGCCTGCGCAAGCGGGAAAAAGCAACCAATCAAAAACGGGATTCGGGTGACATGGCAACTAGCACGTCGTAACTTTCCTTGTGTTACCCTTTTTTGTCACTTGCTGATGATGTTTTCTTTTTCTGTCCTTTCTATCCAGGTTTTAAAAGAAAGATCAGCACAGACGACTATTGATAATAAAGTCCAGCAACCGTTCATTAGAGTTCTGAACTTTCAATGTCTACGAGCTATATATTTTGCGAGAATAAACTATTTCCCCTTTACAAGACGTCAAACGCCTTTTATAGCTATACCTCTTATTTTTTAAAAATAAATGTTATTACATGAAAGGGAGTAGCAATAAAATGTCATGTGATTGAACACCATTTGGATTTAGATTTTAACGACGCAAGCGAGATGGCGGGCACTGTTGCTTTTGGATCAAAACTGTAATAGCGTGTCCACCGAAACAATAGTGTCGGACACTGTAAATTCCCTTTAATGCGCATGTGCTACGAGGCGCAGTTGTGTAGTGGTCAGCGTGTCGGACTTTCGATAGGCTTTTTCCCGGTGGTTTGAGGCACATTCTCAATCTCTTAAACGCTTTCAATCCCAGACTCAATCATGGAAAGTTCTAAATAAATGTAGTCTTAACTTTTGAGTCCGTGAACGAAATCCTGTGGTGTCACCAATCAAATGAAACCTCTTCAGCAGTACTTCCATTGGGTACTGTTTGTTTTCCAATATTTTACAAAATGAAATTTGGTGTTTTTCTTGACTTTGGGTTTTGGACACTCTTGGGAGTTAAAGGGTTAATAAATCACCAAGTTGAAACAAATTAGCACAAATGTTGGAGATTTTGTTTCTTCAATTTGTCGTTAATGAGTGATTTGTTTAAGAAGATATATCAAACACTCGAAAGACTGTTTTATCAGGATATGCAACGCCTCTAAATTGGTCCAAAAAAAAACTCCGCTTCACGTTGTATTTTCAACTCTCCTCTCAGTGATGGATATCCTAGTGAAACACTTTCTCGTGTTTGATATATTAGTTTAAGCCGGCCGAGAGCACATGAGAGTTGATGAGAAAGCGCAGGTGAAAGATAGCGAAGGTTTAAAGATTCATCGATTACGCGTGTAATGGAAATTCGAGCATCGAAGATGAAAACACTATGAGAGCACACCAGAGGGAGCGAGAGCGAATGAAATGGCGGTCACAAAGGCAATTATTCACCAAAGTACAAGTGGAGATGAATAATCGTTTTAATATATACCAAACCAGTGGATAGCCAGCACCAAATAGTTCCTTTTTTCTAAGAAATGAGGAAAAACTCGCGTCCGAAATCCAGAAAAATGACGGGAGGTGAATAGCAGATACTATCCCGAGTTTGAGTAGCCAATCAGAACGCGCGAATAACATTAACCACTGGTTTGGTATGTACTAACAATGGAACTTTGCCAAGACACAAACACTTTGAGAACGCAGTCCGTAAGAACCCACGGGAACCTACAGCAAGGGTTTACCGGAATCAGTCACAATAAGAGTGCAAGACAGCGGACGTGAGTGTATCGAGGTTGGTGCTCAAAGAATAGCGAGAATTTGAACTATTGATAACCTTCGACAACTCTCGTTCTCCCTTGAAGGAAACGGGATTAAAACTTGCTAAGCGTTTTCCCGGCATACAGTGCGAGAATGACTTCAATATGCATGGCGTATGAGGCTAAATGGGGGCCTTATCTGCCACATAGCATAATAAGGCCCAGGCAATAATAAGCCATTTTTATATACACATGGCACAAGAAGGTCCACTTTCAGGCAATAACAAGGCCCATTTTTATTGCCAGAAACGACAGCCGGAAATACGTCTGTGTTCGTTGCCCAAATAAGGTCCATTTTTCAGGCAATAATAAGGCCCATTTTTTTGGATGAGTGAATATGATTCAGCCCAGAAGAACCAATAAACAGACAACAAACATCATTTTCTTTATCAAAAATAATGATTTTCTCAATTTATATATAAAATATACATTGTATACAATAAATAATATATTGTTTGTTAATTTACTTATGATGCTTGCTAGATTTTACACCCAACAGTGAGTCATCAGCAGTTCTCTGGCCATGAGTTCGTTTCCACTTGCTCGATAAATTAAAGATAGATTAAAAGCTGTCTCTCTGTGCAGATCATGTTTCTCTGAAAACTAAACAAAAGAAAAGGTATCTGAATTTAGATGCCCTTACAATAAACGTAAAACCAGGGAAGGCAGTCGTTACTATCAAGCACAGTAGAGGAGGGTTAACGTACTGGCCAACCTCGTCCCCAGGGCCTTCTCCTCGTTCAAAATATGCGGTCGGAGAAACCCCTGGCCAAGACTGCTGAAATACTCCACAAATCGTGGAGTATTTTGTCACGTGACACATGATGAAACGGCTTTTTCGGAGGTTGTTTCCAGCGTCTGGCGGCCCTGTTTGTTTTCTGCAATCGGAAAACGTTATTCAAACAAAACGAAGACATTTCATCGTGTTTACGTGTCGAAATTCTAACGAACTTTTGGAGCCACCTTGGCAGCCTTGGCCAGGGTTTCTCCGACCGCCATTTTGAAAGAGGAGAAGGCCCTGGGGACGAGGTTGCGTAATGGCCAGCGCGCGGTTAGACTGAAAGACGTTGATTCCAGTGCTGGGTATGAATGATCAAAGCGGGGACAAGCTAATCCAGGATATGATTTCAGCTTTGCAGCTTAGCGACGTAGATCCATGATTGCCCTTCATTCTGGCCTTGACTACTTTCAAAGCGTATCTCACCATTAGCAAGGGAAATTCTTTTGACGGGAGAAATATAAACATTTTGGGCCGGTTATTCAAACAAACATCCAATTGCCAAGATGAACGTTTATTCGTTTGTGTCACGATGGAATCGCTTTGAGTCGTTGATCGCGACGTTTCGACTGCAATACTGCTAGTCTTCACCAGGCGACCAGGTCAATTGTTTACGTGTCGCTATTTGTAGCATGTTGGTTCGCTGTTATTGGTGCATTTCGATCCTCATTATTATTCCGACTATTAGATGTTGTTCCCGCACAGGTCCGCTTTGTGGTTGATCGGCTGTTGTGCTTTCTGATCGTAGGTATCCAAGCTTCAGGAATTTCGATTCCACTATCTCTATTGAAGTTATTAGGATGAAGTCTTATATGGATAGCCTCTTTGACCCTACGTGTTTACCAGTTAGGATCACGATCAATCTTACACCACGATGAACAATAAACACATCTTTAATGACAAACATCCAATTTTTTCTTTCTTGCCAACCCGAATAGTTAAAGGTTGTCTACAGTAAACAGTGTTAACAAGGCATAAAGCAGTGACTAGACACACACTTGTATGCCTGAAATGAGCCACTTATAAGTAGACACATGGGTCTGTTGATTGTCTTAAATCATGGCCTAAGTTAGACTTGGTTTAATAACCGGCCTGTTATGTTTAATCCCGGATTAGAGTTAATTGGCTATGGAACAATCGGAACAGAATGGTCCCTGCTCTATCCTCTCGAGTTGGTTAATTAAGAAAAGAACCCTCTCTCTCCTTTTATATGCTCTGGTGTAACAAAGGTGTATCAAAATGCTGAGGGGGGAGGGGAGGCCTCGGATGGGATAGGATCCTTTCGAGGGGGGAGTAGTAAATTCCCAGATAATAGATCTTCTCACGGTAAAATAAGCCATCTTACACGTGGGGCAGCACACACATACATCACTTCTCTCCGCGCCAGAAGGCGCATAAGGAAACACGGCACTAAATATACAATGGAAAAAATATGAAATCCGATGTCAAGGTACACCTCTCAATTTTGTCTGAATTATCTTTTACCTGTTATCCTACGTTTCCAATTCATAATTTTGTTCCGATCACAAATCTTACGTAAAATGTTTGATATCAGATTACGGGTTTCTCCATACAAACGCTGAATTTTCCTCCGTGTTTGCCCCACTTCTAAGATGGCATTTTCATCCTACAGAACTGAACAGGATTTAACCGCCGGTCGTAAGGGTCGCTTGCTTACATACCACCCAATTACGTAGACTACGAGCAGTGCCTTTCTTCTTACGAGAAACACAAGCGAGAACTGACCATGCCGGCGAGAGCAAAAATCGCCTTACCGCGCGCGAGACAAATTACTGAGAAAAGGATTGGATACAAGATTGAACATTTACTCCCACTTACCTTCATACAATGTACCGTCAAAAACTTGGGCTATGTTTAGATGATAACGAATCTTTTTGGATTCAGTGCCTTCTTTAAATTACAACCCCTTTGCTTACACAGGACCGGTTATCCCTTCAGCCTATCCGGTACAAGTTTTGTAGGTGCAAAACAGCTTGTGCAATATTTGAATCCCTGCAGGTCTCAAATATTCCCAGCGCCACGTAAACACCTCGAAAACCTAGTTTTCTAACTGCGAGGTTAGAAAGGAAGATTTATTTTACGTGATAATTAAGAAATCTGAATAAACTATATATCAGTTAACAATCTCGTGAAATACGATTTCTTCATGCCAAAGGTTTTAGCTGACAAGGCTGGGTATTGGGCGGCCCCTACTAGCCTCAGCGAGGACAGCTGCTTTCAAAGTTTGATTTGGTAACGTTGCTGCTATTTTTGACTTGCCATACCATTTAGGCTAACCGCACCCCAGAAGAAATTAATTAATTAAAAATATGTGTCATTTTGGTATCAATCTTCGGAAGAGTTTACCTCACTTCTGCGCGTCAAAGCTGATATCGTAGTCGAAACTTGGCACGAGATCAATCAACCACGTTCCCAGGGTCTCTCTTCTTCCCGTTCCCGGGAAGAAGAGAGACCTTGCGAACGAGGTTGGAGATGAAATAATTCTTACTGTTTCTTTCTATGTTTTCTTCCCACATGTCTAGCTTTTCTTTTTGATAAACTTCGCGTAGTTAAATGCATAAATTGCCGAAATACGTGCAATTCCGTGCGTTAACAGTTTCCAGGCACATGCGGCTGAGTTGAAGCGTGGTGGTCTGGTCTGAACAACTGTGCTGTTGACCACGTTTGCTCAAGCAGGAGATTTGGAGTCTTTCATTACCTGCTGTACTACGTGAGTTTCAAAGGGTAAGATTTTAGGAGTGACAAAATTATATGCAAAAGAAGGTTAACAACTACAACAAGAACGTTTACCGGAATGAAGAACATGTTTCGCTGGAAATTTGAAATGCATAGAGAGATTAAACGGGGTGCTGAGTTTAGCCAGATGAATAAGTTCACTTCTTCAATGTAGTAAAATTTACCATGACGCGGAAGCGGTGGATTGTATGCATGTAGTGAACTTCCCAAAAGCCTAGCCGTGACTGCCTAATCCTAAAATGATTGATAACTCTGTTAATAAGGTCAAGGATTAGAAATGGAATATTTCTTGATCACGTGCATCATTAAAACGTGCATTAAATTAAAACGTGCTAAACGTGCATTAAACGTGCATTAAATTAAATTAAAACGTCATTAAAACGTGCATTAAATCATGAAAACGTGCATCATTAAATTTAACAACGTGCATAACTTGGTGGAGCTCACCGTGATAGTTCGATTCGATCCAAGATCGCTGAAGATCGGTATCATATTATTAAACGATGAGATAAATCGATAAATTGTCGATGACAAAGGGTTTTTGACAATTTATCGTAGACTAGACTGCGAGCAGCTAGCAGCCTCTTTTTTTTTTAATTTTTTTTTTTTTAGCGCGAGAAGATCGAACTGTGAAGCACAAGCGGCAAGCGGAGCCGCGAGTAGGATACGAGAAAAATAGGACAACCGCTCGCAGTCTAGTTTCATCGAGCGGAAATGGACTGTTCTGTGTTTTGATTCGATTTTCATCCATTTATCGGGCCTTGTACTCCATGCAAATATAAAAAGAAACGTTTCAACGAAAGGGTAGCATTTTACTTCCATGGAAGTAACCAAGCCTTTGGAACTTATAGTAGACGTGAACAAATGCATTTTTGAATGCAAAATTGAATGACAACTGAACTGTCAGTGACCTGGCCAAGATCATTTTTTTTCCTTTTGGCAGGAACTTCGTTTTTTATTTTACCAAAAAAAAACATGCTAGACAGCGCGCTTGCTATAGCCAATCCAACTCTGTTGTACTAAGCTTTCGGTTAAATCAGTAAGGACGACTAACTGCAAACCAAACGCTGATCAAATTGAGCACCTCTAAGAGCTTCTAAGGTAAAGTTTATGTTGTTGCTAAAGAAGTGACTCTGTCGATTATGTTTCCATAATACTGGGTGGTGACCCATAAGAACCCTCAGAACCCATAAGAAAGGCCTTCGCATGCAAGTTATAATTCATGGCGAAAGACCTCGAAATAGTGCGGGAAACATTCATCAGGAAAACAATTTTAATCTTCATTCCGGATGAAATTTGAACGAAACACTAAAGCTACTCATTTTATCTCTGCCTCTTTGATCGCTCATTTGTGCAAAGGTTGCATGTATGCCATCGCTTAAACTAAAGACGTCATTTGACATTCTTCATCTATCCGTCTAGCTTCTTGCAGAAAAAAATGGCCGCGCTGCAATGATGAGGTCATTTTGTGAGGGCAAGTTTGATTCGGCTCTAGGCGACATAACAAATTTATATACACCCAATTGAAAAAACGTTGTTGGGTGAAAAGCATAAATCATTGACGATGCGACCCAATGGTGCTCTGGGAAGCATGAATTCTTGCCTCTATTCTTAGTCAAGTGCACATTATAATACCTCAGCATGCCTTAATTTACTCTTTGAATTATCTTAGAAAGAAAATATTTTGAATATCAAGAAACCAAACCCAGTCACAAATTTGCCCGTACAATCTTCCCAGAGTTCCACTGCGTTGCATTGTCCATCTTTTACACGTTTCACCTGACAACGTTTTTTCAAACAGGTGTATTCTTTTAAATTAATGATACTTTGTTGATACTTTATAGATGACGATAAAGAACGTGCTCTTTGCAATGTTGTGCGCAACAATTCTATTCACGTGTGACGGCGGAAGGATAACCTGGGTCAAACTCAACACCAGTCCAGTCTGTTTTAGCGCGAAAGACAACAAGTACGGGGCGTTCACGCCGGGCAGGGATGCGTTTGTTTGGGCTTTCATGCTCAAACATCGCTCCGGGTACGTATCGTGCAGCACCCACGGCGGAGCAGGCAAGAGGAGTCCATGCGGATGCGATCCGAACAGCAGCAGGATCTACACTTTTCTTACTGACGAGAGAAACAACATTATTGGGCCGCAATTCGCGCAATATCCTGCTCAGCAATACTACACACTCACAGGTTACCATTCGTCCTCGCCCTACTTGATTTTCTTTATGGGAAAGAGCGCGTACGGCTTGCACCACATGGCCGAGTTGCGACTGTGGTACGGCGAAGATTTGTTTAATCACACTGAAAGCGATAATGGCGGAACATCTTGCGCAGACGTCTACGGACTGGTGTACAAGGAATAAACACAGGGGTAAAGCAAATGACCCAATTCACCGTTTAGTTGTTTTTTTTTTTCAGTTGACCCCTTTCGGGGCTCGCCTCGTAGATAAAATAAAATTAAAAATAAAACAAAATAGAATAAGAAATCAAATGAAATCAACTTCGCCCATGCATGTCTCATAGGCCTCAAACACCTCTTAGAACTAGCCTGTTCCAGGCTCTCAGATAGTAGGGTTGGCGCGAACAGAAAGGGAACGCGAAAATAATACGCGTGCAGGAGTCTGGAGAAAAAGGCCCCAGCACCCGCGCGTTTTTTTTTTTTTCACACTCGTTTTCTCAATTCGCGTTTTCCCCACTATCTCAGAGCCTGGAACAGGCTAACTAAGGACAAAATCATCAACTCGCAGCCATGCCATTTTTAGCATAACTTCAAGTAGAAGCAATCAGCTATGATATACTTTTGCAGACAAGAATGAAAGCTAAGGTGAGGCAAAGGAACTCACAGTCAAGCCATCCATGTAGTATATTTTCAAGAAGGGTATAGTTTAACCCCCCCCTCCCCCCTCTAAGGTTTGAGTTTTCCGGCTATGCCATTTGTAACCAATGAAACTGGCATAAAAAGCCGTTATTACTTTGAAACAAAAAAAATCAAAATCGCTCGCAATATGGTGGCCTTTTTCTTCTCTTTATTTGACTGATAAATCACTTTACAAAAGCATTTTGTTTTGTCCAATGGTGTTGGATTTCGTGGTTTTCAAGTTTTCTTTGTCGAAACTGTGTAAATGTCATAATTATATTTACAAAAGTGTTGTAAATTGTTGTAAAGAGCTGTTTAGTAGTGTAAACTTTTGCGAAGTTTTTGTTCATTAAAAGTATTGTACCGTTAAAGTAAAAAAAGTTTGTTCCCTTGACAAGATAAAGAAAAGGCCGAACTTATTTGAGAGAACTTGGAATTGACATCAACCTTTGTACCAAGTTACTTGATTAATAAAGATCCCACTTGAAATTCCGGATTCGTTTGATTACGGATAAATCAAGACTTTTTCGGATTCGCTTTAACAAGAGTAAAGACTTTTACAATACGAAAAAAGAATGATCAAAATTCGTTCGGATTTGCTATGTGTGGCAGTCTCATAATACGGAAAAAAGAATAATGACGGACTGCGATGAATCCGGAATCTTTCGTCGTAGTGTAGCCAAGTACGTAAGGATGTTTAAAATTCTACATTAACCAGTTTCTTTGTCATTTACTGTCACGTTGATCAACACTTAAGTCTTATCGGTTCGATGTATACTTGTTCAAAATCCAGAACGTGCTGCAAATCAGTACAAACCAAGCATTACGTCATGGGATATGACGCCCTTGTTATGAAATGACGAGGCCCTTATATTTACTGCTGTTGAAATCACCGAGAGTTGTAGTTTTCGGTTTTCACTTACCTCTCTGTCTATTGTTCTGTCTGTCTGTCTGTCTGTCTGTCTGTCTGTCTGTCTGTCTGTCTGTCTGTCTGTCTGTCTGTCTGTCTGTCTGTCCGTCTGTATGTCTGTCTGTCTTTCCGTCCGTATGTTCGTCCGCCTGCCTGTACGCCTGCTGGACTATCTCACAATTACACTGCACGTTAAAAAAGATTCTTATCGGCTGATATATGATGACAGGCTTAACCTCGAGTAAAATGTTAAAGTCGCAAGGAATCAAGCACGACTCTTTCCGCATTTGCCCGATTTCCCAAGTCTGCAAAGTAATCTCCGAAATAAAGCGCTTCACATTATTAGGTCTTAATGTCAAACCGAATATTATAGTCAGCTGTTACTCACGGCTCCGAAGAAACGTAGAGGTAGGATTATGTACCTTTAGTAGAGTTCATCGCCACCTTTTCTTATTTGGTAGCCAGCAGTCTGTCACGGTAAGTGCCAAATCTTATAATAGCCTTAGCACGAAGTCCAAATTTGGGCCATGTAAACTAACGGGTTGTTTACAAGGAGGGAGGAAGAACCTAGCGCTAGGAAGATCCTAGAAGGCGAATCATCCTAGCACCATTTGCTTTCTGCATACAGTTTACATGCAAAAAGCTGTACTTGGCCCTAGCGCTAGGATCATTCTAGCTGAGAGAAAGGAAGATCCTAGCACGATGCAAACTGCCTTCGCCGGCGAGATCCTAGTACTAGAGACAGAAAAAACAAACACGGCGGCAGAAATTTCTGCAAACGGAAATTTCTGGAAATTTTTGCACGTAAACTAAACGAAAAGTTGTTTCGCCTTCTAGGATCTTCCTCCCTCCACGTAAACAGCCCCTTAGCCTCATCAGAAACGCACATGTCCATCAGAATAAGGACGAGATATCTGGTACAACAGCTGAGTTAGCATTTTAAACGCAGACATCAGCTTTTACCCGTTGGCAAATTATCATCACTTGAACACATGCAGTGAGGTGACCTCAGTAGAACACGGACAAAACGTAGACAGCCCAACAATGATCTTTACTAAAGGATAGGATTTAATTAAAATCTTCATTATACTTTCCCAAAATGCCTGAAGTCGAAGTCTACAAGGGAATACATACACCGCTGCGAATTCAGATTGATGACTTCTGACTTCCTGAAGGTATGCGAATATATTGGAAGTAGTTTAACTCTTGCACGCCGCGCGCGTTTAAAGCGGGTAAACAAAACAAAACTGGCAGGAATGTGAACTTTCCCCCCTCTTCAGAAACGATAACCAGAGGACGCAGACCTTTCTCATTGACAAGTACTATGTGGGTTGTAGGGTACTTGTTAGAATTGAGGGAGAGCCTCCGCCCCAGACCTCTAAACTCTTATCTAATATGAGAATAAGTAATGCTGGAAAGTCTCCCCCATCAATATGACCAAAAGTCGTACCCTGTTTGAGAACAAGACAGCTTAAAAAATATAACCCTAAGGCGCCGCACATATCTTGCATAAGCTTATTTTAGGGAGTACTTCCAGCACCCTGACGACTGGCTGTTACCTTACTACACAGGGCTGATTAATTAAACGAGGCCTACCTTAGACCGCGGTTGAAGACAATGACTGGGCCTTCAAATCTGGTTTTAAGTAGGTCACTTCGATATGCCTTCTTGACACTGTTTGCAGTAAGCAACGTTTAAATATTAGGGTTGGCCATTTTAAAACTGGTTCAGACCGCAGTTTTGTTAAACACCGTCTAAACGTCGTTTAAACAACCGGTTCAGATAGTCTAAATGGGCGTCCAGGGACAGATCAGCAGAGAGAGCAAGAGTAAGGGGAAATCGCTCCACATCGCCGCAAGTTTTAGCATGCCGGACAAATGTTGCGCGTGCGCTTGGCATCTCGCTAAATGGGATTGCACTGCTCATAGACTACAGCTAACACTTAAGATCTCTTTAACCTGACGCCAAGATTAAGGACCACTCCCGTTCATTGAATTAGTCTTACCTTTGCTGTTGCTTGTCCATCATTTTTTGAAGACTCGTGTAAAGGAAATTCCAGCGCTTTGTTATAGTAATGAATGGCAAACTGAAGGAGTCCTGAAACAATCGATAGAAAGAGAGTTAAAACTTGGGTTATGCCTTTCGCGATGTAATATGATTCCAAATTTTGAGTTTTGGAAGAACTCCTACACTGAGCAGTGCTCCCTTGTGGTGCTGTTTATTATGCTGTCCAAGGTGGTTCTAACTTTTGAGTCTGTGGATGAAATCCTAAAGTGTGACCATTCAAATGAGAGCTACTGAGCAGTACTTTCCAGTGGTGCTGTTTATTATGCTGTACAAGGTGGCTCCAACGTCTTAGTCTGTGGGTGAAATCCTAAAGTGTGACCATTCAAATGAAAGCTACTGAGCAGTACTTTCCTGTGGTGCTGTTTATTATGCTGTCCAAGGTGGTTCTAACTTTTGAGTCTGTGGATTAAATCCTAAAGTGTGACCATTCAAATGAAAGCTATTGAGCAGTACTTTCCTGTGGTGCTGTTCACTATTCTGTAAAAGGTGATTCTAACTATTGATTCTTTGGTGCTGTTTATTATGCTGTACATGTTGGTTCTAAGACTTGAGTCTGTGGATGAAATCCTAAAGTGTGACCATTCGATTGAAAGCTTCTGAGCAATACTTTCCTGTGGTGCTGTTTATTATGCTGTAAAAGGTGGTTCTAACTTTTGAGTCTGTGGATGAAATCCTGAAGTGTGACCATTCAAATGAAAGCTACTGAGCAGTACTTTCCTGTGGTGCTGTTTATTATGCCGTAAAAGGTGTTTTTTAGCTACGCACTGACCTAACTGATGGAAGGCGCGTCCAATGTTGTAGAAGGCTTCCTGACACTCACCACGCAGACCAAGATATTGAAACAAAAAGATGATACCCTGTAGAGTGGTAAGAGGTTTGGTAAGCCGTCGTGTTTTCACAAAAGGTTAAAAACAACAACAACAACAACAACATGCCAGGACAACTCGCGCAGGTCATGATTGTTGCTTTTTGAAACTGAAGATACTGCAGCTGACAGCGAGGTCTTAATAACAAAGCACACATGAGAAATGAACGCGTACTCCGTACTCATGTTTATTCAACTCCCTACGAGTTCAAATCAAGATCGAAGGAAGCCTCCGCTTATCTCTCTGCAAATTAAATTTTCTCTTCAAAAAGGAAGAGTGGGGGCGCAGTGGTGTATTAGCTTCAGATCTGATCGTTTGTGTTTTGAGGCCCAGTCCCTGCCATCGTGTTGTCTCATCTCAAACCAAAAAATCAATTACTCCACATTGTCTCTCTCTACCCAGGTGTATAACTGAGTACCGGTAACATACTGCTGGGGGGGGGGGGGGGGG
>Ga0126336_10000947_pt1 | contig 13838 bp, 9 predicted proteins | sample SidCmetagenome_FD_92530 | JGI IMG/M metagenome (GOLD analysis project Ga0126336, IMG submission 92530) | Coral microbial communities from El Islote,Puerto Morelos, Mexico - Siderastrea C C metagenome | ecosystem: Host-associated > Invertebrates > Cnidaria > Coral | place: El Islote,Puerto...
CTTTAATATCATTATCAGCACGTTTGATCAAGTAGTGATGCTGTAAGGAGAAATTTAAGATGCTTGTCACTAGTAAGGGCTTAACGTTCAAACCGATAATAATAAAAACTCAGGCCTTTCTGAGAGCAAACAACTTGTTCTTTATGAGTAGGATATAGCTCTTTGTCCTATGTCAGTGTTATTTTCTCGCCTGAAAGAGTTTTTCAAACAAAATAGGTAAGGAACAGACATTATTCTATAAACAATTACATATGAAACTGGGGGACTTCAAAACGAAACAGAACTATTTACTTAGCGAGTGAACCTTGAATTTTCAACTTTCGCTGAAAAGGATCTTTTATGATTTAATACGAGCTATAACTTCCTTTCTAAAAGACGTAGTGTCAGTCTTTGGCTATGGACGACACAAGCTTGGAAATTTTCAAGGCTGGCTTATCTCGAACAAAAAGAAAAAAAATAACAGCAGTTGAGCAATTAACAAACCGATGGTCTGTGTACTACATATTTGTAGTAGAATACAAAATACTTGTGACTATTTTTTTTGTTTTTTCAAGTATCGGCGTCCGTTACAAGTGTTTGAAGTAGCTGATGTATTCTCTTTGCCTTTGGACTCATGCACGTTCTGACAGATCTACTTAATGACGTTTATAGTTGATGTCTAATGAATTGTTTCTTAAAAGGAAATATATTTTTACAGTGAGTTAAGACTTCCTGTTTTTACCATGACTTAGCAAATGTTGACAATTCGCTTGGATAAACACACGGCAAAAATTTAATGTTGTAAGCTAAGCTAAGCGCAACGCCATAATTTTTCGGTTAATATTATTTTGAGGATATCGTACTTCTTATTCAGTCTCACTAGAACGTAACAGTTCTTGCTTGTTAGGTCTCACTAGCGTGAATGTCGGTAATAATTTAAAGCCTAATTGTTGTATTTCAATAAATTTATCCGATTCTGTTATTAAAGTTTAATAATTCTAATGTAAATATTAGATCTTTAACTAGTGTCACCAGATTAGTGTCTTTATTCGCTAGAAAGTTTCGACATTTAAATAAAGTTCTATCCTTCCTTCCTTAGAAACTTTCCTTCTTTCCTTCCTTCTTTCCTTCCTTCCTTCCTTACTTACTTACTTTCTTACTTACTTCAGTAAAATGGAGAAAGGGAAACATTGAACTAATAAAAAAAACACCAGGTGCGAAATATTGTGTTGAGACACCTAAGGAACGGACTGTGCGAACAACATTAGGGCAAAGATTCACAGCGGTTCCATTCTGCTCGAAAGGAGAAATTTGTCACCCTTTGGCTACGTTGAATGCTTGCTATCTCTAAAGTAAAGGGTTTATTAATCGGCCGGACAGTATCTAAGTAACTTAATATAAAAGTGCCATTCTCCCTTACCACGCCAAATCGACAACATCAAACTGGTGAGCTTCATCAAATATTGTCCGAAAATAAATATTTTTCCACCCAAATAAGTTCCACTTTGATTTCAAAACGTGCGTTAGTTTGTCAACCGAGCAATCATTCCTCGGGAACTCAGCGATGGCAAACCGAAGAGAGAAAAGTTTTTAGTTTCAAACAAAAACTTTCCAATAAAGGTAGAACTATTTAAACTTTGCTATACAATCAATCACGTCAATGCGGTCGTCGATTTATGAATTTCTTTATAAATTTGATAACAAAATGGTGAAAATTTGCACACCAGCCATGTTGTCCCCTGCCATTTTCTCAAACAATAAACGAACGCAAAAGGGAAGTTAGTTCTTATGAAATTGTCAAAAGTAAAAGAATGCAAACTTTCCGGCGAATGGCTAAAATTCATGATGAACTTGCAGAACAAAGTGTTACTTATTTTGTTTGCTTGTTACATTCGAGAATAATAATATATAAATTTCAATCGAACTGCTACATTACGGCTTTTAACGCAAACTCCCTTGGTTCACTCATAAGTAGATCTCTGGTATCATGAATGACCAAGAGAAACAGGAAATTAAAATTTTAAGTCAAATGACACCAAATTTACTAGATTTGTGCAGACATCTTTATGCCAGAAACTTTATGAAGACTGTATGAAGCGTACAATTTCAAAGTTGCGTTTTCCCGACTTGAAGTTATAAAATAAAAGATGCTTTTTGCCGGGAGCTGGTATTGACTTTCCGCTTTCAACTTATTGAGTTCGGCCGTTCGCTTTTGCAGCCGACATATTGAAGAAAAGTGTATCGTACATCATTCCTGGTTATTAAACGGAAATAACGGATGATACTGTATATACTGCAAACTAGTCACTCCTACCCGGCTCGAAAAGTAGCATTGGAAAGCGTACGCGAACCGGTAGTATTCACTCGACGCTATCTGGCCTGGATAGCGAGAGCGCCAAAGATTGTACTTGCGTCAAAAACTCACGCAGAAATCTTCTCGTTCAGATAGAACGTCGAAACAAGAAATTAATGGACATGATTGCAAATCTACATACAGATATAGTACTCTTATCTATCTATTAGCTACAACGAGAGAGTGGTTGCGTATTGTAAGCTTAAGGTGGTGCACGAAACCTGGGGATGTTTGTCATTCTAATGTAGTTTAAAGGATTAGTGCGTATTCTTTACGTCCAAGTGAATTTATAATATTCCTAAAGTTAATCTTTTCTCTGTTGTCACGAAGCAATTTGATCTTTTAATTTTCAACATAAGCAGAATATAGTTTTATTAGCTTCTTGTTTATAAGCGCTGAAGAGTGCTTGTTGTTATACAAAATATGACACTCAAACAAACGGTGTGAGTGAAGAGACCTACGAGCGAGTCTCTCCGTACAACGAATTCTCTCTGAATGGTACATTCTAGTTTGGTGCAAAGCAAAGCTACATGAAAATAAAGTGGCTTACCTAGCTACAAAGAAACAGTGTTAAATTTGAGAGTCTCCCGGGTAACTCTGAAAGGCGGAAAAATCCTGACTATAAATGGCGTTATGTCGATTGGGTTAGAGGTGCTTCCCTTCGTGTCTTAAGTTTTGAAATCAGTTGCAGTACAGTTTGAAAAATAATTCTAACGATAAAAATATTTTTTCTCGCGCTTACCTAGTTAATGAAGAATAAAAACTTGCCAGTCTTCTGACAACAAAGTCGTCACCAAAGGCAGTCGGCCGATCAATCGTTTTGTATTTTGCTACTTACTATGATAATTCAATCCTTGTAAATTAAACTTTGTTCAGTTGATATTGCTTGTGTCCTCCTCCGTAGATCAAAATATGTGCATATTGTTTTCGTTCAGGTATAGCAAACCTTTTATCTTGGCACTGAATAACTTGCTCATTGCGCGTGAATATATAGTAGTCAGTTCTATCAGTGTTCTCGGTTCCTTCAACATGCAAAACTGTTTGATATACCAAATACATAACACACGGTCAGGCAGAATTTTCAGTGGGGCTGGAGAAAACCGAGGCTTCAAAAAATCATGCAAAGCTAGTAAACCGCGATTATTGTCGAGTTTCGGCGGGACGTTTGCATTCTTCTGTCTGGCGAGAATTTGTCATGCATGTTAACAGGGTAGGGTCAAGTCATGCCCCTGATTCAAGGACAAAAAGGAATAGAGGAAAGCAGCATAAATGAAAAGCCGAAATAAAATAAAAAGATAGGTTTCACTTTTTGTCTTTTAATTACCTGTCGCACTGAAACACTGTAAATACGATGCTGTACCAATCACAAAGGTCATGAGATGTGCGATCATTTCGGGGAGGACCGAAATCGTATAAGCGCCAAAACTCGAGTCTGAATGTTTCGTTATGGTTGTATGACGGGGTAGGTTTATTAAGAACGGATTATTTGGGGCAATTAAAAGGGGTTGGTTGCTCGCATTGACGACGTGTCGGTTTCATAAGGTTTTCAGATAAGAGAATGACAGATAGAGCACAAAAAGGGGCCGTAAGACAAGGATGTTAATTTATTTTCCGTTCAAAAGAAGCTGCATCAGAACGATTTATAGTAGTCGGACTATGGATTGACTGATACGAGTGGAATTAGTCTTGAATATTCAACACTTGTTCTTCCTGACTGAAAAACAAACAACAAAAAGGGACGCGGGAACCAAGCAATTAAGTCAAGTAACAAACCGACACACTAGTGTGTATTGCACGGTTTGCGGTGAAATACAAGTAACTTATTTTTGTCTATTTTTAAAAGCAATTAATTGGCGTCTGTTGTAAACGTTTCAAGTAGTTGAAGTACCCCGCGTTACCTCTGGGTTTTGAAGGCCCTGGCAGATAGTTTTGATGATGTCTTTATTTTAGTGAGTGGCGAAGTTTAATTAGTTCCCTCCCTTCCCTCCCTTCCCTCCCTCTCCCAAAATTTGGTCGATATTCAAAATGGACACACGTATGGATGGATCTGTCCTTGCTGTGTTATAGCTGCTTATAAAAAAAATCTGGTGTCGTCAGAAAATGATGACGTCACAAGTGGTTCAATGTCTCCCGACTCCTAGACTGCGAGTAGTCTCTAATTTTGGCGATCGCTTGCCGGGGGCGGGCGAAATACACGCGCGCGCGCGAGATTTCGAGGAGACGCGACGCGAGGGGAGCTCCCCTCGCGTCACGTCTTCTCGAAATTTCGCGCGCGCGCGTGTGTGTATTTCGCCCGCCCCACAATCGCCATCGCCAAAATTAGAGACTACTCGCAGTCTACCCGACTCCAATGTCGGAATAGAAAAATACGACTCTGGAAGCGAAAGGGTTGACTAAACTACCTAAAGTCGTTTATTATGGCACGTATTCATCCATTTTCGTTGATTAATCAGATTCAATGAAAAAAACCAACACATTTGAAACAAAATATTTGTTTCTATAACCCTTTCCCAGCCGACTTTCCCAGCCGAATACGAGGGATGGCTATCCGGTTGCCAAACTGGCGCACGTTTACTGCTGAAAATCAAAGTAGAACATAAGGGAGGTATTTCCCTAGTGCGCCTAAATTTGCAGTACACTTTGTAAATTATTTGTAACGATCGACAGTTTATTTATCAAGTTTACATTGTAAATAAAGAATAAAAACCTTCCAGTCGTCTGACACAAATTCATCACCGAAGGCCGGTCGGTCGATCGATCGCTTTCTTTTCAGGCTCCTTGTTACGATAAATCAATCCAACTGCGAACACTTGGGCAGGTGTGTCTTTTTCTGTAGATCAAAAGATATGCATTCAGGTGAATTATTTAGTTCATATTTCGGAGATGACTGCATTTAATATTCGCCAGCAATCGCCTGTGTATCCGTTACCGGATCTTTGGCGATCGATTTCGCCGCGACGAGCTTATGAAATCGCCTGGTGGGCAGGTGTCGCTGGCTTAAAGTAACCTTTTTTCTCTTGCTCGTTATGAGTGGAATTTGGTAAACAGTTCCAGTGGTGTTCTTTGATGTGAAAAATACGTAACACACGGTCAGGTAGAAAACTCAGTGAGGCTGGAGAAAACTGGGGCTTCAAAAAGCAGTGCATGCAGAGCTAGTAAACTACAATTGTCGAGTTTCGGCTGAAAGTTTGCATTCTTTTGTCTGTCGGCAATTTTTTCTTACTAACGGGGTTGGGTCAAAATATGGCCCACTCAAGGCCAAAAAAAGAACTGAAAAAGGAGTATAAATGATAAGTCGAACTAAGATTGAAAGGGTTTCACCGGCTTTTTTGTCCATAACCCCGTCACACTAAAACACTGTAAATAGATGCCGTATCAACCAGAAAAAGATGTGAAAGCTACTTAATCACAAAATATGCAACATTTCGGGGAGAACCGAGCCTGGATGTTACGTTGTGGTCGTATGATGGGGTAGGGAGAACGGATGATTTGGGGGTATTAAAGGGTGGTGGTGTTCACATTGACGACGTGTTGGTTTCATAGGGTTTGCAGATAAGAAAATGACAGATAGAGCACAAAAAGGGGCTGTGAGACAAGGTTGTTGTTTTTTCCGTTTAAACGTTGCATCAGAAATATTATTCGTTGAAATGACTATAGATTGACAATACGAGTGGAATTAGTCTTGAATATTCAACACTTGTTCTTCCTGACTGAAAAACACAAAATGACGCGGGAATCAAGCAATTAACAAACCGACACACTGTATTGCATGTTTGTGGTAAAATACAATTGCAAGTAACTATTTTTGTATTTTTAAAAGCAGTTAATTGGCGTCTGTTGTAAGCGTTTCAAGTAGTTGAAGTACTCCGCGTTCAGCACCTCAGGATTTGTGCAAGCCCTGGCAGATAGTTTGATGATTTTATTTAATTGTATGACGAAGTTTGATTAGTTCCTTCTCTAATTAAAGGGCGAGCTTCCTGTGTTTATCCTGAGTTTGTTCCTTGTATGCGAGGGATGTCATCCGGTGCCGGATAAACACACGTCACATTGCGAACTGGAAATAATAGTCAAACATAACTTTAGCAGGGAAGAAATTTAGTTTTTGACAATATTTTTTGAAGCGAGCGAATTGGTTTATTAATTAGGTGCGGATGGGTTGGTTGGTTCAGTGCCACTTGCGGCCCTTATACGTATGACTTAGTTAAGGCGTTGGGTTAAAAAATTAAACTAGGTGGAAAATAATTTAGCGTTTCGTCACGACACTGATTAAAATTGAAACTTTTAGCCGGGGTCCTGTAACTGAACTGAAAACTAATTTTTTTTGTATTGTATCGCTTGACGAATTTAGTCAAAGGCAGATAACATCTTATTAAACAAATGAACAAAAAACTGTTTCGTTTGTCAGTTTGTTTTCCGTCCCAAATGTGAAAAAAACTGCTGTTTTCATGACTTGAGATACTGTAATTTACATCCCAAGATAACTTTGACATTTTAAAATCAATTAAGAATCGAAGGGCAAACTCAGCCAAGGGATCGCCTGAAAACGTAAACTTTTGACGATAATAATACAAAGGATACGGAAAAATATATATATATAAAAAAACGAGTCAGTATCAAGTAGTCTAAGTACTTTGTTTGTCTTTGAGAAATCAGCGATATTTGTGGCAGTGTCAGTACATGTCTAGGCAGGTATATTTCTCGACAGTAATTTTCCGTGTAGCGCATTTCAAAGTTCACTCAGTTAATTCCGATGACGCTGATGAAATATTGCGGACTCTTGAGTCATTTCCGACTCTCCTCAAACGAAATGAACCCTGGTAAGGATTAAATGGAGTCGGACAAGTATAAAAGGAGGCTTTGTTAGGTCTTGGCTTCACTGAATCTGACTTTTCGAGTTGATCAACAACATCGAGTCTCTTAAGCGTCAAAATGGGCCAATCCCTTAGCCAGACTGTGGAGAAAAATTCTGACGACAAATCCAAACTCTTGGAGATTGAGAGGACGATGCGTGACAGGCTTGAATGTAAAAAAGCAAGGTTGTACATAGACGCCCTCAACGACGAGTGTATACCAATAGTGTGTGCGGTGGACAAGTTTGATGAGTTTCTGGGCGAAGTGTTCGAGGACGAGAGCAGGTTGGAAAGCGAGATAGAGAAGATTCTGAAAAAGCATCTCCGCAGCCAAGATGACGCGGCTTTTGAAAAGCTAGCAAAGCTTCTAACTGAGGTGCTATGGGCAATGGTACAATCCGAGACGCACACGCACGAAGAGCATCAAACACACGTCGTCCATGCCAATGAAAGCTTCATTCGTATCGACTACTTTCTCTACTTCGAGAGATATAAAGGCAAGAAAGCCGCTCTGTGCTACTACGGACAAGTGGGTCTCATGGACGTGTCAAAAGCTCGGCTGCCAGTTCTCATATACGAGTTGAGAAGGACGACGAGTGAAGACAAGCTCAAGAAAGCAGGTGACGAGCTAGATCGCTTGGGTGATTTGAAACTTCACTCAGTGAAGGATGCTGTAGAATTCCTTCGGTTGGATAAACCAACTAGAAATCCAGGTTCTGCCCCGACCTAAGGAAGTAAACACTGAGCAAGTACAGTAACTGACAAAATTAACAAGAAACGTTTAATTTACTCATGTCGAATTTCCTTTTTTTCTTCAAGTTTTCAGTAGGATGTGTGCATGTGGTTTTTTAGGTGATCAGTGATAATCTCAAATTGTGTGAAAAATAGCCTGCGTAGCAGGCGAAAACAGGGAAGGGGAAGGGGAGCAAGGACACGGGAGAAAAATGGGGGCCTAGCTCGCAGAACCCCATTTTTCGCCCGCTCCCCTTCCCCTTCCCCGTTTACGCCTGCTACGCAGGCTATGTGAAAAATTTCAATTTACTTTGTGACAGGTTTTTTAATTAGCTCGGACACTAGACTTCCTGAATATGATATTACATAAGCACTAAACTTGCCTTCGTTAGTTTTCTTTTAACTCACTAAAACAATATCCCTTCGTTAGTAGAAAATGTGTTTTCAAGCAATTGTAATAATCTCAAATTGTGTGAAAAGTTTGAGACAGGAGTGTGACAACTTTTTTAATTAGTTCCAGTGACTTTCTGAGTGTGATAAATTTTACATGTGCACAAGCAGTAAACTTGCCGTAGGTATTTTTAATAATTTGCATAATTGTGGGATTTTGAGCAAATTAACTCTTACTGTACTAATAAACTGATCTAATAAAATGAGTGAGTAATAATCAGTCGCACTATTCGTATTTTTTTTCGTGATAAAAGTTGAGGGAAAAGTGCATAATATCCTAGCCAGTGACATTTTTAATTTCGATTCTCTTGTTTTCCAATCCATTGTGCCAAGTAACAGTCCTGTTCCCTTTTTTTAATTAATATTCAGTTCTTTGTTACCCCTTCGATACTGAATCAGCCGAAAAGCTACAGAAACAACTAAACGAACATTGCTATAATTAAATTCTCATTAGAATCTGACTTGTTATGAGCAGCCCTAGTTTGAGCAATTATTTGTAACTGCCAGTACTCATCACGCGCACTGAAATAGGACAGTTGTACTTGAATGCGTTCCTCTTTTTCTTGTCTCAAGTGTTGTCTCTCCCTCGTTTTCCTTCTCTCGTATTCTATCAAAAAAATTTAATCTATCGCTATTTTCCTGGAATTTTGATGAAATCAGATTGTCCTTATTAGCGTCCGTCCGACATTGTTAATCAATATGAGACCATATGAGAGCAGAATGCATTAATTGAACTCCTGACTCGGTCCTATTACGATTATCTAGAGATGAAGACGATGGTTTAATACCTACCTAGATCATAAAGACTTCCAAGCATTACTAGGGCCTGATGTTGTGGAGCATCCTGTTTTCAGTGTTAACCCCTTAGTGGATCTGTAATACCCGATTTTAACTGTTTTATTTGTACCACCCTGTACAGCATAACTACCAGTACCACAGGAAAGTGCTGCTCAAAGACCTGCAATTAAAATTGCTTTCATTTGAATAGTTACACTTTAGAAATTGATCCACAGACGCAAAAGTTAGAATCATCTTGAACAGCATAACAAACAGCACCACAGGAAAATACTGCTTAGTAGCTTTCGTTTGAATGGTCGCACTTTTTAAAAATTTATTTACAGGCTCAAAAGTTAGAACCACCACGTGCAGCATAATAAGTCACTCAGTAGCTTTCATCTGATCATGTCAGAGTGCCCACGTTCAAGACATTCACACGCTCGCTCAAAAGACAACCGCTTTGAACAGCGTAATAACATATTAACGACACAATGTCAAAGCACTTAGGTACTCAGTTATAGCTAATTCGTTTGAATATACACCCAATTGAAAAAATGTTGTCGGGTGAAACGTGTAAACGATGGACAATGCGACACAACGGAACTCTGGGAAGATGACAGGGGCAAGTTTGTTCCTGGGTCTCGTTTCTTGATATTCAAAATATTTTCTCTCCAAGATAATTTAAAGAGTAAATTGAGGCATGGTGTGTTATTATAATGTGCACGTGACTAAGAATAGAGGTAAGAATTCACGCTTCCCAGAACACCATTGGGTCGAATGGTCAATGGTTTATGCTTTTCATCCGACAACGTTTTTTCAATTAGGTGTATACACATTTGGATTTCTCCCAGAGCATAGAAAAAAGTTAGAACCAATTTGTACAGCATAATAAACAACACCGCGAAAAGTACCATTCAGTATAAAACTAGACCAAAAGTACAACAAAAACAACTCGTGATAATCTGTTTATAATTCCTCTTTCATTTCCTTAATTTTTTTTCACTGCTGATAATTGCTCTCAAGCACTGATCTGATCTCGGTTAAGAGGCCACACAATTTATGCATTCGGACTACTTTAAAACGTCAGCTTAGACCAATAAGTCGGTTTCACGCTTCATAACACTGTTTAAATTTGAATGAATTTTTAGCACAAGTAAAGTACATCGAATAAAGGTTAGGGAAACAAATTAACTTGAAACAATTGTTTAGTATAGCATCCATCTGATCTATGGGGAAATCTTTCAGTACTGCATTAGCGGAGAGCAAAAGTCAAAGCAATGAAAACACGATTTGTGAGTTGTATTTCCTGGAGCGGAAAGTTTACCGCAAACTCGAGGAACAGGCATCGAAACTCTACATAACAGCGCTCCATGATGAATGTCTACCGATAGTGTGTGCGGTGGACAAAACTCAGAAGATGGCACTGAAAGTAGAATCCGCGTGCACAGAGGAGGTTAGAAAAAGAATCAATGAAGTTCTTCATGGAGACTGTCTTGAGGAACTTGTCAATTTACTTACAGAGAAAGTGAACAACATACTGGAAACAACAACCACTGGAGACGAGGAAAGGTTATGCACACACGTGGTGTTCGCAAACAAGAGCATTCTGCGCGTAGATTTGTTTGTCTATTATTGTTCGTTCAGACCCACTGAAGCCCTTGGCCAGTACCACAACATGCTGGTGTACTCCATGCAAGTCGGACTACTGGATATCGCGAAGGCTCGACCTCAGGTTCTGATTTACGAACTGACAAGAGCAACGGAAGAGGAAAAGCTCAGTTACGCCTGCCAGAAGCTTGAGGCTAGAGCAAAGTTCACGGAACGACTCCGCTACATTGTACAATATACAGCCAAGGTTCCCAGGGGTAAGTACAATGGGGTTTCATCTTGGCTTCAGGGAATAGGGGGATCCCACCGGAACCCCTTTCTTTGGCCATCGATTTCTCCATGAACAGGAGCCATTGTCATTGTATTGTATAAGAAAGCCGGCTATAAATACGTTGTATAATTACCAATAACACATGTCAGGACGATACCCAGGACTTTTCCTTAATTAATCTACCAACGAAACTCAGTGGTACGATGATGTTATGTTTAAGGCCGATTTACACTACCGAAAATTTTTGGCACGGCTCGGATAAACATAGGCACACAATGCGTGCAGAGCTAATGACGTTTTGTTCCGCAATATGGTGAAACCTTTGGGTCTTACAGCACTGCATTGTGGTCCCACCCGTACCCTAACATATCATACAAACCGGCTAACGAGCAGCGTGACTACGTGAAGTTAATTATAGTGTGACATTGAAATTGCACGCAAAGTAAATAAAGCTCTTCATTTCCCTTTTCTTCAAAGACAACATATTCCAACGCATCAGTTTCTGAAATTTTTGATGTTTTCAAGTCGTGAAAGGCGTAGGAAAAAGTAGACAATACTTCTTACCCGAACCACTCTCTAAGCAGGCCTGGGCTTCTTGGCTGCGTTACGGTGGTAATTTCTGTACTCAACTCTTTGCACATGACCTTACGCCTGGATCGATTTTTTTTCCTGGAACTGGCGAAGAAACTATGGTTCTGGACGGAAGAAACCATAAGCCACTAGCTCTGCTATGTTTGGCGTTTGGCGTTGTTGTACAAACATGAATTCAGAAAAAAAAATTACCTGTAACTGGATTTTAGTTTCATAAATACAACAAGAGAGTATAGACAGCATACCGCGTAATTATCAAGTGTGTTATAAAAGTAAACAAAGACAACAAAGGCTACTGTTGATCCGATAGTCACAAAAAATGAAAATAGAGTTACAACGCCGGTCTTTCCCCGGGCGGTCTTTGCAAAGCTGCTAATACAAACTTTTGATGACAAATTTCAACATTTGATTCCGCCTACCTTTTCAAGTTGAGACGCCTGTTTTCTTCAAAACAAAAACAAAACCCTAAACCTAAACAAAATTCATCACGCTTTCAAACTTCAATAGGTCTTCGGTATTAGAATGCTTCGTTGTTAATCTTGCGTTCGGTTCGAGATGTTTTGAGCGTTACGTTACATTCCGAAGTTTCAAATTACAAGAAGCTGCAACTATGCAAATTTGTTCAACACGCTTTGAACTATAAATTTCATGTTTACGCACACAAAAATGACACTGCAAATGTTACCTAGAGATAACCCGAGGTATTTTAGGCTGTTTTACTCTAGTCTTTTCACTACCGTTACAAACTTGGGCTTTAAATATTGTTTCTTTCGCTGTTTTTGTTTTAATTAGGGAGTGAAATATCTTGAAATATCTTCGAGCGATACATGCGGTAGAGGCTGGTGGTGAGAAGGTTTTTCATGTGGGTCTAAATCGGCCGAAAATTACGGTACTTCCGAGTTTTCTTTTGTCACTTCACATTACAAGTTATGGTTCACACCTTTTTGGTTTACAAAGTGTTTCTGCTTCGCAGCAGAACACAACAATTCGAGAAATAAGTCGAGTTGGTTCGTTTCGGCCACGACGTTCTATTCAAACTGACGAGTCCGTCTTGTGTTTGCTGCTATGGAAATTTTCACTTCGGCTTAGTAAACGCAGGACTACAACGCGAATAAAATCCTGCCAGACCTCAAGTGCTCGAAGTAGATCCAGACTCGCGAATGCAGACCACTTTAAAGCCCGGGGGACGTACTGCCATCGTATAAGCTGTATGGGTATGTGCCGCTGTTGAGGTAAAGATTTCAGTGTGCCGGTAGCACACGCCCTCCCAACATCTCACAGAATACTCCCCCCGGCCTCACACCAACTTTGTCCCCAGGGTCTTCTCGGCTTTCAATATGGCGGCTGTTGAAGACAAACAGCATTCATCTTTTAGGCTACAGCATTAGCCATGACGTCACTAACGTGAAAAAAATGATACGCGTACCAAAAAAAATTGGTTCGGCTCGGATAAATTTTGCAGTGTAAACGACCTTTCCCCGTGCCAAATTTCATCCGTGCCGAACCAAATTTTACCCGTGCTCAGACCGTCTGAAAAGGTGGTCTAAGCACGGATAAAATTGGTACGCGTACCAAAAATGTGTAGTGTAAACGATTAACCGAGCTTAACCAATTTTTTCTTAACGATTATCGCGTCTTTATTCCTTTCGTCAGCTCCATTTTCTCAAGCTTATGCACAATTTTAACTCAAGACAACATGGAAGTGACAAAGCGAAAGTTCTCAAGAAAGTCGTAAAACATCCTCACTGCATACAATTGCCCTGACACGGGAAACTAAGTTGTGGGAGGATACCCGGCAAAAGGCGTGTCAAATGTAGGGTACAGCATCGACCGCCACCAGGGGAGGTGGGAGGGGCGAAACTTTACCATAACTTCAGCAAACTCCGTTGAACTGACCACGAGATGACTGAAACTGTGATATTTGAAGCGAAGGTCGCAATGCATGATGCTACTAGCGCGCAGGCGCAGAACGCCGGAATTTGAAGAACTTAAACCTTTCCCGCGTGACGGGCTAATTACGTATGCAGTGAGAATGTGTTCTTTTTCTTTTAATGGTTTTCTCAAATTATTGTAACTGAGAAATTATCCAAGGAAAATTAAATACATAATGGTAATAGGACTGAGTGGAGTCCAATTCGGTCTGTAATCATACGAGTGATTAACGAAATCGGACGACCGCGTAGCGGGAGTCCGATTTGTTTAATCACGAGTATGATTACAGACCGAA
>Ga0126336_10000948_pt1 | contig 13829 bp, 7 predicted proteins | sample SidCmetagenome_FD_92530 | JGI IMG/M metagenome (GOLD analysis project Ga0126336, IMG submission 92530) | Coral microbial communities from El Islote,Puerto Morelos, Mexico - Siderastrea C C metagenome | ecosystem: Host-associated > Invertebrates > Cnidaria > Coral | place: El Islote,Puerto...
AAATCAACGTCAAGCTTCTCTATACACATTTTAAGCTTTGCAACTAGGATAGCTGCCGAAAGTTTTGCCGAAAGATCTCTATCTCTGTCGATGAGAAATAAGGCATTCATGCAGCAGTCAAGACATACCGACACACTGACTTTGGTGCAATATATTGTTCACGATATTCAGCTCGGCTTTCTTAGATGGCCTTATTCTGTAATATGACAACAGGTTTGCTTGTACAAGTCTTAAGAAAAATGTTTTTGAGTTTGAGACCTTAAATGCGAATACATCAACATTTGCACCGTGCCGGATACGACTTAAAATGTGTGTATAGATGAAAGAACAGGCTCAGGGCATTATTTTGAACTATTCTGAATATTATTTTTCCGGTTTAGGAATAACAGAATATCCAGAACACTGAATCCCTAAAATAACGCGATTTTTCCTACTCTGATAAACCAAAACATTCCGACCGCAGTACCGTTCATTTTGTTATCGTTAATACATTGCTGAGGGAAGGGAATAGTGTCCACACTGAGAAAATACTAGCTGTGTATTGTCTTCTATTCCGGATTAGACCACCAAAGCATGCGCTAAGTATCAACATTATTAATCACTGGTTAGTTCAAAGAGTTTGATACCCTTAGTTTAGCTTGGATCCTTTACTAATGGGTCTATATACTTCACTCAATTTATATTGTGCATGGTCCATGTGTTTCCACGTTCCAATTTATACTGCGCATGTTCTATACGTATGATGGGTATAAACTGACAACTTTTAACACACTTGGCCGCCCTAGATGTACTGTTAGTCACTAAAAAGAAAAAAATTGCGTGAGGCTGTCACCCCCCTCACCATACCCCCATCGAGTTAACCCCCCCCCCCACTTTAAAATAGGCCGCTCGGTCCCTGCGGAGTGTGTGAACGTAATGGTGAATCGCTTAGTATTGTGCTCGGGGAGTGCTAACTTTCTCCAAGCTACTCTCAGAAGAAGTAAGGGCGGAGAGAGTTGTGAAGTCAAGGATTTCAGACAGCGCCTGGCAGGACCTGACAAATCTCACAAAACTGGGAAGGACAGGGGTAAGTTGAACTTCTTGATTTTATCTTTATTTACTCTGTTATCATAATAAATTATTGGATTGTTTTTATTTGTCTCCGCTAAAAAATGCACTTAGCCCTGGTCCATATTAATATTTTTGAGGGGGTAGTGGTAATGTTAATACTTGTGGTGCAAGAATTGTTTGCTTTTTGATTTGAGACTTGCCTTATTTTAAAATTGAAGTAAGCTTGTTGTTGAAATACGTGTTAATTTTGATTATTGTGAACAATTTTTATCTGCTATAGCTTTTCAATCCTGGCCTAACCAATCAATGAAATTGATGCTAATCAATATCAACCAATAACAGTCAATGCTAATTACCAGTAATCAATTGATACCAGAAATCAATGAAAATTGATGAAGAAAAATTTTGTGACATAATTTTATCGATTTTCATCGATTACCATAGATTTTCATCAATGATAGCTGAAAAATTAAACAAGACTTACCAGTAAGGTGAAGTTTGATTGAGATTCTACCACTAATCAGTGCCAAGGGATTACAGACAATGTAATTTTTTATGTGACTATCGATTCTCATTGATTGGACGATTTCTAGCCACCCAAACTAAAATACTAAGCGACTCGTGAAATTTCTTTGGTCATATTTATTTCGGCTCTGGTTTCCATCGCAGGATTTCAAATAAGACGCCCAGATCAAAGTACCCGATTAGCCCTGATGCCTTCAGGGCTTGATTCGATCCTTTGTGAAGCGGTTAAAAACTATAACGACCAACAGTGAGACTCAATTTAGCCCTTTGATGCCGGCGCAACGTTTTTTACAAAGTTATTACGAGAGCCAAATTAGCTCCCAACACATTTCCGTATTTCACTCGCAGAATACGGCCCCATAATTGAGTCTGAAAGAGATGATTTGAATTTGCGATGTGTTGCCAAAGACATAATAAAATAAACGAAGGTGCTTTAAGGTCATCTTGAAAGTCATCGTGGAGTAATATGAACACTGATTGTCACTTACTCCTCCAAAATTGGTGAAAATGGCGCCCAGTGCCTAGAGAGCTTTTCTTTACAATACTCAATAGGCCTGTCACTCTCAGATCAGACAACGAGGACAAGATTAATTAAGTACGACTTTGGAATTTCAAATGATAAGTTCCAAGGGCCATCATAACGCTCTTTCTAGTTGCTGACCAGTAGAGAAGGTAGCTCTGGGAACGAGATTTGTGTAACAGGTGATAATCTAAAGCAAACACGCTACAGTACTCCTACTCAATCTCGCACTTGTTATCTGGTCGCTATTGTGTCAAAAATTGTTTTATCGACCTAACCAAGGAGAACCCAGGGCCAACTTGAGATCCGTAGGACAAAAACGTACCTTATGTCCGGCAAAAACGAAAAATTTAATGTTTTATTTATACCAAGAGGAGTAAGATACATTAAGGTGGCTCAACTCACTATATACAGAAGGACTCCCTTTTTGGATCGCGGATAAAACAATTCATTTCTGAGCGATTACTTGCCCCGACACGAAACATTTTTAGTCGTCTCGGTAATAAGAACACGCGTGTAAACAAAACACGAAACCAAAACTTTGTCTTGGGTGAAAATTATCCACAAATAAACATATCTCACCTTTCACGTTACTAGGCCGTTAAGGTGAATTCGCGTGTTATCAATTTTAGCTGTGTAATTTTCTTTCCTGTGAACTGTGTAGTAAAAAAAGAACAATTTTGTTGCTGTAAATAGTGTTAATGCTAACATATTTAAAATTTTACTAGAGCAAATACGCATGACATTCATTACAGTGAGTCCAATATAAGAGACGCTGATGACTCTTAAGAGATTTATTTACCCTAATTGGCCTCGCGGTGCAGTTGGCCGATTGTTTATAGTGCGGAAGTGAATTTTAAGTTTCGAACCTCTTTGACCATCGAAAGCACTGAAAACAAAGACAATTTTCGAAGCGTGGAGTAGAGAACAATAACACTGATGTTTCTAATTCCTGAGAGGTAAATACGACGGTGCAAAGAATTCTAGTCCATTTATACATTGCAGTGGTTTGCAAGGTGAATTTACCTCTCTATTAGGCTGGCATCTGTTGATAGGTTCACGACAGTAGGCGTATGTGATAAATATTGGTTTCCATCGGCCGGAAAGTACAAGAATATTGCTCTAGCGAAGAAGAGATGTTGCTCAAGAAGGTCTTGATGACGTTGTTATTTTACTTCGACACTGCGTTTTCAGAGGAAATCGAAATTGGCAGGTTTATACAAGACAAATGGTGGAACGTTAACGACTTCTTTAACATACCCCATTCAGTGTGTAACGATGAGGACAATCAATACAGAGACTATTGTTCTACCGTATGTAATGTGGGAACGGGTAACGGTAATCCGTATTACTCCTGCTCTTGCCCAGATACCAACTCTACTATAACATATGATAACAACCAGTGGAGATGCCGTGGAAATGCAGAAGTGCGAAAACAGCTAGGTGAGTGTTTTGTTTTCCTCTTCGCCAGTGCTAGCTTGAAGCATTTTGAATAGATATCTATCTTCCCATAATAAGGATAGAGTGGTTTATGTTTTGTCAGCTCAGCAAACAGTAAAATACTGGTACGGAGCGAGTTTTTCACCGCTAACACAAGTAATAGTTGGGCACGAGTGGGATAAAAATGCATTAAAGATCTGATTTGGAACATGCTTCTACTCTACATTTTACGCTGCCCAGAACAGTTCTCATAGAGCTTGTGTGTGATTTTGTCACACAAAATTAGTTAGCAGATATATGATACGGGCCGGAGAAGTGTTTACGTAGTGGCTATTTTGTGTGTCTGTTTTTGCCGTTTTGGGGCCATATGTGGCTTCAACGAAAGAGTCTTTGGGTAGTAACAGTAAAGTGTGACAATTCAAGTATCGAGAGGCACATTTCCTCCGGATTACACGACGTGTTAACCGCAACCTTCTTGTTTAACAATCGATGTGAGATAATGATAGTAGTGATCCCGCAAGTATCTTGGTGGAGCTATTGAGCAAAATCATACAGGCAGAATAGGGTTAAGAGCCGTTATCAATTTCCCAGAGCCTTCGAGAAACTGAACTTGTCAACAGTTTTATCATAAACTTGTAAAAGAAGGTTATAAATCCATGACAGAATGCATATTGTTTACTCCAAGTTACAAATTTAGTCATTAAAACTTCATAGGACCGCTAAAAGTTTACACAGTTAATAAAAGACGAATGTCTGAAGTTGGAAGCACGGTCTTGTTTGAAACACTGGCTTTTTCAACATTACGCACACATAATTCGTTTCCATGAACCTGGACATACAACGGTTATATGCGTACGGTTATGTATATATATATATATCTTTTAAAGTTAGTTCAAACACACAGATATGGCATAAGATACATATGCATGCATGATTTGCATTCAGAAAACGGCAAATCTGCTTTATTGCGTCAAGAACGATGCTCTGAGTAACAGATAAACAGTGTACTTCAGAGTGTTCCACTGTGCATCCTTAATTCCTCACCATAAAAAGTCTGTAAGCTTCCTGGCCGTTTGTATCGTTATTTTCGACACCTCTACGGAAATCAAAGTACATGCAGGAGGCCTTTCTTTCAACGCAGAAATTAGTTCACAGGCCCCCTTCCTTTCTCTGAAATGAGCGAACACAATTTTTCATCGCATAATTCATGCTACTTTTTATTCAATGTATAGGCTGTGAAATAAACAACTTGTTTGTTAACAAAGCGGATGGAGGAAGATTACGAACCCTAAACACTTTTAGGGTGAGGAAAACAAGACTGCCTAAACGCATAAACTGTGCTATAAATGTAAGTACTTCCTGGTATATTGAATGCCATGGGAAACAGGAGTCACTTGAAGGAAATACAAACGATTTTCGCTTTAATGTGCCTGGAGGAAAGAGAGAATACCATCTAAAGGTGAGAACCATTTTAAGTTTAGAAGATACAAAGAATGGTTGTTTTTGTTGCTGATATTAATTAAAAACAATTATTAGTTTTTGCCCTGCTCTTAAATTAAGGGGTAAACCCTATTATATCATACTCACCATACTTGCACGATTATACGATTCAGGTCTTTTATTATTATTATAATAATAATAGATAGATAGATAGATAGTTAGTTAGATAGATAGATAGATAGATAGATAGATAGATAGTTAGATAGATAGATAGTTAGATAGATAGATAGATAGATAGATAGTTAGTTAGATAGATAGATAGATAGATAGATAGATAGATAGATAGTTAGATAGATAGATAGATAGTTAGATAGATAGATAGATAGATAGATAGATAGTTTAATCAATAAATACTTATGCAGCCAAAGGGCTGAATTGCGTATTGATACTTAATAATAATAATAATAATAATAATAATAATAATAATAATAATTTAGAACTTATATAGCGCATTTTCTATATGAATATAGTCTATATGATAATAATAATCAAATGTGCTTTACAAGCAGGTGGAATTTACTCGGTTGATCTGCACGTGCTCTAAAACTCTATTTTCAATGGTCCCTGATAACTTGCACCTCTATCATTTTCATGGTTAGGGCTATTATTTACGTCCATTATCTATTGTTTCATCGACCAATCACAGTACTCGTTGCAAACGGTATTGATTGCCCCATTTTAATTATGCACTTCCGGCGTGACCTAAACTGTAGGGAAACATTCGATCACTACTTCAACCCATAAGGGCCACGTTTTTAAAAGAAATTAAAAGAGAGGTGTTTTTTTCTCTCTTGTTTTCCCTCATTTTTTATCCACGTAGAGTAGAACTCCGATAATTTTATAACGAACTGCCACACTGTGGCAAGGGACTGGAAAAATGTAATCGCTATATCGGCCAGTTCTTTCTATACATTTTACTATTACTGGGCTGAAGAATATCGTTCGTTATACCGAAGTCTTCGTTATGTAGAAATTTGTTATATCGGGGCTCCACTGAAATTGGCATTTTACTTTGTGGTGAGTATTGCAAAATAATTATTCCTCTCAGTCTTGTAGGATATGAAAAGGTTTTATCACGTCACAAATTAAAGTTTGATCTCTATATAATCCTAGCTAACCGTTAGTTATGAGTTGATGGTGCACTCTTTGATTTCGTGAAATCGTTTTTATACGGCCTTAATAAAGTTTATGTTGTTGTTGTTGTTGCTTCTGTCTTAATTACATCAAGGAACAGTGACTAGGGTTAGTTTTCGGCAGGGATCTTTCCTTGATAGCGACAGCAATACCACATATTTCAGCACGGTCGCAAGCGCGACATTAATATGAACTGGAAACCACCCCAGGGTGTTTCTAGCGACATTTTTTAGTAGCACACTTACCCCTTAAAGGTGCAGTTTTGCTCAGTATCTCTTAAAACGGTGCAGCGACGTTTCCGCAACAGTAAATAACAGCAATGCCTTTTTCTATTTTATTTAATATTTAATAATTCACTTTTCATTTAGTTATTTATTTATTTATTTATCTATTTATTTATTCATCTTTTGGCTGCAAAAGGTCTTGAAGAACTCGTTTCCAGGTAGAATAATCAATCTTGGTATCAGTTGCACATCAGGTGGTTATATGGAAGGTTGCCTGCTATTCAAACTGGAAGGAAATATTTCATGTAAGTTTAAGTGAGAGCTTGTTTGTCATTTCATCTCTTTTCACGTAATTAAGACAGGCCTGTATGGTGCCGTCTTACAGTTATCCAAGATTCCGGTCACAGTAGGTTGTTCAAAGTCACAATGATTGATTGGTTGCTTAGTGATATCCTATGAGGGTGGGGACGGAAGCGAGTTTATGTTTTGACGCCCTCTTCTTGGGGAAAGGCTAGGTTATTGCATTGCCTCCACTACGCTTATATTCGGGAGGTTTTAGGGGACGCTAGAAAGAGTTTTTCCGTCGATCAAAATAACACGTTTGGAAAAGTGGTGGCCTGACCGATTGTAGTACTCAAAATTTTCATGAGGGGTTTGGACTTAATACGGATCAAAATACGCCATTTAAAAGGTGAAAACAAATGGGAAAGCTCTAGAATTCCCGATTCAAATGGACTGGACAGCTAAAATTCCTCAAAGAGAAGTCTTATCCAAATGTCAGCAACTGATAAATAAGGCATGTGTTTCGGGCTTTGGAGTTCCTGTGGTTTTTATGTAGCCTATTCTGGATAAATCAGGAAAGTAAATTACACGGATAACTACGGATAACAGCTCTGTAATTAGAACTTTTTTTGCTTCAATGACAGGTGCTATGGAAGAGCCTCGACATACCTCATCTATAGCTCCTACGGCGACTTCAGCATACTCTATAGCAACAAAATTACCTACGTCAACGCAGACAAGGGTATTTATTATAATTTTGAGCTAAAATAACTGGTGTGATGTTTCTTATATTTTCTGTCAATAATTGACCTATAAGTAATGAGTATTAATCCTGATGGCTTTCAGGCTTTCAGTTAATTTATGACGTACTGGATAATGCTGAAAATACAAAAAAAAAGCTTAATTAAGGGCGTTCTCCCAAACAAAAGGGGATAAGGAATTGTACCCCGTACGTGTCCTCTGTTAGACCGCTTCATGAGTGTTTAGGCAAACAGTATAAATAGATACCATGTAAATTTATCTTTCGTTTATGCAGACGATCTCAAGATCCGCTGCCCAGCCAAAGACTAGTCCTTCTCAGGTACATGTTATTGATTCTTTTACGTTTATTAAAGATGGAGAATTATTATTCTATGTAGTCTTTTCACCCGGAAAATAGATAAAGGAATGCTATAGTTAACAACGTTCCTATTTTTCCTAAGAAGGAACGTTACTTAAAGGAGTTTCACGGATAAGATATCTTGAAAAAAGTAGTCATTCGTAATCCGTCTTTATCCCCCTCAGTCGTGAACATCCTTGTTTTCTTTGGTGTTTTCCTAACTTAGGAAACTATTATTTTGAGGTGTCCTTCATTATGAAAATAACTTTTTCAGATCAAAAAAAAATTAATGAAAATACCGTGAAATAGCTCCTTTAACTAGTCCAATAGAGACTGAGAAGAATTTAAAATTGAGTTATGTTTTTCACACATTACCTTTTAAATGAGCTGTATTTTTTCTTGTCACATGCAGGTTCCCTCTCAGCCAAGCTCAGGAAGTCAACAGAAGCGTGATGACGCCACGTCGTCTTCTCCAGTGGGTGTCGTAACTGGAGTGACTGTTTCCATAGTAACTGTTCTACTACTCATCGCTGCTCTCTTTTTCTACCGACGTCACAAGTCTAGGTAACCCTTTCTTTTTTCTTTTTCTTTCCTTTTTTCTTTCTTTCTTTCTTTCTTTGTTTCCTTCTTTCCTTCTTTTTTTCTTTCTTTCTTTCTTTTAATGGCTTTTTTAAAAAAAAAAAAACAAACAAACAAACAAAAAACAGAATTCATTTTCAAACACACTTGGAGACTAGAACTTGGAAATGAGTATATAGAAACATAAAGGAACTTCTTTTTTTTTTCTGAAAGCTCCCTCACTAATTCAGGGATACATGCACGTCACACTCCAACTTTGAGACTTCAGTTTCTCCTTAAATCCTGTAGTTTTAACAATGTTTTCATGTGTTCACAGAAAAAACGCTCATACAAGTACGACTAGCCAAAGTAAAAAGGTAATCTTCATACAAACAATATAATATCCCAGAGCTTTTGTTATCCTTCTTAGTTACCCTTTGAGTAGTAATTCAATTACTAGGACACGATCGTGAGGAAAGTGTTACGTTTGTCAAGATAAGGATTTTTTTGTTGGAGGGGTAGACCTTATTGAGGAGGATAAATAGAAAATATTTCTTAAATAAATGGAATGTCCATGTTCCTTAAAAATTTGTATTAGCTTCTGCTTGTCTTTGCCAGGAAATATTGGAAAGGACTCCCGAGACAAACGCAGCATTTCAGTCCGAGGAACAGAATGGATACGTAACATGTAAGAGTAAGAAACCAGGTATGGTGCATTTTTATAATAGGCCACAGTTAATTTATTTTAAGGAAACATATCCTACTGTTTTATCTTTCCTGACGTGCGGGAAAATTAAGAGAAAACCTGATGTTTTAAATATTTACCGACAAGCCGACTGCCTCAGATTAACCCTAAGAGGTACAAGCAAGCTTATACCCCCACCTTGGTACAACGGAGAGGTGCTGATGGACGTCTCCGTTGCTCTGCCGTTGTGTTGTCTTTGTTAGAAAACCTATAAGGTGATCTACAAGATAAGGTCAATGTTATGGGTTGTACGTGGTGCTTGTGAGGGCATGTGATGACACTAAAGCGGCCAGATGGCCGCCATCTTGGGATTAAAGCAGAATCATGTTAAATCATTAGATTTATCACAATTATTCTTAAACACTTTGGTGCTTTTGTCGAGACTTTATTCTTTTTCATATACTTTTTTCATCAAAAAAGGGGGAAAATTCTGCAAAACTCTTTTCTTTTCTTTTTTTTTAATTCAAAAGTAGCTTGTACACATGGTACTTATACATATCTCGTAATCACAGCAAACAATTCTCACCGTCTAAGAGATATGCCCATAGCTACTAAAAACGGTGGGAGTTGATTAAAAGGAACCCTCTCGAAAAAAAGTAATAAGAAAAGCCATACGGGAGAAGGGATAAACTCTCCACCCCCCCCCCCTCCCCTTTTGCTTTGTAACCCAGAGGGTAAAATAAAGTAAACAAGCTCTTAACCAGTTTGTCAACAGCGATGTAATTTTATGGAATAAGCCTATCATCCTCCTGATTGCCGATTTCCGAAAAATATTATTGTTCTGCGAACAATAAAAAAAATGTCAATACTTGATTTTGTTGCTGTCCCTGTTATTGTTCTTGATCTTATTTCCTTTAAGTTCTTTTTCGTAATCCTAATCTTCTTGTCACTTGCAGGAGACTCTGCCTATGGTGAATTGTATGCCTCACTTGATGTTCCAGAGGGACACAATATCTACGGACCCGCGAATGCCCAAGAACCATTCTACAATGTTCTTCAAGGGCCCTCCTCAGGTAACGAAGAAGATGGCCAAAATTATGGTACCATCCGTTTAGAGCAACCTATGTACAATGTCCTAGAGGACCTATCAGGAATGGGACCAGGAAAAGATGAGGAAGGTGGTCCCAATAGAGTGGAGCCGGTGTACAACGTCTTGGAGGAAACTTATCCTGGGAACGCAGAGAGATCGCAACATTATGGTGCCATTTCTGTGAACGATCCGTTTTACAACACTTTGGAAGAAACACAGGGAAAGAGTGGTCCTCAAGGTACCAATGATGAACCCGTGTACAACACTTTGGAGGAACCTTACCCCAGTGGTGCTGCAGAAGATGACAGTTATGGGCCCAGGGGGGTGCAAGACCCTGTGTATAATGTCCTAGAGGGTCCTGGCACTGATAAGATCGATTCAAACACTCCAACCTATGCAGTGGTTAATAAGAAACGATGAGAAAAGAAAAGATATCGATATGTTAAGAACCCCAGGATTGTAAGGATAACTTTGAAAGATGGCGACGAAGAAGTAGGATAGCAATTGTATTAAAAAAGATAAATTGATTAATTGAAAATTAATGGGCACCCTGCCCCTAGGCCCAAAAAAAAGCAAAACAAAAACAATAACACCAAAAAAAAAAAAACAAGTTTCAAGGTTAACATTTCAAGTCTCAAGGTAAAATAGCTGTTTTTCACAGGTTTGAAGGGGTCTTAATAGTCCAGATGGCTTTTGATAATTTGACGTAGATTGTGTCATTCAATTAATTATATTAGGGCTGCCAACCTAGCTAAATACAGATGAATAGATGATTGGCATCCTCTTTCGCAAGTATTCGATGTAGCTGTATATTGCCCGTTTTGAACTACAAATCAAGCTAATTCACATGAAATAAAAGGATTGATATTCGCAGTGTTTAAGCAGTTTAAACAATTGCTTGCTTTTGTGGTCTGGAAAAAAAATCAAAAGGAAAAAAGGCTTAACTTGATCATGCACACAACGTGAAGATCATTCCACTCATTTCAGACAGTGTCCGAAGCTAATTGCATGAAAAATTTGATAATACTTGAGTTAAGCTATAACGCTTTTACAGATACAAAAATTTAAGAGTAGAATCGAATGATTTGCATTGGCGAGAATCTGCCCTTTCAAATGTTTACTTAGCCGAACACTGTCGCGTCGTCATTTTAAATAACAAACTGCTGTCGCTCCTTTATGTTTAGTCTAGCAAACATTTAACTGTCAAAAAACTTAGTTAAGTTGATCTAGGAAGACTTTTATACAGACTATTTATCTTTTTGCGGACTTTTAAAACTGCTTTAAGCATTAAAAAGCATTGTTGCTACGTTAATAAATGAGTCCGTGTCATCTTGACAAAGTTGGCGATTAAAGTGGAAGATAATGCTTTAGTAACTTGATGCATACACATTCCATTTTCCCAGCTAACCGTTAGTGATACAAGGATGTATCATGTGTGAAAGACTCTTGCAATTATTTTTGTAACTTAAACAGTTTCAATAAAGAAAGTTAACTGAACACTCATCCCATAGACATCCCCCGCAAAAAAATATTTCAAAGTTTATTTCCAAGAGTACAATACTAAAACAGCAAAACGGGGACTTATGTCATTCTAAGAGAGTGGCGCCAATACTTTTTTAAGTTCCCATGCTTAAGTGAAACTTTCGTAAAAAAAGCCCTCAACTGAAGCGCTTTAATTTCATGCTGAGTACGTGTATATCAGACTCAGCAATTACGTTGACTGAAGTGTTCTTTATCTCTTCCTCTGAGAGTTGGAAAGGTTGATTTTCTCAGACGAAAGTGAATACATAAAAATGATCGTATAATGTACACTGCAGATGAGACATTTTATGCGCAAAAGACCCTCGAAGGCTTTAACGGGATTCGAACCCGGGGAATTCAATTAATATCGAAGTTTGCATAAAATTGCAGAATTATTAAAAAAAAACAACGACAAGAACAATTTCATGTCTTCATTTAAAAATGAGTTCTAGATTTACACAAACATTTTGTACCACCGTAGCAAGCAACATGGATAGTTGCTGCTTAGTTCCACGGATATGGAACTAACAAAGGATGGCTCTGCAAAACATAGTTTGGGCAGGGGGCTTTTCTACTGACACCCCTTAATCCCTGTTGATATCGGGTCATAAATGGTATGTATGTATGTGTGTGTGAGAACTTGCTCATCGACAACTACTTTATATTGATAGCTGAAACTTTATGATTTGTTTTAAATTTATTTCTGAAAATTGATTTGGTTTCGGTCGTAATATGTCACCGTGTTACGTGCTACAGTTTCAGAAAGATGTGGAGGCCGTGGTGGTGGGAGGGGGGGGGGGTGGTGCCTATTTTTTTGCTTCGTTTAAGCCCTACACAATGGACTCTTTTCCCCCATTTTCAAGTGACAAAGGTTTACGGTTCTGCGTAAACCATAAACGATCAAATCTTTACAATGGAACCACGATGTGACGAATTGCAAAGGGACTGGGGAAACGTCTTCGTTTTAAGAAGGGTTTCGTTTAAAGGAAACTCTCTAAAAAGAAATTGTCAAAAAAAAACACGCACCCTCATTATATCGAGGTTAGCTAAAATTATAATTACAGTCAGACAATGTTACGTTGTACCCCTCAGCATTTATGTTTTAATCGTGCAATTGCTATCTCTGTTAATCTATTTCTCATCCAACTTTCACAGTTATTTGATCGAGCTGATGAAATTTATTCGCTAAATCGGGGTAAATTTAAGTTTGAGCTTGTAGATTGTGTCCGTTATAACGTGGGTTTCTTTAAATCGGGATTCGTTATCTCGCGTGGTTCTGTTACATACATTTTTACTGTTGCTTTCGCGGGCTGAAATATATTGCCTGTTAATATACCGGAGGCTGCGTTATAAAGATTCGTTATGTCGGACCCCAACTGTACCTCATTTAAAATGGATAAAAAAGTCCTTTGGGGCAGCACACATCTCTCCGATTCGTTTCTGCGCCATTTCCATAATCTTTCCAAGTTCCGTTAGGAACACTTTTACGTTGTGTCATCAAAACCTCAAAAAGATTACCTTTTGGCCGTAATATGCAGTTTTGGAACCAGAACGCCATGTTAGGTGGGTTCCCGTGGCTTAAAATAACCAAGGGAGGGAAGGGGGGAAGGGGGGAAGGGGGGGGCATGTCCTTGATTCACCTCTCATGCAATTTGTAATTACATATTTTCTGTAGTATTTGCTTTACAACAAGCAAATCGAAGATAAAAATGTAACTTGACGTTTCGATGACTTCATGTCATCATTATCAAAAGTGGAATGTGGAAAAAAATTAACATAAAGATATATATACAAAAATAGAAGGGTGAAAAAAAGAAATACATAATTTAATAAAGCATGATTAGCGTGTATTTAAATTTAAACAAAAAGTTTCGCGCGAATCGAGTCCGCTTGAGTGTTCAGTTTCGATCTTTTCTTTCGAATGTATAACATTTCGAAGATTAAGCTCTCAAGCTTGCTTCGGTATTTCTTAACAATGGTGAAGTTCTCACGGAGGTTGGAAGGCCTTACATTATGTTCGTCCTTAAGGTGTTTTCCGATTACGGAATGTTTGTGCTCCTTAACACGTTGGTGTAGGCGGCGGCGTGTGTACCCAATATAATTTGTATCACACAAATCACATTTAAATTCATAAACAACGCTCTGCTGGTTAACTATGGGAGGCTTCAATTCCGTTTCTCTCAGGTCATCAACGATCTTCT
>Ga0126336_10000949_pt1 | contig 13827 bp, 15 predicted proteins | sample SidCmetagenome_FD_92530 | JGI IMG/M metagenome (GOLD analysis project Ga0126336, IMG submission 92530) | Coral microbial communities from El Islote,Puerto Morelos, Mexico - Siderastrea C C metagenome | ecosystem: Host-associated > Invertebrates > Cnidaria > Coral | place: El Islote,Puerto...
TAATTTCAGATGGATCCTTTGTCCTTTGTTCAACTAGATTTGCATGCTTGAAGATTCTGTAAATAGTTTTGTGCATGTTTTGTAGTGCTTGCAGGTTTTCCACGTATGAATTAAGATCTTAAATAAATCGGCTTTTTTTAAAAATGGTTTCCTTCTGTTGTTGAGATCACTTTGTGTGTATATACTAAAATAATTATTCTTTTCAATCTCGGTGAATAGTGGCAGAATATTTATGGAGCGCTGTAAATATTCTCCCACTATACACTTTGATTTCAAAGAATAATTGTTAATTATTCATCGTGTATATTTCACTTCACCTTTTGCTTCGCTAACAAATGTGTGTGTACGAGCAACCTTATTAACGTCTCCGATTCTTGATCAAGAACTACAATAATACTGACACTGACAATTTTCAGTTTTCAAGAGTTCCTCCTCGTAGCCCTGGAAATGAAGGAAGCCACCTCAAACAACAGTTGTATCTATTGCAAGATTCACAAAAATGAAAGATACATTTATTATTTTTACACTATTTAAATCCTATGTTGAGTTTATGTATGTGGTGAAAATGGATCAACAGTGGAAATGTCCAAACCAATAATACTACATTGTAACAGATGAGACACGTCCAAGAACTGTCACCATTTCTCAAATCCTCCCCTTGCAAGGTCAGTGTGATGACTAGCACAAACAACCAGGCACAAACAGAGTTCGTCCACCTGACTCGTACCCAAGCTGTGGTTTACATTTCTGGTGAATTTACTTGTCACTTAGAACTGCAAATGTGTGACAGACTGCAAAATGAGTGCTGGACACCTACAAGAATTGAGAGAGGTTTGAATAGCTCATTTTACCGATCAAAATGCACCACATTCTTGGGATTTAAGCTCGAAACAAACTTTGTTGTGCAGCTAACATTCACTGACGGCCAAGTCGCTGATTTCTTGGAGGAAATGGGCGGGCACCTTGAGGGGTATTTAGCCCAATTAGACGCTGTAAGTAGAAGCAAATTGTATAACAGTAAATTAGAAAAGAACATAAGATTGCGTACACTAGCAAAAGAAAAACCTTTTTCAAGGACAGTAGAAGCTTTTGGTTAGTTTTCATTGTTCGTCAAATACGAAGTACTTGTTATTTCTTCATACTGGCCGGCTTGTAGCACTTGAAATCGGAGATGTTGTGTATATATTATATTTCAAATATAATATTATAGTTTTTATAATTTTATACTGTTTTTCAGGAGAGTTCGCAGATGAATTACCTCGCACCCTGGTAAGTTGTGAGTGTAGATGATTCTTGCTCAGACTAAAGTTCTTAAGCCAGAGTGTTTCTGAGACTCATTTATGATAGCTGTGACCTTCACAGGTGGTTGCTGTCAGATTTCTACGCGAGCAACCAATGATAAGAGAACGACTAGAAACCAGTAAATCTCCATTTCCCTGCTCAGCATAACGAAGTTTTCCTCAAAGCAGAAAAAAAGAGTAAATGTTGCAGCTAGAGCTGTTTAAAGTTGAATGGTTCGCTAGCCTGCAAGAGCATCTGGAAACACTGAATGCTCTCGAAGGCTTGCTAAACAGGATATGTCTGTATTGTTTCACACGAACATACAATCACGGCCAAATTTGTCTACTGAAGTTACTTTCTTTAAAAATAACAAACATTTCTTCTCCCATACTTTTTATTTATTTCATAGTCTTGCAAACACAGAAGCCCGAGATGGCCAAGGTAAAATCGACCAGTTCGGAGGACCAAAGAAACTGGCTTGAAAACTTGAAATTTTTAAAAATTAAATCATATTTTGAAACATTGTCTCTATCTCAGTTGGCCCCTATTTTTTGGTATGGAAATACTACAAGTCTATTAACATCAATCTATTAGATTATCATGAAAGGAAACTGAGGAGAAAAATGTTCAAAGTCCAATGACACTGACACTACAACGTACGTTTTTCCTTATGTTTTCTCGTTTAATGTTTGTCTAAAAAGTTTTCATAAAAAAGGGAAAAGAGTGGGGGGGGGGGGCGGGGAGATTCACTGGTTGTACCCAGCACTGGGTCTGTGGAGTTGTGCTTTAATAGCCTAGCTTCGAATTGTTTGTGCACCTATTTTGAAAGTATAGCTAGCTAGAGCAACTGTAAGTTAAAAATGAGATACTGTGCAATCTCTGTGTGTAAACATAATTCTAAAAAAAGGCCAGACCTCAACTTTTTCGACTTCCCGAGCGAAGAAAAGCTTAGAAAGAAATGGAGCACTTTTTGTCGTCGCACTCAGATAAGGAGTTTGGGTCCGCATATGTGCTCCGAGCATTTCAAGACCAAACACATCCTCAAGACCCTGTTTGGAATTACAAAATTAGCAAGAGGGTTCAGTTGCGACAAAATGGATGAATGAGCAAAGGAAACGAAATTGAGCGAAGACAACAACGTAATGGTTCCCGCGAAAATTTTGTGTCGCCTGTTGTTAGTCTGAGGGATCACGACTACATCCCAAAGGATAACAAAGCTAATGTAATTAGCTCTTCTCAAACTGTCATAAACGCTAACGAAGTAAAAGAGTATGTTTCCGTTTCTTGCCAAATGGACATCGACCAACAACAAATGGAGGATCTTACCCAAAATGTGGCAAAGCTAAGAACTGAGAACAAAACACTTCCAAACAAACTCAATGACAAGACAGCATTAAGATGCAAACTTTCATGGACGTGTTGAAAGATGACCATTCTGTGAAATTCTACACAGGGAATTCCAACTATGGCTTGTCTGATGGCAATATTTAATCTTTTGAAACCTTTGGCCGAGAACCTGAAGAAACTGTGGAGTGGAAGTACTAGCGAACAAAACCTCACTCAGAATGGTGGGATTTCGGAACTGGTTGAGGGAGGAGACCATGTCATGGCAGACAGAGGCTTCACAATTAGAGAGCTTCTTACGTAGCGAAGAGCCTACCTTAACATGCCCCTTTCTCCAAAAAAGGTAACTAATTTGCGTACTCCTGTCAGAACAGTTTTCTTAATATATAGATTTAGCCAAGCCTAAAAGCGGAACTCCATATCTACCTGGATTTTGGAAAACGATACCGCTTGGTCGAGGTGTCTGAGCAAGTGTGTCATGAGCGCTTTTTTGTCCGAAGTGGGCAATATAAAAATTGTGAGTGCCAGGAGTCCTTTTTCTTCTTCTCCACTCTGTCCCCTCCCTTCTGTTTTCTCTCTCGTGTGGTTTCGAGGCTGTTCAGAGTCATAAACCATCGGTTTTGGTGTCGTTCCAGTGAAAACGGGCACCTTTTCAAAAATCTGGGTATACATATATATTGCTTTTATTTATTGATTTCGGACAACAATCTATTTCAAGTCGTTTTATTAAAAGAAAAAAACGTATCCCCTCTGAGGATTGAACCTGGGTCACTTGTGTAGCAGGCAGACACAAAAACCACTACGCCACGCTACTTAACACTACAGGATAAGTTACTTTTGCTACTTTATGATTTCTTTTCCCCGGACAAGATCTGATTTCCCGCAGATGACTTTTCGCCTTTCTCCAAAAAGTCAAGTTTAACCTTCAACACCGTTGAACGATCGTTGTCCCAAACGTCCTAAATAACCTTAAGCCTTTAAAGAAACCTCTTTTTCAAAAGCAACGATTTCCCGCCAAAAAAAAGCTGGTTGCCAAAAAGCACCGTACCATTTCCTACCAAGAAAAGAAGGCATTCTCCTGTCTCTGTCCGGTTATGTCATAAAAAATGGGGGGAAAGCGTGTGTAGGATAGAGGCCTTCATGTTGCCAGTTGCAGGTTGTCATCAAAGAGAGAGGTGAGTGTCGTTTCCTCTGTTATTTTATTTTCTCAACAAAAAACGGAAAGGTTTCACCATAATTATTTCAAGGCTGTTGTTAGGAATATCTTACTTCTTCGAACTAACCGTGACTCGTTTGTACGTTTTAAACAGTTTTTTCATAGGAATAAAACACTTAAGAAGCACGCTTACAGAGAGGTAAGAACCCAAAACTTAACTTTTTTTAACATCTTCTTCTTCCTTCTTCTTTGGATAACCCACCTCGAGAATCGTCAGTTTCGTTGGTTAATGTTTTCTTAACGTTGATATTTGAAACATTTTCAAAACAATTTCTAGTAAAACGAAGTTAAGACTTATGGCAAGCAGACCATCGGAGAAGGACTCTCCCCCGCGAGAACTGGTAAGAGAAAGTCGTATACGCAGTTTTGTTTCTTTTTTTAAGCTTAAATTAAAAAGACTTCAGTCGTATTTAATGACTTCTCCATGCGTTTGCCACAAGGCAGCTCATTGATAACCAGGTACAACAGCCATATAGAAACACTATCAGTGTTCATAAGGGACACCATCAGTGTTCGTAAGGAAAGAAAAATTTACAGGGCATGACAAGACTCCTCGTCTACACAGGTTCTTGTAGAGTAGCTGATCATAATTTTAAATGTCCTCTATGTCGTCGCGATGTTTTTTCTTACAATAAAAGCGAGCTTGAATGCCACCGTAAAGACGATTTCTGAACATTTGAGGGTTGCCGTCTTCCTCTGCTTTAATTAACATTTTGTTTGTGTCCATTGTTGTAATGGCGCACATTGCCGCTTTTATTGGTTTTCTGTGAAGCTTTTGTGTACTCATTAACCCTAAGGCAATTTTCAGTTGTATGTAGGTCTTTTCTAAGAAGAAAATGTGCCTCCCCACTCACTGAAACCTTTTTTCCAGCATAAAAATATTCCTCATTCCAATTTTTACTTTTAATGCTTTTGATACGGTGTGATTACGGTAATTTGAATTTGAAATGCATTTGGCTAAGACAAACTGGGCACTAGTGCTTCTTTCGGTGCAAAAATGGGAGCTAAATAAATGCTTTTTAGATATTTTAGAACCTTTCCTGGCATTGCCTTGTCACATTGGACAGCTTCTTGTTTTTTATGCCTATATGGCTGCTACGTTTGGCAAAAATCGTCCAGCCAAACTAGCTATGAGAACTTCAGTTTTGTGTATTGTATCAAATTAATTCTGAAAGGGGCATTTGTCAAATCATCCATATTTTTATGCTTGGTTGTAGCTGAAAAGAATCTCCTGGATCAGTATTCCGAAGCATTGCACTTATTTATTCTATCGGGCACTTCACCATCGAAGAGTTAATGAACCAGAGGCAGAAACAACCCTCTGTTGGCTTTGAAGAATATATGGGTTGTCCTTTCAAGAAACAGCGGGTGGTATCAAACGGTAAAAAGAATGAACCTGAGTCGCAAAAGAGGAAAGAAAAGACAAGGCCCAGCAGAAGAAGCGCATGGACACTTCATCTAGTTTAGCTAGCCAGGAGATTACTACATACACGTAATATAATGACGTTTTTCTGTCACGAATGCACAGCAGCAGCCGCAGCAGCAGCCGCAGCAATGACAACACCTAAGGCTGCAACAACGAGATTGGCAGTGGCAACAACCACAGGAGCAACCACCGCATTTAATGCAGCAGAAAGACCAACAACAACTACAACAGCAACAACCTCAACTATTGCAGCAGCAATAGCAAATTCAACAGCAGCAACGACAACAACAACAGCAGAAACAAAAACATCAATGACAACTACAACTAATGCCACGGCAACAACAACTTCAGCAGCAGCAACCGCAGCTAATGCAGCAAAAAAGAAACCCAACTAATGCCACAGCAACAACAACTTGAGCAGCAACCACCACAGCCAATGCAGTGGTAGCAGCAACAACAGCATGAACGACAACAAAAACCACAGCAGCTGACAAAGAAGCAGGGTGAGAGGAAACAACAGCAAAGGAGCATACAACAGTCAATGCAGAAACAGCAAGGACAACAGCTGACTCAGTATCAAGAGTAGCATAACGTAGACAAGGAGAGAATGTAGGGTCTTCTACTGTACAATTTCCCATAGGATACCCCAAGACAATTGAATAACGAAGTTATTACACCAGCAGTGAATGAAGATAACACCAGCAATGTTTTTCTTTTGGGGGCCATACGGTCTACATTTAATTCAGCACTATCGGCTCTTAGTGATTACAGTGACAAAGCAGGGACCAAATTTTTTCCGCACCACTCGGTTTTTGTAATGGAAGCGACAAAGATAACCAGTACAGTGAGGAACATCCAACTTCTGTGGAAGCTACAAGGGAGAAAATTTCCAAGTTAGAAGAGGACAATGAACAGTTCAAGGCTCAACTGAAAAAGTGTGTTGCTGAGTCGTTGATATTGTTTTTCAGCTTCTCGGTTACAGGTACCAAGTTGTCATTGGCACATTTTTTAAAGATATACTGCTCCATCCACATGGCGTTATTTCTTAGATTACCCACTTTTGTTATTATTAAATTATTGTTACTATTATTATTATCATATTATTATTACTTAAATTATGGGCTTCAACTTCGTCTCTATAGAATTCTTAGAATTCTTAAGAACTACTTGCATTTGTACATTTTCAGTTCCGCCTGTTCAAGCCGTGGAATACTTTAGAAAGCTCATCAAGCTTTTCGATGATCAGTACACCGCCGTCCTTCTGGATGCATGTCTCTGCACCACTCTGTGTGGTCTCTTCTAATTTTAAGCCATCTGAGCGTGTAAGTGCTTTCATATCTTATTGATAGAGTAAGTGAGTGGTTAAAACCCAAACTAAGGAAGAATGTAACTGACAATTTCTATTCACTTGCCAAAAAAACCTTATCAAACTTGTTAACCTGTCAGTAGGCAAGGAGGATATGGAGGGCAGGTGCCAGCTAAAGGCATGAAACGTAAACATCAGCTAAGAGCTGAAACAGGTTGCTACTTTCGTTGGGGGGGAGGCGAGGGGGGAAATTTTATTAAACTTTTACGATACCTAAATTAGAGTTCCATTGTTCTTCGTGAAACTTTTGCACAAAGAGAGTTCCAGTGTGCTGTTGCGGTTTTATGTTCTGACCGTTAACAAAGCGACAGTAAAAGGTCCTCTCACCTCCTACAAAAGCTTATCCTGCTCGTTTACTCTGTTGAGGAACTTTCTCAGTCCTGTGGTCAAGAACTAAATGCTTCTGTCAACACGAAAGGAGAAAGCAAGACATCCCTTGACCCCACAAAAACTAAAGTCTTGAAAGGTAAGATCTGTTTATTTTGGTTGTCTAATGTAAGGACAAAAATTAGACACAAGGGAATCTGACATAACGGTAACCTCATCAAAGAGAAAAGCGAAAAGAACACTAAGAAAAAGGAAAAAAATCGCGATCGAGAGGTTTGAGTGTGTTTACGATGTCGAGGCATCCTTTTTGTTCAATTCACTCAAGTAGAAAAACTGCAATTGTCCCAGTGGCAATTCTTGATCCGTACTCGATTTGTATGACTTCAAGCGGTCTCTTTTCTACTCAGGGGTTGCATTACTGTTGGGCGTTAATGCCCCATCTGTTGATTTAGTATCCGTTACATTCGCATTATGATACGTCTTTTAGTAGTCTCGTGTTTCCGCAAGTTCAGTTTCGTCGTTTTACCTTGATTCTTACACTTTAAAGGCCATCGGCACAGTGGGACTGATATGTAAGTGTTTTGCTCTCGTAATTCTCTGCATGTTACCTTAAGATTACGATTGCACAAGTTATAGTCCTAGCTTTCTTTTATTGATTCGATCTTGTGTCTTCACACCGTAGTTATTTAATTGGGTGCTTGCCGTGCATTGCTAGATTTCAGTTTTTATATTTCAGTTAGGATCAAGTAGTCAGATTATCATATCGAATTTAGGTTTCTTTTAATGTTATGCTGCCCTGAATCGACTGGGTGAGCGTATCTAAGTTAATTATAGGGTTTTCTGGCTCGTGTACTCGCCACGTGTTGTTTCACAATTTGCCATTATAGAATTCCTTTGTAACTCGGTTTATTGTTTATGTTATTTTCAGTTTACGGGAAAAATAGTACCAATAAACCTTGATTTTCATTGTACTGGCCTTGGTTATGGTACTGTAAAGTATCCCCAGCACTGGCATTTCACGGTCCGATTAATCTTGACTTCACCGTTAGTCTTGCAGCAATTGTTTACCATCATGGTAAAATATCGCCAATCGTCGCCGCTGGCCATATGAAGAAGCATGAGCGTAAACAGTGAAGATGGCCCTGTTAAGAAGACAATTACGAAAATTCTCCTCGGTGATCAAGAAGAAACTGGTATGGATGAGGAAGCCGACCTGCCAGAAACGTGTGAGCGGAAATTTACCGAAAAAGGAAAATCTTACCAAACAGAAAACCATGACTGAAAAAGAAAGAACGCGTATTCAAAGTTGAGCAAGCGAATGGAGATTGGTAACTTGATTGAGTCGGGTGTCAATCCTGAAGCGCTAGAAGCGGAAAGAGACAAGACTTAGAAAAGGAAGATTTCAATCAAGCTTGTCGGTATTAGGAAAAGCTACTCGAGTCACCTCAAGACAAGGATGAGGCTTTAGTGGAAGTTATTTAGACCGCCCTAACTTTATTGCAGCCTTTGATGCGATAATTTCAAGTCCAGTCACTTCGGATAAAGATAAACTGTATTTTCTGAGCAAATACATGTCAGGGAAGGCTCACGATGTTGTTAAGAATTACATGTCTTTAAATTCAGAAAGTGCATACGAAGAAGCTCGCAAGCTTTTAGCTGACAGGTTCAGGAATCCACTTTGGGTCGCCGAAGCTTACAAGTTTTTTCAAGCTACGAAGTTGGCCTCAAATCACTGATGGAGACAATCATAGTCTACAAGAATTCTGGGACCTTCTCATTCGCTGTGAAGGAGCCATGAAGTCCATAGAGTACATGGATGAGCTGAATTCAACCAAGATCTTACAGGAGGTTGGAACCAAATTGCCTCCGTACACTGGCACTAAGTGGTGTCGCCATACGTGCGTTTTCCAGAGGAGAGGTGAAAAGGAAGTATCATTCCATGATTTAGTCAAGTTTGTAAAGGAGGAAGCCAACCTTGCAATGGCCCCTATCTTTTCGCCAGAATCGTTTAAGAGAGAAAGACTGAAGACCACAGAAAGAAGTCGATTTAGAAGTCCAAAACCAAAGGCACCTGGTGCTAGTAGCTTTGCATCTTCTTCAACTAATAAATCCAACACACCAAGTGGAGTAGGCCCTCTAGGGGGCAGAAGATTGACCGTTCCACAAGCGGATATCCGATATGTGGAGGAGGGCATCACCTCGACAAGTGGCCACAGCTAAAAGAAAGAAGTGTGGAAGATCACGTGGAGGTCATTAGATGCCATGGCCTTTGCTTTGGTTGCTTCAGAAAGGGCCATCAGTCCAAGAATTGTCGCGTCAGGCTCGCTTGTGAAGAATGCGGTAGACAGCAGCCAACTATCCTTCACAATCCAGCAAAGCTCCAGAACACCCGCAGACAACAAGACATCAAGCTAGCTCCCAGTCTGAAGACATAAGTCAGAGCAGCCCCAATGCTAATGTATGCAGCGCCGTAGACTGGGTAGACAGCATCACCAATTCCATGATTGTGCCAGTGATTTTGCACCACAAGAGTAACCACTGGATAGAGGTGGAGTCTTATGCACTACTGGATGATGCTAGTGACACCATCTTCATAAAAACCAGTGTCAAAGAAAAACTTGGAGTTTAAGGAGCTGATCCAGTCTAACCCTTATTACGATGCTCAGAAGAGAAGAGATTTCAGTTTCCAAGATCGATGGATTGGTTGTTCAGCGTACCGATAAAAGAGTTCATGTCGAGTTACCGAGAACGTGCTCAAGAGATCAAATTCCGTCAAGAAGAGACCAGATCTCTAGACCAGAGGTCGCCTTTGCACGGCCACATCTCAGAAAGATCAAGGACAAGATTATGCCTTACCAAGAGGACTTGGAGGTTTGATTGCTGATTGGTTCCAGTTGTCCAAAAGGCATAGAGCCCAAGGAAGTCATTCTCGGCAAAGGAGAAGATCTGTACGCCATCTGAACGCTCCTTGGTTGGAGAATAATCGGTCCTGTTGGCCAAACAGATGACACCTGTAATGCAACTGACGAAGGGAAAGCTTCAACTTGTAATCGCATTCTGGAGCACAAGATCGGTAATGACAACAGTAGCCACTTCAGCTTCATCAAGGAGAACATAAATCCTTCGATGGTAAAACGAATGTTTGAACAGGACTTTTCAGAAGGATTTGCCGGTCTTCAAGGACTGTCAATAGAAGATTGGAGATTTCTAACCATAGCGGAAGAAGGAGTTTGTCACCTGGAGGATGGCAATTATGAACTTCCTCTACCACTCAAGAATCCTTCAGTCAAGTTACCTGACAATCGTGAGTTAGCTGTATGCAGACTGAGTCAGCTCAAGAGAAGATTTATGACTAACGAGCAGTATCGTCGAGACTATGTGGAATTCATGGAAAACGTTATCAAGCGCGGTTATGCCAGAAGAGTCCTGCAGAAAGTCAGCACGGACAAGAACGCACAAAACGACCAAGAGCAAGAATTCGATTCTTCAGCTCCACATTTCAAGGTCCACCAAGTATGGTACAAACCCCACAATGGAGTTTACCATCCAAAAAAGCCAAACAAGATTTGTGTCCTATTCGATTGTGCCGCAGAATTCAGAGGTGAATCCTTAAACAAGAATCTCCTACAAGGTCCCGATTTGACTAACACTCTCTCAGGAGTCCTCTGCCGATCTCGTCAAGAGCCAGTCGGATTAATGTGCGACATAGAATACACGTTTTACCAGGTCAGCATGAAAGAAGAACACAGGGATTTGTTTCGTTTTCTATGGTGGGAAGATGGGAACATCACAAGGGACCCTGTTGAGTACATGATGGCAGTCCATTTGTTTGGTGCTACAACCTCTCCTGGTTGGCCCAACTTCGCACTCAAAAGGACTGCACAAGACCATAAGAAAGAGTTTGGGACAGTTGTGGCTGATTTTCTTCGTAGAGAATTCTACGTCGATGACGGACTCAAGTCCTGCCCTACATCAAGAAGGCCAACCACTTAATTAAGTCAGTGAAGGAGATGTGCAGGAGAGGTGGGTTTAACCTCCACAAGTTCGTCTCAAACAAGAAGGAAGTTAACAAAGGTATCCCCGAGTCTGACAGAGCAGAAGGAATCAAGAATATTGACCTGGACCTTGACAAGTTGCCCATGGAATGAGCGCTTGGTGTGAATTGGTGCATTCAGTCCGACTCCTTCCAGTTCCACTTGGTGCTCCATAGTGAAATGTGTTGTTTGTCGCAAAATTCGTGCTACAGTGCAACAGCAGAAGATGGCAGATTTGCTGGAAGACCGTTTGGAACCATCTTGACCCTTTACCAATTGCATGGCGGACTAATGGTCCGTGGATTATCAAGAATGGTAGAAAAGAACAGAAACGTTAAGGCGTAATTTTCACATGCTTCGCTTCAAGAGCAGTTCACTTGGAGACTGCACCAACCCTTGAGACAGATGGCTTTATTAACATCCTTCGCCATTTCGTATGTCGTAGAGGACGATCTGGCAGTTGCGGTGTGACCAAGAAGCCAACTTTGTTGGCGCGAAAAGAGAACTAAGGGAAGCTGTGTCAGAGCTTAATGAAGAATGGATCAGGGCTGAGCTGCTACGACAGAACTATGACTGGATTGACTTCAAAATGAACGTTCCCTTGGCGAGTCACATGGGTGTGTTCTGGGAACATCAGATCAGATCTGTCCACAGTGCTCTTTCTGCGCTCTTGCAGAACAATGGTTTGCAGCTGGATGACAAGCCCTCAGAACACTGATGTGCGAAGCAGAAGCCATTATTAATAGTCGACCCCTTTCTGTTGTGAACCTCAGCAACCTGGATGCACTAAGCCCTTTGACGTCCAACCATTTGTTGACGATGAAGACGAAGGTCGTCTTGCTACCCCCTGGTAGTTTACAGTCCCCAGACAAGTATTGTAGACGTGCAGCATTTGGCAAATGAATTCTGGGCCCGTTGGAGGAAGGAGTATGTGATGTACCTACAGCAATGCCAGAAACTGATGAAACCTAACAAGGACATCTGCGCGGACGACATTGTGATCATCAAGGACGAGAACCTCCCACGTAACAAGTGGCAGCTGGCGTGCATTTCAGCCATTAACCAGAGCACTGACGGACGAGTTCGAACAGTCCAACTTACATTGCCAGACAACCTCTTAGACAGCAAAGGGAAGAGAGTTGGCAAAAAAAGGTTCCCTGGAGCGTCCAGTTCAGAAGTTGGTCCTGCTTATGTCAAAGGACGATCAAGATGTTGATGACCAGGGGTAGCAGCCTCTGTCATGATGAATTCAGATTCAAGAAGATAAGAACTGTGTTGACTGAACATTTAAAGACTGATTGTTGTCTTTAGTTGTTTTGTTATCTTGTTTTGAGTTTCTTTTTTTTTTGATGGCATATCTTTAATGGTGAAACACTATGAGTGTTTCAGGGGAGCCATGTTACGGTCACTTGCGTAACAATTATTCTTTTATGTACATGCGTTACTGTTGTGCGTTAATGCCCCATCTGTTGATTAAGTATCCAATTTCATTCGCATTATGATAAGCCTATTAGTAGTCTTGTGTTTGCAGCAGTTCATTTAGTTTCGTCATTTTACCTTGATTCTTGCACTTTAAAGGCCATTGGCACAGTGGGACCGACATGTAAGTGTTTTGCTTTCGTAATTTTCTGCATGTTACCTTAAGATTAGGATTGCACAAGTTATAGTCCTAGCTTTCTTTTAGTAATTCGATCTTGTGTCTTCACAACGTAGTTATTTGATTGGCCGCTTGCCGTGCATTGCTAGATTTCAGTTTTTATATTTCAGTTAGGATCAAGTAGTTAGATTATTATATCGAATTTAGGTTTCTTTTAATGTTTTGTATGCTGCCCTGAATCAGCTGGGCGGGCGTATCTAAGTAACTTATAGGGTTTTCTGGCTTGTGTACTTGCCATGTGCTATTTCGCAATTTGCCATCATAAAATTCCTTTGTAACTCGGTTTATTGTTTGTTACTTTCAGTTTACGGAAAAGTTAGTACCAATAAACCTTGATTTTCATTGTACTGGCCTTGGTTATGGTACTGTAAAGTATCCCCCAGCATTGGAATTTCACAGTCTGATTCATCTCGACTTCACCATTTGTCTTGAAGCAATCGTTTACTGTCACAGTCACACTGGTGTTTATGGTGCTTGCAGTAACAGTCCGCTGAGTTCAGAATGACCAGGGCATTTTCATAACAGACATTTTCTACAACATTCACGAATACAGTGGAATCCCGCTCTACGGACACCCACTTAACACGGACACTCATACATAACAGACAGTTTCGTTCGTCCCAATGAAAAGCTCATATATTTACTCTCAAATTAACCCACTTAATACTGACACTGGACACTTTTTTGTGTCCCGAGTCACAAACTCTCATATATCCTCAACCCCGCTTTACCGACACTGGTTTAATCTGCTCCGTGTCTCTTTTCATTGTCACAATTGTATGTGCTAATTGTAGACATTGCATTCTGTTCAGATAATGACAGATTTCTACGGGTTAATACGATTTTATTACTGAAAAACAGTAGCAAAATAGCGTGACATGTTTCATTTTGATCAGTCTGTCTTTCTTCCGGTGTTTGATCTTTGTACCGTAGTCCTTTAATAAAGTTTACTGCCTCTATTTACACTAGCCTTCTTCCTCTTTGACGTCCTTTGCTTGTTGCGAGTATCAGCATCATCCTCCCCTTGTATTGCTGGGTTGTTGCTAACGTCTAGTAATTGAAGGGCCCGGTGGAAAAAGGGCGTAAGTGACGATTTGAGGTTAAAATCGAAATTGCTCCTATTTAGCTGAACATTGGCACACAGGCTGGTTTTCATGTGAGGAACGCCGTTGCGCA
>Ga0126336_10000950_pt1 | contig 13816 bp, 5 predicted proteins | sample SidCmetagenome_FD_92530 | JGI IMG/M metagenome (GOLD analysis project Ga0126336, IMG submission 92530) | Coral microbial communities from El Islote,Puerto Morelos, Mexico - Siderastrea C C metagenome | ecosystem: Host-associated > Invertebrates > Cnidaria > Coral | place: El Islote,Puerto...
AACCAGCTGCGATTTCAGCGCGATTTTATCGCCGCGATATCGCAGGAGTTTCGAACCTGTTCGAAACCTGATGCGATTTTGCTGCGATTTTTGATTAAAATGTGACAATCATGAATCAGAAGGTACCCCTCAGGAGGTTTTGTCGCTCGCAATTTGTACAGCTATGAGCGTTAACAAGGACAAAAAACGTACTAAAAACAACAAAAAGCAACTTCCTCCTCGTCATCCATGCTTTTTAAGCTTATTTACATTTGCCGAGGTCTTTGCAGAGTTGTAAACCAACCAAAGAATTGTCTAATGGCAGTACCATTAGATTTTGCAAAACCTCTCTATCATACGAATTCAAATAACTAAATATTTTTTTTTCTTTTTGGAGATGAAAATTGGAGTCACTCCAGTTCAGTCACTCCAGTTCAGTTCGAGGTCTTTGCCGAATTGTAAAACGAAACAAAACAAAACTGAAACAAAACAAAACGAGATTGAAGCAAAACGAAACAAAATGAAAAAAAACTCAAACCAAAACAAAACGTGTGCGTCTGCGCTGTAGCGAAACTGCTGCTCAAAGTTACCGTGTTTTGTAAATCGCGGCGATAAATCGCACTAAGATCGCGCTGAATCGCAGCTGGTTTACACGTGCGATATTGAAGTTGCAGCTTCAGCGCGACAAAAATTACATTGAGTTGCGCGACAAAAATCGCCTGTGTAAACGGGCCTTTAAGGTTTTCGGCCATGCGACAACGAATTGATTTCTTTTATATTTGTAACATTACAGCAAGAATTGTTATATCTTCAAACTGTTTCTTTTGTTCAAACTGGCTACATTAAAAGGAATAGCTCGTCTTCGAGAAAAGGCCGAGCGGTTATTTAGTTGAATTTAAAACCAACGTCAGGCTTTTGTTTAAGCACCAATTAGGAGGCAACTATCCTATACTAGCATTGCTGTTTCTCTTTCATGGTGGTGCTAATATTAACAGTCAAAATATCATTTCGTGTTGTGGCTGTGAACAATATTTAAGCATCCTCTTTAAGATGCATTTTCCACTAGGAATTGATTACCAATAACATTAGGAAAATGTTTCCACAACATTTTATTTTTAAACGTCACTTGCTCTCAGATTAAGCCCATCGGTTCGTAAACAAAACAAATAAAAAGCAAAACACAACAAAACTTATTCGTTTCTTCTAGGATTCAAGATGAATCAATCTTAAACTTGGCTTTTAATAGAAAATTAAATAATTAGAAATTATATTTCCCTTTTGCAAATTGTGTGGCGCGGAATGAAGGACTTTACCATATCATTTTGTAATTTTCTGTCACTTTAAACTTAGCGTCACCCGGATTAACCAATCAAGTTGTAAAAGATTCCAGACCTGTTCAGACATTTTCTCAGGGGCAGTATCACGATCGTTTTTTAACGTAAAAGTTGGCACTGTCTTGTAGCCGTCTAAAGGCCTGTTTACACGTGCGATTTTTGGGCAATTTTTGTCGCACTTTTCAGTGCAATCTTTGTCGCGCTCAAGCTCGCGATAAAAATTGCAAGTGTAAACTAGCGGCGATTTCTGTGGGATTTGTCGCCGCAATATCTCAAAGGTTTCGAACACTTTCGAAACTTGTTGCAACTTGGCGGCGATTTGGGGGAAATTGCAGCAAATATTGCACTGGAATCACAGCGAAATCACTGCTCGTTTACACTTGCGACAAAAGTGGAATTGGAGAGCGCGACAAAAATTGCACCAAAAACCGCATGTGTAAACGGGCCTTAAAAAGGTCAGTCAGTCAGCAAGATTCTAAAAGATATTTTTTTTCTAAACTAATATTTTCTTGGATATTTGTTACCGGTGATAGTTCGCTATCCAAGCTTTTTATTTAGTATTTCCTTCATTACTTTGCTGAGCATTACGTCTACCTGCATTACTTCGCTATAGGAGCACTTTCAGGAGTTGAGAGACGGGCCTTCCTTGGCAAGACATACCTTAAATTAGAGTGGGCAGAATGCACAATTTTTAGTTCTAACGAATTGTTAACTTGAAGGAATTTTCGAAAATATGACCGGAAAAAAAGGTTCGAGTATATTCTGCTTACATATCCCCTTTTAGAGAATGAAATATAACTGTGTAGGGTAGTAGTTTGATCAGCTGCAAGTAATTAAGTGAAATTAGCGTCGCAGGAAATTTTATGAGACACAATATTTATCTTTTCACCTTCTAAGCTATTGACGGTTTTCGAAAATGACCTCTCTTCTTTTTTTCTTCCACTGAATTACACATTTGCTCCTTCTCCTTGAATTTTTTCTTGGTCGTCATAATCATATTAGAATATTTTTACCAATGTAAGTCTTGAAAACGAACATTCTGCCGAAAAGAAACATTAGGTGAAAGATTTTGTCTGCGAATAAAGTTAAATAAGGCCGAACCGTAAAGTCGTCAAACCAAATCTAGAAATTTGAGAGATATTTGTGTACGATAACAGTTCGATGGGCTGCGAGTCTTTAACTGAAAATGTGCGTCGCAGGACATTTTATGGAACAGGCACTTTTTCTTCAACTTCAAAGAGGTCAATGGTTGTCGAAGATGACCGCCGACCTTTTCTTTCCGTCCATTTAACGACGCATTTATCTCTTGTGATCAGTGAATTTCTCTTCGTACATAAGTTTGAAGCTCCATTTTGCCAGCAGTTCTTCGTCGCATTATAATATACTATCCAATGTCAGTCTTGCGAACATACATTCCCTCGAAAAGAAACGTTAGGCGAAAACTTGTGTGCGAATAGAAATAAATAAGGTCGAAAAGTAACGTCCTTGAACCAAATCCTGCATATCAAGCTACAATCCTTTTACCCTGATATTGAAACTTTTTAATAATCGTCTGCACCTTAAAATTGTGTACATTTTGTTTGTCGATTGATAAATCCTCCCCATGTTTTTATTTTTTACTTAATATAGTGCCGGGTTTCATTTTTCTCTAATTTTGATATGTGTAATACCAGAAGTACAATTGAAATTCTTCCAAGGTACCTCTTATTACAGAGATACTACAGTCGTAAAATGATTCTTACTATATTGCGTGTACAACAACAATGTAGGTGTTTTCTGCAGATTAACTTAGGATACATAATACAACAGGTAAAGAAAGCAACAGAACAGTGAGAATTTTTTTTCCCATGAAAGATGGAAAGTTCTAAGTTTGCTTCATGTAACTTTGAGCGTTGGTTCTAATTTGAAAACACTCACTAATACCACAATTTTCCTTCGTGTAATTTTCTCCTTTGTTAAAATGGATACTGAATTACTGGTGAAGTGAGTCATAGTTTAGTTATGCCGTAGGTAAGGATTGATTAAGGTTATTAAATTTTGTGGTCATCCCATTGCTTCTGTTTTCCTTTCACGTTAATTACATTTTGTTGAAAATAAAGCTTATATTAAAAAGTTTTACTACTGCCATAATAAGTGGAAAAGTGTTGTTTATATCGTACAAATAGATTGTCCAATTATCTTAAGGCTTTTTAGAACTAAAGGTTTTCGGCAATGCGACACCGAATTGATTTCTTTTATATTTGCAACATTACAGCGAGAATGGTTATATCTTGAAACTGTTTCTTTTGTTCAAATTGAGTACATTAAAAGAGATATCTAGTCTTCGAGAAACGGCCGTACAGTTATTTTTAGTTGAATTTAAAACCAACGTCAGGCTTTTGTTTAAGCACCAATTAGGAGGCAACGACCCTATACTAGCATTGCTGTTTCTCTTTCATGGCGGTACTAATATTAAAAGTCAAAATGTCATTTCGTGTTGTTACTAAACAATATTTGAGAATTAGCTATAACATTCGGAAAATGTTTACACACCTTTTTATTACCAATGTTTACTTGCTCTGAGAGTAAGCATTTCGGTTCGTAAACAAATTAAAACACAACTTATTTGTTTCTTCTAGGCTTCAAGATGAATTAAACTTAATTAAACTTTGCTTTTAAAACAAGGTTAATTAATTAGACTTTCCTTTTCCCTCTTTCAAATTGTGTGGCCCAGACTAAAAGACGTTATCATTTCATTTTGTCATTTTTGTCATTTTAAAACTTAGCTTCACCCAACTTAACCAATCTGATTGTAAAACGCTTTAGACATTTGTTCAGAAGCAGAATCGCGATCGTTTTATAATGTGTCTTGTAGCCGTCTAAAGAGGTCAGTCAGCAGCAAGATTCTAAAAGGTATTTTTTTCTAAACAAATATTTTGCTCGATATCTCCTACAGGTGATAGTTCGCTACCCAAGCTTTTAGTTCAGTGTTAACGTCATTCCTCGGCTTAGTATTGCCCCTACCTGCATTACTTCGCTATAAAGGCACTTTCAGGAGTTGAGAGTTTGGCCTTTCTTTAACTCACTAAACCAGAAAAGTCCGTGGCAAGACATTCCTTAGATTAGAGTGGGCAGAACGCACGATTTCAGGCCTAACTAATTGTAAACTCGAAAGAAAAGATGACCGAAAAAAAAAGTTCGAATGTAATCTGCTTACATACCCGCTTCTAGATAAAGAGATATAATTAAGTAGGGTAGCAGTTTGATCGGCAACGGGTTTTTAATTTAAACTTTGAGTCGCAGGAAATTTTATGAAACAGAATGTTATCTTTTTAACTTTTAAGCTGTCGACAGTTTCCAAACGTGACCGCTGATTTTTTTCTTTCTTCCACTAAAAGACGCATTTGTCTCTTCTCCTTGAATTTTTCTTCTTATATAAGTTTGAAGTTCCATTTCGCAGCACATCGATCTTCATCACAATCAAACTAGAATATCCTAGCCAATGCCAGTCTTGCAAACATACATTCCGCCGAAAAGGAACGATAGGTGAACGATTCTGTGTGCGAATAGAGTTAAACAAGACCGAACCGTAACCTCGTCAAACCGAACGCGGCATATCGGGCGACCTACAATCCTTTAATCCTGATATTGAAGCCTCAGTTTTTATTACCGTGTTTGCCTTACGTTTTGTACCTTTTGTTCATGGCTTGATAACGTTTCTTCATATTTCTTCTATTACTTAGCTATGATATAGTTCGAGGTTTAAGCTTCTCAAATTTTGATATGTGTAAAACCAGAATTACTCTGAATTTCCTCTTAGGTGCCTCTTAATACATATTAGATACTGAAGTCGTAAAATTATTCTTATTATATTGCATGTACAACAACGATCTAGGTATTTTCTGCAGATTATGTTAGGAGAAAGAGGACAACAGGCAAAGAGAGGAACAAAACAGCGAGAACCTTTCCCTGAGAAAGATGGAAAATTCCAATTTTATTTAAAGAAACCATACGAACTATGGTCCTTATTTGAAAACACTCATTAATACCATATTTTCTCTCCGTGAGTTTTTCTCCTTTGTTAGAAAGGATAATAGCTTACTGGTAAACTAAGTTATGGATTAGTTATGCGTAGGTAATTAAGGATTAATAAAGGTTAGTTAATTTTGTGGTCATCTCATTCCCTCTGTTTCCCTTTCACGTTGATTTCACTTTGTTAAAAACAAAACCTATGTTGAAAGGTTTTACTACTCCCTTTATATGGTTAAAATAGATTATCCAATTATCGTACTGGATTTTTAAAACTAAAGGTTCTTAACCATGCGACGCTCAAGTGTTTTCTTCAATACTTGCACCTTACAGTAAGAATGGTTATATCTTCTTACTGTTTCTTTTGTTTAAATTGGCCACATTAAAAGAGATATATCGTCTTCGAGAAACAGCCGAATAGATATTTAGTTCAATTTAAAATCAACGTCAGATTTTTGTGCAAGCGCCAGGGAGGAGGCAGCGATCCTATACAAGCGCTGGTGTTTTTCTTTCACGGTATTGCTAATATTAACAGTCAAAATATCATTTCGTATTGCGACTGAACAATATTTGAGCGTCCTAATTAAGATGCATTTACCACTAGGAATTAGATTAGCTGTAACATTAGGAAAATGTTTACACACCTTTTTATTCTTAAATGTTCACTTGCTCTGAGATTAAGCCGTTCGGTTCGTAAACAAAACAAAACAAAACAAAACAAAACTTCTTTGTCTCTTCTAGGCTTCTAGATGGATTAAACTTCAACTTGGCTTTTAAAACAAGGTTACCTAATTAGACTTGCCAATTGCATTGTGTAAATTGTCTGGCGCGAAATATAGGACTTTATGATTTTATTTTATCATCTTGTCACTTTAAAACTTAGCGTCACCCGGATTAACCAATCAGATTGTAAAACATTTCAGACATCTTCAGACATTTGTTCAGAAGCAGTATGGCGATCGTTTGATAATGTGGTGAAAGTTCGCAGTGTCTTGTAGCCTTCTAAAGAGGACAGTCAGCAGCAAGAATCTGAAAGGAATTTTTTTTCTAAGCTAATATTTTCCGCGATATATCCTACCAGTGATAGGACGCTATCCAAGCTTTTTCTTCTGTGTGTCCCTCATTACTTCGCTCGGCATTACTTCTACCTGCACTACGTCGCTATAGGAGCACTTTTAGGAGTTGAGAGTGGGGCTTTCCTTTGACTCACCAAACTAGAAAAGTGTGTGGCAAGACATACCTTAGATTAGAGCGGGCAGAATGCACAATTTCAGTTCTAACGAATTGTAAACTTGAAAGAAAATATGATCGAACAAAAAGGCATTGGAAAAGAATTCTAATATGTTTACATGTTCCCTTTTAGAGGATGATATATAATTAAGTAGGGTAGCAGTTTGATCAGCAGCAGGTTTTTAATTGAAACTTAAAGTCGCACGAAATTTTATGGAACAAAATGTTATGTTTTCAACTTCTATTAGCTGTCGACAGTTTTCTCAAGTGACCGCTGCTATTTTTTTTCTTTCTTCCACTAAACGATACATTTGTCTTTTCTCCTCGAATTTTTCCTCGTACGTAAGATTGAGGTTCCATTTCGCCACCAGCTCTTTATCGCAATCAGACTAGAGACTATCCTAGCCAATGGCAGTCTTGCAACTATATTCCGCCGAAACGAAACGATAGGTGAACGATTCCGTGTGAAATTTTGAAATAAATAAGGCCGAATCGTAACGTCCTAAAACCAAATTCTGCATATCAACCTACAGTTCTTTAACCCTAATATTGAACCTTTTTTTTAATAATCGTGTACACCTTATAATTGTATACCTTTTTTTTACCGCTTGATAAAGCTTCCCCATGTTCCTTTTATTTTTAACTTGATATAGTTTTAAGTTTTAGCTTATCTAATTTTGATACGTGTTAAACTAGAAGTACCATTGAAATTCCCCTTGGGTACATCTTATTATATAGATATTATTCTTATTATTTTGGATGTACAGCAACGAGGTAGGTGTTTTCTGCAGATTAATTTAGGACGCAGAAGCAAGAGGTAAAGAATAGAACAGAACAGTGAGAACTTTTTTCCCACGAAAATTGGAAAGTTTCAAGTTTGTTTTATGTAACTACAAGCTATGGATTTTATTTGAAAACGTTCACAGATGCAATATTTTTTCTTTGTGTTTTTCCCTTTGTGAGAATGGATAGTGATTTACTGGTAAACTGAGTTATAGATTAGTTGTGCCGTAGGCGAGGATTAATAAATGTTATCCTTTGGTCATCCCATTGCGTCTGTTTCGTTTTCACGTTGATCACCATTTTGTTGAATACAAAGCTTGTTTTAAAAGGTTTTGCTACTACCGTAATCAGTAGTAAACTGCCGTTGATATGGTGCAAATAGATTATCCAATTATCTAATGGCTTTTTAAAACTAAAGGTTTTTAAAAATGCGATAGAAAAGTGGTTTCCTTTATATTGTTAGCATTACAGCAAGAATGGTCATATCATCAAACTGTTTCTTTTGCTCAAATTGGCTACTTTAAAAGATATATCTCATATTCGAGAAACGGCTAGCAGTTCTGCATCACAATCAGATTAGAATATTCTAGGGAAAGTTAGTCTTGCGAACATACATTCCGCTGAAAAGAAACGTTCGGTGAAAGATTTGGTGTGTGAATCAGTTACATAAGGCCGAACCGAAACGTCATCAAACCAAATCCAGGAATATGTGTTGGATAAAAGTTTAATCGGTTGCGAGTCTTTAATTGAAAATTTGCGTCACAGGAAATTTAATGAAACACAATCTTCTTCTTCAACATTCAAGCAGTCGATGTTTTAGTTCTTTACCACAATGAGATATATCCTAGCCAATGTCAGTCTTGCGTACGCATATTCGGCCGAAAAGAAAGGTTAGGTGAAAGATTTTGTGTTCGAATAGAGGTGAATAGAGCCGAAGCGTAACGTCGATCGTCAAACCAAATCCTCCATATCTACCTACAATACTTTTCAGTACTTTTTGCCCGATATTAAAGCCTTTTTGAAGTCGTGTGCGCCTATGTTTTTGTACGTTTTGTTTATCGCTTATTTTGATTATTTCCGCATGTTTCTTCTCTTCCTAATATAGTTCCCGGGTTGACTTCTCTAATTTTGATATGTGTAATACCAGAAGTACATTTCAAAATCCCCTTAATGTACCTCGTATTATATAGATTACTGCAGTTGTAAAGTGATTGTTGTTGTATTGCGGGTAAAACAAAGATGTGTTTTCTGAGATTAAATTAGAATACAGAAGAGAACAGGTAAAGGAAGGAACACATCACTGAGAACGTTTCCCTGAGAAAGATGGAAAATTCCAAGTTTGTTTGAAGTATCTACGAGCTATGGTTTTTATCTGAAAACACTTTCTGAAACCGTATTTTTTCGTCGTGTTTTTCTCCTGTGTTGGAGTGGGTAATGACTTACTTCTAAAGTCAGTTATAGATTAGTTAGTTAGTTATAGAGCTACCCAAAGCTCTATGGGAGATATAGGTCGTGTGACCTTTGTTCATCGTTGTGTGAGTGCTGTAATTTTTTAGCGTCACGGTGACCGTTGCATAGCAGCGAAATTATAAGGATTTGTATGAAAAAACAAAAAAAAAAAAAAACTAATCCTACTTTAATTTAAAAATACGACATGATTTCAATTTTAAAAAAATCCCTACCGGAACTTCTCTGCCTGTGTACTTGTCCCCTATGTGGCTTCTGCTTCATTTTACCATCACCCGCCTGGTGTGAATTGAACCGGGTAGCTAAGCTGTTTTTCAACGCTCGGGGCACAAGACATCTGAATAAAGATCAATAAAGCCGTTAAGAGGTCACATTGTTAAGGTGGCTCCCTAGAGTTTCTACAAAAGTGACTATACGAACTGGCAAGGCTTGCAAAAGAAGCCCTAGTTCTGTTGTCTTGCAATATTTGTTCCTGAATTTCACCAGTGAGGTCACCAACATAATTACCCTTATTTTTCAGGTTTTGCTTCTTAGGCATAGGCCGTTGTCATGGGAACAAAGCATCTAAAGAATGACAGATATTTGCCATTAATTCGTCTTTTTTCTTAAATATTTTGATTTTCCCTCGGTGAACTTTTTTTAAGCTTTCCTATTTTGTGAAAATGATTTTGACTAACACTTTGTAGGGGAAAAAGTATGGGGTCGTTCAGACGGATTTACCGATATCACGTGATTTCTTATTTTTAACCATTAAACTGAATTGCTCTGACAGATTTTTTCCAAAAAATAATATGTGAAAGGTACAATTAGTATCTCAAAATGTGCAAAATAAAAAAAAAATTCACCGAAGGAAACGCGAGAAAGTTTACCTTTAGTTTTGCTTTTTTTTGGCTATGCTGACGTCATAAAATATCAGGAAAAACCTACGATTTTTAGGTGAGCGCGCGCAGATTACTACAGCTCGCATCATTAGCGCGCGCGCGGTGATAAAACTATAGGGAGCCACCTTAAAAGGTTTTTAACAATGTGACACAGAGGTGATTTCCTTTGTATTGTTAACATTACAGCAAAAATGGTTATATCTTCAAACTGTTTCTTTTGCTCAATGCAAATTGGTTACATTAACAAATATTTTATCTTTGAGAAACGGCCGAACAGTGGTTTGTTATAGTAGGGTTGGTGTATCACTTTCATGGCGGTACTAATATTATCAATCAAAATGTCATTTTGTGTTGTGACTGAACAATATTTTAAGCATCCTTATTAAGATGCATTTTCCACAAGGAATTGCATTAGCTATAGCACCGTTTTATGCTTGAATTTTCACTTGCTCTGAAATTAAGCTTTTCGGTTCGTAAATAAAGCAATACAATACAAAACAAAAGTATTCGCTTTTTCTCGGCTTTGAGTTGAATCAAACGTAAACTTGGCTTTTAAAACAAGGTTAAATAATTAGACTTTACCAGTAATTACTATGGTAACCGTAATAAGTGGTAAAGTGTCGTATATATCGTACAAATAGATTATCCAATTATCTAATGGCGTTTCAAAACTTAAGGTTTCTAACAGTGCGACATAGAAGCCGAGTGTTTTCGTTTATATTGTTAACGTTGCAGGAAAAATGGTTATATCTTCAAACTGCTTCTTTTGTTCAAATTGGCCACCTTAAAATAAATATCTCGTCATCGAGAAACGACCAAACAGTTATTTAACTAAATTTATATTGAAATCAAAATCAGACTTTCGTACAAGCACCAATTAGGCTGGTATTTTTCTTTCATGGTGGTTCTAATATAAACGGTCAAAATGTCATTTTGTGTTGTGACTGAGTAATGTTTGAGCATCCTTATTCAGACGCATTTACCACAAGGAATTGAATTAGCTATAACATTAGGAAAATGTTTACAGACAGTTTTGTTCTTACTTGCTCTGAGATTAAGCCGTTCGGTTCGTAAACAAAGCAAAAAAAGCAAAAATATAGTTTCTTTGGGACTTCGAGATGAATCAAACGTAAACTTAACTTTTAAAGAAGGTTAAATAATTAGACTTTACATTTCCCTTTTGCAAATTGTGTGGCGCAGAAGAAGGGACTTTTCAGTTTATTTTGCCATTTTTGTCACTATAAAATTGAGCCTCATCCGGCTAAACCAAGCAGATTGTAAACATTGCCCGTCAGTATCGGGATCATTTTTCGTTTGAAAGGTTCGCGGTGTCTTGCAGCCGACTAAAGAAGTCCGCCATCAGCAGGACTCTGAAAGGTATTTTAACGTTTTACTCGACATTTTCTTCCGGTGATAGTTCGCTATCCAAGCTTTTTATTCAGTATTTCCTTCATTCCTTCGCTCGGCTTTACTTCTACCTGCGTTACTTCGCTATAGGAACACTTTCAGGAGTTGAATTTTTGTTCTCAGACTATCACAAATAATCTCTTTCTTTTACCTCGCAGTTGATTACTGTACCGGTTCATTCAATTAAAAGTTAAAATTTAAGGATCACCGATCCCGTCCTCACTGAATATTTCCCAATTTTCTCTAGTTCTGTCACTTAAATATTTGAACCGGCAGGGCACAACGGTTTGTCATAAATTCTATTCACGGCCCCAGACAGGATTGCATTACATATGACGTCAGTTTTTATGGTCTACAGTCTCATCGAAAATATGCAAGAGCCAATCAGGGTGCGAAAATTCTCAATTTTTTGTAAAAACTATTTTATCCGTGAGAATCATTACTAATGAATTTGCTACAAACAGGTAATGAAATGAACAGAATAATGTGAAATTTTTCCCAAGAAAGATAGAAAGAAAATTTCAAGTCATTTTCAGGTTACTACAAGCGATTTTTTTCCTTATTTTAAAACTAGTGTAGCCAGGGCTATGAAAGTGCTGCGGAAATTTGGAGTAGTTTGCAAATAAGACAAAAATATAAAGGGGCTATAGAGCAGTCATGTTGGTATTCCAAAACAAAGAAACGGCGGCCATATTGGTGTACCAAACTAATCTTCCAAGGAGCAAACTCTATTTTACGCAAAGATCGCCTTTTGTTTCAGTAATCCAATATGGCCGCTTGTCGCGTGAGTGAAAACGCTCTATATAAAGTTGGAGAATTCGGAAGAGATAACTGGAGGGAGTCTGTAGTGCGTGTTTTTTGTAAGTTATGAGGTAGATATCTAGCCCCCTTTGGGTTAAATTTAGAAATGTCAGCCTCAATGCGAATACATGAAGGTGTGAACTCCAGCAAAAAGCACATGGCAACTGCCTGCATATCAAACAACTAAATCATCACAAAAAGAATTCAGCAACTTATCGAATTTTAAAGGCCCGTACGATTCAAGTTCACAAAATGCTTGTTCAATTCTGGAGAGAGTACATGAAATTAAAGCCTGTCAACCGCAAAGAAACGCATTACAGAATCAAGCAAATGGCAGCTGAGGATTAAACCCAAGCGTGGCACTACAAAAGTAACAGAAGGTAGTTAAAACTAAAAACGTATGGAATACTTTGTGAATATGTGAAGCCCGTAAGATTAAAGCTCTCACAATGCTGGTTCAGTTTCGTCTGCGACGCTCACGGTACCGCCCTGACTAATACACGAAAGCATGTCCAAGTCACCAAGGTGTGAAAAATCCAGTGCACAAATCATTCAGCAAGAAGCACATGGCAGCTGCTGCACAAGTGTAAAACGACAAACCACCGAAGCAAAAAAAAAAAAAAATCATCGAATGCTGTGCGAATACGTGCAAGCCCTAACGAAAAGTTCACAAAATGCTCGCTGAATTTAAATGCGAACACATGAAAGCCTGTCAAAGTCGCCGAGGTGTGAAATTCGGCAAGAAGCACATGGCAGCTGCACAAGTAAACGACAAAGCTATCAGAAAAGGTACTTAAACTACTTTCAAATTTTTGTGAGAACACGTTGAGGCCTGTACGATTGAAATGGTCAAAACGGTAATAGAATATTAGTGCATTTTTTCCTTTTTTGCAAGACATGCCCGTCCGTGCCGAAAGATCCGAACCGCCAGAATTATCCAACATAATGACAGACGACAGTACTATCGGAAAGTTTACAGTGTAACTTATTTACGGCGAACTTGACATTGTCAATCTATTTATTTATCTACATAACATTGCAATGAAATCGTCATCCTGCACAACATTGATTATCGCTCACCTGAACACCGTGGCGTCGAAACTCGAAAAGGAAGATGAGAGTGCAGTCCTTCTTTGTTGCTGTCTTTGTTTCAAATCGAGGCTCTACCAATGCGCATTGCATTCTAGTCCGCTGAAAGCGAGGCTCTACCAGAGCGCAGAGCATTGTGGTCCGCTGAAAACGAGGCTCTACCACAGCGCAAAGCATTGTGGTCCGCTGAAAGCGAGGCTAACAACGACGGCAAAATCTCTATTTCTTTTAAATTTTGATTATGAACTGCTGCTCCGCTCGCTGCGCTCGCTCCGCAACAACAATCACTCATACAATAATTTGTTATTAGTGTGTTTTTGGTCCAATGTTAGACATCGATAATGACTTATTGGTAAACTCGTCCATTGGCAAATCATGTCGGGGATAATAACGTGTAAAGCTATTCCAGAGAAATATTTTGATGCCATTTAATAACGCTGTTTTCGCTTAAAAGTCGATTCCATCTTGTTGAGAACAAAGGAGTCACTAAAAGGGTGTAAAGTGTTGCATGTGTGACATGATAGAGCATCCAACTATTTAATGTTTTTTTTTTGTTGTTGTTGTTATTGTTGTTGCTTTTTTTAAATCGTCACTTAGCTTGAACAAAATTCTGCCAGCCAACAAATTGTATTGGTAATATAAAGGACTACAGATAACTTTTAATTTAAGGGTATTGACAATTCGATACTAGGCAGAAAAAATTCTGCGAAGTCGAAATATATATATATATATATATTTAACAATTATTCTACGAGGGCGCGCTGGATATCGAATGATAGATAACCAACGAGGCGCGTAGCGCCGAGTTGGTTATAATCATTTGATATCCAGCAAGCC
>Ga0126336_10000951_pt1 | contig 13811 bp, 7 predicted proteins | sample SidCmetagenome_FD_92530 | JGI IMG/M metagenome (GOLD analysis project Ga0126336, IMG submission 92530) | Coral microbial communities from El Islote,Puerto Morelos, Mexico - Siderastrea C C metagenome | ecosystem: Host-associated > Invertebrates > Cnidaria > Coral | place: El Islote,Puerto...
GTAAATGGAATTCTATCATTCTTTTCCTTCTGTGACGTTTGTAGCGCTGACTGTCGGTCAATCTGTTGAGCACGGTGTTGAGCTGTGTTCACAACAGAATCAAGATAGCCACGATTCTTGAAGAAAAGACACATTTCCTCTGATTGGTTGGAAAAATCGGAGTCATCACTGCATAAACGCCGAAGTCTAAGTATTTGAGAGAACGGGATGGAGTTTTTGACATGGGAAGGATGACAGAATGAATGCAACAAATAACTGTGTGAATCTGTACGTTTGTAGTGCACACTGGATGGTAAGCCGTTGCGATTGATTGAAACGTTGATATCGAGAAAAGCAATTGAATTATCGGAAATCTCCCAGGTTTAATTCAGTGCCGGGTGAAAGGAGTTGACAGAAGTTATAAATGATCAAGTTCTGCTCTGCTAGATGAAGTAGCACCAATACAGTCGTCGCTGTGGCGGCCGTAAAGTTTAGGTTTGGTGCCATTAATTTGGTTGAAAAATTGATTTTCGATGTAACCTACGACTGAGATTGGCGTAGCTAGGTCCCATTTTGGTGCCCATAGCGACGCCGTTGACCTGTTTGCAGTGGTTATCGGCAAATGAAAAGCAGTTCAGTGTCAAAACTGGTTCGGCTAAACGGAGCAGTGTTTCCGAGCTGGGTTGGCTGGTATAGAAAAGCGGTTGTTTTGCAGGAAATACAAAGAGCTAGTTTGAAAACCAGAGAAGAGACATTCAGACCACGCCCCAGGAGTATAAACAACAACAGAGTGTCAATGGTAGTAACGTACGATTCTGGTCTTCCAAGCATTGCGGTATTCCGTGAGAACTTCAACCGCTCCTGCTATGTTCAGATAAATGCAAGAGTCTGGGTGGCTACCTTGTGCATGTCATACTCAACCCAACCCGACGTACAGGACAGAGACGTAAGGGAACCGTGAGATGTGGAAACAGACGGTGTCATGTGTGCAAGTATCTTGACCCGGTCGACAGGTTTACACTTCAGATCACTGGAAAGAGCTATGCAATTATAATTACGAACTAGACTGCAATAGTAGTAATGTTGTCTAGTTTTTGCCTTGTCAAGTATGTCATGTACAATACTTTGTCGTAAGTAATGTGATGTACCGCGTAGCACTCTGTAATGAAATAGTAAACATTTGAAATGTGTGTATATATGAGTGCTAGAAGTGAGCAATACTGCTCTACATAATTTCCCCCCGGCCATTCGGCCTGAAAGATGAAATTAAAAATGATTACCAGGATCAAAGAAAAATCTTTACCCCGACCAGGGTTAAAGATTTTTCTTTGATCCTGGTAATCATTTCTTCTTTCAGGCCGAATGGCCGGGGGGGGGGGAAATTATGTAGAGCAGTATTGCTCACTTCTAGCACTCATATATACACACATTTCAAATGTTTACTATTATGTACAACACTTTGGTTTATCTACAATAAAATTCATGCTTAGTTTTAACATCCACAAATCTCACTTTAGAGTGCACTCAAGGCTTTCTGTTGATGATAAAGATAAGGATGATCTCATTTATAGACCGTTATGGCCTTGAGAATGTGAATATCAAACTGATTGACAGACTATCTGACGAGTCGGCTCTATTGTATAAAGAGGGACAGTGGGCTTACAGGCTGAGATGCATTAAGCCACAGGGGCTCAACGAAAGTGACTTTTTCTTCAGTCAAGGTGAATAGGATTCGTAGAGGCTAAGGGTTTGGTATTTTCGTCCTCTTGTTAAAAGCGGGCCCGTTTTTAAGTTTTGGACCTTCTACTAACTGTTTTCTTTGTAGTGCGCGCTTTTAAGTTTCCGTATCTTTTTCTACACTGCGTGTACAGAACAAGCTCAACTCTTTGTTGTACTATATGTTTGTTTTGAAAGTCACGAAATCGCATTTTGTTTCCCACATTCCTCATCAGTAATATACTTTGGTCGGTCTGTCATCACAATTAAACACCACTGTTCAATACGCTAATCTCTGGAACTGTAGTCAGCAAAGCCGCGGAACCTGCAGAGCTTGCCATGAAACGTTCAAATATTTCTCTTCGAGGGTTTTTGTATGTTATTCCCTGGAAATACAAAATTTGTCTACTATTCAAGTGATTTGAATTCTTTTCCAAACCCGTTTTTTTTTTTTCGAAACCTGGTGTCAGCTATTCCGCTCATACAAGAGCTACACAAAGAAATATCTTCTTTTTACTGCCTTGTTTTGTAAAGATATAGCTCCTCAAATTTTCATGCAATGAGCTAAGAATAGTGCGAGAATTTATTTTCGTGCGTGAAATCAACATATTGGTAACTGCAAGTGGTTCTGATCGCCCGATATGCCGCTCAGTTGCATTTTGGCTAAAAAACAAACTAAAATGAGCAATGCAAAAAAAATTACGGCAAAAAAGAGTGTTCCACACAGACTGCATGATAATCGTAACTGATAAATTCCTTTTTTTATTTTATTTATTTATTTATTTATTGGTTCGCGAGAGAGGGGAATATTCAATTTTCGCTTTATTCTTTATATTTGTCTTATGTTTTTAATTGTATTTTTTTAATAATTAGATATTTTCTTCCTTTCTTTCGGAAAACCCAGCCCTGTACGTCTGTTGTCTTGAACAATGTGACACTCATTCCATTGTCACGGAAAAAAAGGTCACCAAACGTATCACAGAATATTTCTTTTTGCTGGGCAAATGCTAACAACACTGAACGACTATTTCTTTAACCCGTCAATCCTATATCCTTTATTCTTTGAGCCGCCTGTTACCTCGCCGCGTCATTGACCCTGTAGCCATTTCATGTCTTTGAGACTTGTTTCAAAAGAAATATAGTTCATGTGGATTGGGTATGCCATACACCACAGTTTAAGATGCTGTTATGGCTTTTCAAAGTGTAATCTGGATCGCGCAAATTTTAAGGTTTACTGTTTTCGAGGGTTTTTATTTTCCGTTGTCATGGAAATATCGCTAACGACATTAAACAAGGGACCATTATACTTTTTAGAGGGGAGGGGTTGGGAAATTTTGTCCTGCAGGAATTTTTCTTCGTGACGAAAAGCTTTGTATGAACTTTATTTCACTAGCTTGCGTTAATTTTTTCTTTCGTATTCGCCCATTTCGCCAAGCCTCCCCGTCAAAAATAAAATGGACTGTCCTTAACGGATGTAAACTTCTCGTCGATCCGACGACGGTGAAGACTGACTACGATTCGATTGAAAAACTATATAGGGCCTTGTTGGTGCGGTCCCTAAAGACAGTATCGCAGCGAATCAATGCCTAATTTGTTTGTACAAAGGGCAAAAATGATCGGCCAGAGCTCTGGAAGCAGTGTGTGTTTAAAACCCTCGGTCATGTTCCGTATTTCTGGGATTTCGTGACTATAGTAGTTAACCAGTAACCATCGACAGATTACAAATAACTCCACTGTTGTGTCATTTTACCGTATAGAGACGCGAACGGGCAAAGAAAGGGCAAAATATACTATCATTACATCCAAATATACCATCAATGTAATGTTTTGTTACAAATATCTGGAAAAGCCACATGACGTTGTGATCACGAGACTGTCATCCAGGTAGCATGGCGATACCCACAGCGCACAGGGGAGCATATCCTTATTCGGCACTGTAGCAAAACGGCGGGAGATTCGCACAATCGATTTTTGTGTTGTAGGGTCAAGGTCTACAGGATCACCTACGATGCGCTGTTGTGATCTTTTCCAAAGAAGGAGGATATTCCCTTTTTTGGATATGCCTTGGAGAAACGCGGGCAATTTGCTTTTTATATGCTTTGAACTCAAATGATATCCTTCAGAGCACGTAGTGCTAGCCAACGATCTGTTTCAGTCCTTCGGTGACCAGAGCGTAAGACATAGTGATATTTTAAAGTTTATATCTTTGATCTGTTTCAGCATGTCGTCTAGCTACGATTTCGTAGTCAATGACAAAGATATGGGAATCAACACTGAAGGGAAGAATGGGCGAGTTGAATACGTCGAGAAGGCGAGTTTCTCTCTCGACCTCTTGAAGCACGTGGAAGCTGGACAGCAGAGCGGCTTCCTCTGCCGTGTTTATTGTTCCCTGCGTGAAGAATCGAAGTAAGTAAAACTTTCGCTTTCATGAATTTGGCTTTAATAATCGGTTACATAGTGGTAGAAGTCGCTTTATAGCACAGGCTTTGATTTCAAGTTTCATTCAACCCGATTAACTGGCCCGGTTAAATGAGCGTATCTTCAACGAACACTGCAATGAAAACTTACCCTCCATAGATCTGTCAACGATTAATACCAGAACATTACTGTCTATAGATATGCGATTCAACTGTTTATATCGACCGTGCTTGCCTATTTGAGAAAATAAGATTGGAAAGGAACCAGTCAAACAGTAGTGTTCGAAGAATACTGTTTCCCGCGCTTTCAACCAAAACATCCCGTTTTGGCGCGAAAGCCATGGCAAGCTCGCCACAGACGTTTCGTGTCAAAAGGTCAAGATTGAACTGACGCAGAATTGTAAACAAATATTCAGTGTATCATCCAGTTGGCGACAGCGCAGATTGGCAAGTGTGCGTATATGTTTTGTTTATGAATAACGTCAACCTTTTATCCTTTCAGAATGTGTTACTTTAGAATTCAACGGGCACTTTCTGGTGGCCAAGGAAAGTTCCTGGAGGACCTGAACGCAACCTACGGATCTGGAGTCCTCACTTGTGACTTTGAACCATCCGAGTTCAAAGCATTTTTGAAATGGCTAATGAAGGACTATTTTCGGTAAGCATGAATGTTTCTTCTGTATTAAATGTTATTCCCTATTTTTTTGTTTTTTAAAAGTCGACTCGTCCATATAAGATTGATGTATTTGTTGTAATAAAATCGAAATTACGGTTGTTTTGCATGACGTTTCAGTACTGTGGGAGACCTTTTCACGGAAGTCACGGAAAAATTGTCATTTTCAGTGCTTTCATTCAATCAAAAATACGTCGTTGATTATCATACCGAATTTAGTAAACCATACAAGTTTCAAGAAAATACCCTGGCAAACTATCGGAAATACAAATAAAAGGTTGTTCGTCTAAAAGAACGAAATCTGAGTAAGTAAACCTTATTGACGTCGCTGAACTGATGTATGTACAGTAATTGTACACTCGTGTTTGTACGTGCATTGTTAGATTGGGGGAAAAGAGAACAATATACAGGCGTTTCCCATCATAGGTTGCTCTTTAAAAACTAAACCCTTATGAAAGAAAATAAATATTTTAAATATCTGTCTTACTGTATATAAACCTATCGTATGTGAAAAATCGAAACTAAGGTCAACCAGAGACATCTTGCAAGCTAGTAAAATATGTTCATTCAAAGCTTCTATGGAAAGCATAAAAGAAAGACCAACAAAAAAATAATACCGGTACTTAACAAAATTGTTTCAGTAGATTTGATTGGTGTTTTTATTTTCTCAGTGTGGAGTTATTATAGATTACTTATATTTATGTACTAGTCAACTTGAAGCTTCAACATCCCCCCCCCCTCCCCCCCCCCCGGCAATTGAACTTTTGAAGATTGGCTTGTTCAAATTCCCTTCCCTTGGGGCAAAGAGGCCATTCAAATACCCGACCAAATGGTACTGAAATACCTCTCCTTTAATGACAACTTTCGTCTTCAACCAAACACTGTTCACGCTTTTCAGAGAGAGATATGCTGTAACGACACCTTCAAACGTTCACGAGAGTTACTCACTAACAAAGGCGAAATTCTACCTTGAAAATCTGTTAAACCCTGCAAAAACTGACAACAATCACGAGCGTATTACACAAGAACAAAATATAAATCTGGTTCAAATTGCCCACCATTTAAAGGCAACGTTCAAATTCCCCCCTCCCCAGGCGTGATGCACAGTCAAATGCCCGAGGTATGTACATTATAGACATGGAAGTGAGATATGACGTTTCACGATGTTAAATATTAAATTGTAGTTTGCCATACTCATTGCACCAAGCAATCAGTTAGGCCCCTTCAGTTACATGTAATTTAGTTGAATGATAATGAATGCATGTTTCAGAAAATGCAAACTTGCCCGTGCAAAGGACACGTACCAGGCGGCATCGTGTGTCGGCCGTCAGCCAAACACTGATGTTTGGGTGTTTGGCCCCAACCTGCAACTAAGTGGGGATGGCTCCATCACGAATGCAGAAGCATCATCCATCCTGTGGGTACAGGAGGTGGTAGACATGGAGGATGGCCAGAGCAAGCGGAGGTCGACTGAGTGCTCTGGTCTTCCAGACATTAAACTTCCCCTGTACGGATATGCCTTAAGAGACGTCATCAAGGCTGTCATAAACACAGTCCATGATAACACCATGGCAGGCATTTTTACAATTGGTATGTTGGCTGTGATTTCATTTCAAGGTGCCTCATTAATAAATATCGCACATACGTTTGCACACGTCAGAACTCTGTGGGATATTCACAGGTTTCTTGGGGAATTTGCTTATTTAACAACATATTTTCTGTGGGTTTAACCAAAGACTATTTTGGCAATGGCTATCAGAAATTATCCTTGAAAGGAATCTGGGAGTAACCATACATTCCTCAGTAATAATTATACCCATAATTATTTCGTTTGGAGAAAATTATAGCTGTTTCAGGAGGAACCGTCATTAAGTAAAAAACAAGTACTATATAGGAATTATAGATACATCTAATTTGGATCACTTCGCTAATTCATTGCCATTACCAAAGATCAAAACACTAAGACCTCATTGATGAATAACCAAATACATTAAGGTAGCTAGACCATGTTTCAAAGTTGTGGTCCATATATCTGAAAAACAAACTCGTCCAAACACAAAACTTAAAACAACCACATCAAATTTAATTGACTTATTAACAAGTTTTGGACAACTTACAAACAAGTTTAACTTTTTTTTTTCAGCCGGGATGATTGTTGGCCTTCATTATGAGTCCATAATGGACATAATGGGCTTTTGCCCAGTGCCTGTTGTTTGTGGGTCCAACCGACTTGGGAAGACCAAATCTGCCAAAGCTGCCCTAAGCCTTGTTGGAAACATGGCATCCTTCTATTCCTCTGTAAAGGAGCGGTTTATACCGCGCCTTTGCAGCAGGACAACTTTACCACCAGTCCTCGACGACATTAAAAAATCAAAGCTCATCGAAGAAATCGCCGTTTCCTTCTACAATCGGGGTAAAGATGGGACTTGCTTCCTCGAGTGCACGCCAAGAACCTGCCCCATCATAACAGTGAATTGGGAGTCTCTGGATGCCCTTGATAGGGACCCAAGGTATGTGGTTTGCTATAACTGAAAAGTAGAAATGTGAAAACTTAGAAAGTATTAATTTGTCACAATTAGCAAAAAAATCTTTAGCAACCTTGAAACATGTCAAAGGTATTTTAAATGTTCTAATGTTTTACCCGACTGGGTTTCTTCGGTGTCGCTGTGAGCACTAAGACTTTAACCTAGACAAAGTATTGTTGTCACTTAATTAGAACAAAGAAGATGCTCAAATGAATGTGCATTGTGGTCCAATGACATGTCAGACCTTTTTTGGAATTAGTTTGACAAAAACTTTTTCAATTCAACTCATTAGGTATGTGATTAGTATTTTTCTTGATGCTATGCCATTATTGTGACTTGCATTAAACAAAGTGGAAACAGTAGTTAAGTAGGAAAGGCGGTCATCAATTATTATTCATTATTTTGATTACTACGAAGTACACGTACCTTCTTTCTCATGTTCTGTTCCATGAACTTAGAAGTTTTATAAAACAGGAACAGTGTTTATTACTATATCTTAGTCTTGTGTTGCTTTGCCCAGTAAGTAATATTGTAAAGGATATCAAGTTAAACTGTGACTAGTTTGATTTTAGTTGATATCAAGGTTTCAAAATACATAATTGGCTCTTAGATCTATACAGAGGGATGTGAACATTATTTTACTTTTTCGTGTACTCAAGGGTGTTTGGGCGGTTATTGCTCATCCCCTTTCTGGAGGGAAGAAGAAGCCCTAATGGCCTCGAAGCACAACAGAGGGCTGAAATCAGATCCGAGGAGGTCTTCAGTTGTGCTTCGAGTGCTATTGGGTCACTTGTTGGCCTAAGTGAGGGGATGGAGCACCTACTGAAAGGCCGCCTGCCGGAAGTTGTGACAACAATGGCCCAGTCCCTGCCTGAACTTGATGACCGGTGCAGAAAGAATTATGCCATACTAATCAGCTTGGCTGAAAAGGTATGAAAAATAAAAGATGTTATGCAAGCAACCATATCTTAACTGCAAATTCCAGCAAACAGGCATTTGCATACCATTACTCATGTAGTTGAGTAAAATTCTGCTTTTAAGCTATGAATCAGTTGATTGCATTCTATGTGTTGGTATTTCAGTTTGTAATGTCTCAGACAAAATTACTATTTCGACTTCTTAAATGCTTCACACAGACAGTTTTCAGAGAACTTTCAAAATGCAGTAAAAACAAATTGTAATGATGAAATATGTCAAATATGTGTCATTTATAATACCAACACTTGGATATTTCACTTTCTAATTTTTATTTAACAAATTTGTTATTTTCATAAGGTCATTGAGATGGCAGAAATTGACGGATTGGAGCCAGATCTGGCTCTCACATTTTTCAAAAGGAAAGGGTTTCCCGCAGTGAAAGAATACCACACAGACTATTTGAGAACCGAATGTGACACTCCAGCAGACACAGACGAGCCACTACTTGTTGGTGTGTTGATGAACTGCATCCACACTCTCAAAGTGCCATTAAAACAGGTATACAGAATAGATATGGTTGCTATAAATGACAGTGCTACGCATTATCTTAGCTGTATAACATTGTCGAGACAGTGCAGATGCCCAAAAGCCCCCCTTGACACTCAATATTGCCATTAGACACAGCATATACCTGCACATTTCCCCTTACATGTACCCCCTCCCTTAATTGTTGTGGCCCAGTGTAATGTGTATGTACTTACATACAATTAGCACTTTTTTGCTTAAGCTTAATTACTTGTTGTTCAATTGATAAAGTCACATGTTTGTTGTCGCCCTGTGGACAAATGAAGACTTTTATTATTATTATCATCGTCATCGTGATCATCATCATTGATATTTTTCACAAGAATGTCTTAAGAATAAGCTAGCTTCAATCTTTAAAAAACCTCATTTAAAAGGTGCAGCCATGCGGGCAATTAGTGTCAATTAAATTTGTGTAGTTTTTATGACCAATTCATTACTTTGTTCTGATTCTCTGTTTCTTTAAATGTCCTTATGTTCAGATGCTCACATGTGTCAACCCAAAGGTCACATTCAGAGGAAAAGAGGGGCAGCAGCACAAAGGAGTGGCAGTGGCCTTGAAATGGTTACTGCCACTCGTAAGGCAGTTTGGAGGACAGGACAGGATACGCAGAGAGATAAAAACCCTCAACATAGGAGATGGAAAGGGGGACAAAAAACAACACTTCAACAAGTTTCCGAATGGAACCGTAATTTCAAGAGGTGCAGGTGGTGTGGATGTGGTCTCCAGAAGCTGTGTAGTAATCAAAGAGTCATGTTTTGGAGAGGAAAATAGGAGAGCTTTCCGTGAAGGTACACAAAATCATTAATCTATGTTATGTGTCAATAATCCCCCTTTAAAAGGAACGTTTTAGGAAATGTGCAATCATACATAGCCCAGCAGCTTATCAGCCCCTTTAAGATCACTCACCTAAAGCTTAAGAATTTCAAGTTTATTAATTTACTGCAAGGATCACTTCTAGCGTTCATATATTCCCGGTGAAACTGGGAAAAACTTGCAAACACAAAATCGCCAAAAAGTGAAATTATGCATAGATTTCTATTCAGAGTTTGAGCAGCCAGTCATAGTATGTATAAAATGCTATCCACTGGTTTGGTACGCACTTAGAAGTATTACAAACAGGATGAGTCAGTATACGAATATAATCCCAATTTAATATTCAATCTTTGTTCAAGCATTTGGATTACCAACAGCAACCCCGACAGCACCTCCACCAGCACCAGCAACTCAACCGGATACCGCACAAGACCAGCAAACAGCACCTCAACCGGATGCCACACAACACCAGCAAATGGCACCTCAACCAAATGCCGCACAAGACCGGCAAACAGCACCTCAACCGGATGCCGCACAACACCAGCAAATGGCACCTCAACCAAATGCCGCACAAGACCGGCAAACAGCACCTCAACTGGATGCCGCACAAGACCAGCAAACAGCACCTCAACCGGATGCCGCACAACACTGGCAAATGGCACCTGAACCAAATGCCGCACAAGACCGGCAAACAGTACCTCAACTGGATGCCGCACAAGACCAGCAAACAGCACCTCAACTGGATGCCGCACAACACCAGCAAATGGCACCTGAACCAAATGCCGCACAAGACCGGCAAACAGCAACTCAACCGGATGCTGCACAAGACCAGCAAACAGCACCTCAACCGGATGCCGCACAAGACCAGCAAACAGCACCTCAACTGGATGCCGCACAAGACCGGCAAACAGTATCGCCCCCAGATGTCGCACGAGACTGGCAAACAGCACCCCAACCAGATGTCGCACGAGACCAGCAAACAGCACCTCAAGCAGATGTCGCACGAGACTGGCAAACAGCACCTCAAGCAGATGTCGCACGAGACTGGCAAACAGCACCTCAACCAAATGTCGCACGAGACCAGCAAACAGCACCTCAAGCAGATGTTGCACAAGAGCGGCAAACAGCACCTCGACCAGATGCTACACAAGACCGGCAAACGGCACCTCAACCATCTACACAAGCAGAACTGAATGACAGTGGTATTAGTTTAGATCGTAAGTGAAATGTGTGCACCCTGATAATAGTCATGACAACACACCTTTAACACTCTAATGCCCAATAGCATCTAAAATCGAAATTAAAGAAAAGTCCCAGATTCAGTTAAAACACAAACGTGACAGTCTAACACACGCATAGCACCATGCAAAGTACTGTTGAAGAGGTTTTATTCAAATGTTCACATGGGATTTTGTCACCAGACTCAAAAGTTAGAACCACATCATTATGAACTGTGTAAATTAGACAAACGATGTACACATATGTTTACTTTACATTTATTCAAAGCCAGTGAGATAAGTGAGAGTCTGTGAAGTGGTCCATATGGTGAAAACTTACACTAAGTATTATTTTTTGCAGTGGATGTACATGTGGAAGATATAGATGACAGTGACATATTAGGAACAGTCGAAGGAAGGTCAAAGAAGGGAATGAAATCTAATACTTTGCACTCTGCAAAATCAAGAAAGAGAAAAACAACAGGTACTGAACAGTTGCAGCTACAAAATAACTTATACTAAGGAATTTTCATTCGGGCCATTATTTTACAACAAATCTGTTATAAGTCAGGTAAGCACTTAATGACTTGCATTGGACCAGATGGTTGTCTGCAATAAAGATTTGAAATTTCAAACCCATTAGAATGTCATATACAGTTTTATATGATACTTGCATTGATTCCCAAGAGGTAGCTACTCAAATTGAAAACATGTCTCTTTCTAACACGACTTAATTTCCCTAATTTTGAAAAATAGCTGAACAGATGATAATTGTAGTCTCTGGAATATAATCACAAAACGACCCATCCACTAAATTAAACTTGCATAAAATATACATGTTTGCTATTTGGAAAACCCCAGTGCAAAGTACCGCAATATTTTAAAGATCGATGTATCAAATATAGCAATTGTTAAGTTTTTCAAATTATTTATTGCAAATGTGTTTTCCTGTTACAGCAATTGAATATCCATACTGCTTGTGCAAGAAGGTGAGTGCGTAAAGTGATCAGAAATTCAAAGTTTTTAATACTACTAGAAAGAAAGGTCGACTAGATTAAAATTAAACGACCCATATTAAAACCATCCCTTCAGCTGCCCTTTAAGCCGTGATAGAAAAGTGCATGTTTTTCATACTGTTCTCAGTACATTTCTTACGAAACGTCGTAAGGAAAATATCAAGACATCATTAATTTTACTTAATTCTCTCAATTGTCAACATGCTTGATATAGATCATTTTACTGACATATCAAACTGTGGGGGTAAGGAGGAAGGATGCATAATGGAAAGGGAGACTTATTACAATATCCAGCTTCCAAAAGATGGCTTAGCAGAGCCAGAGAGAGAGAGAGAGGTGTTAAAGAGCGGGGGCTTCATACAGCTTTTATATAACAAAACAAGTATAGTAACAATGAGCAAATCTTTAAACTGTTTACAGAAAAGATCACAAAAGGAGGAAGATACCATGATCATTTGTGAAAACAAAAAACGAAAAAAAGAAGAGAAGGTAAATAATTATGAACTATGAATGTGACTCCTTAAATATTACTACATGACAGAATTCTGAATACAGTCGAACCTCCATGTGAGACCACCTCATGCAAGTGACCACTTTTCCAAAATGCCCAATTTTTGGGTCCAATCATTATAATGGAAACTTGTCATAACTATGCAACATCAGTCACTTTTAGTAATGCTGGTGATACAAATTTCTACATTGTTGTGAGTGACCTCTAACCCATATTGTTTTAATGTCACAGCAGATGCAAACTGAATACTGATCGAGATTCAGAAAAACTTTGAATGCTAATTGGTGTTTCAATGGTACATTTCAATTAGTACAGGTTCACATAATTCAAAGTACATACCCCTGTGGTCTGACTTCTAGTAAGTTACCACCTTCTGTTATTGACCAGTTTGGCTTTGTACATATATTTTGTGTAGTTGATTATGGGAGGTTTGACCGTGGAAATGTCAGGCATTGCTGAAAGGGGAGGAGGTTGGGGTGAAGACACTTTACTTTCAACAACCTAAACACAGGTTTTTACTGGGAAATATAATGTGAGTTATACTGAAATGGATTTGGGACTTTTCATTGATGGTCTGGTTTATGTTATGGAGAGAATTAGTGTTAGTTGGTAAAACTAGATGAAAACAACAAAAACAACAACAACCACAACAACAATAATAATAATAATAATAATAATAATAATAATAATAATAATGAATCAATGAGAACTTGAAGCAAAATGTAACATGTGTGGTAAAATTTGGCACACAACTGGTTTTGGTTGCCCTTTTTTGGTCGAGTAGGTGGCACAAATGTTTCTAACCAATCAGACATGGCAAAGAAGTAATTCTGGATTTTGACATGGAATTATTACAAAATGACATTATTGTTACAAGATGACAGGTATATCTTTTTGACACTGGGTGACTTATAAAATTAATTTTACAAGTGAATAAACTAACAATTAGTGCACTCTTTTTTATCAGTGTCCAGGAAACAAGTTTTTCCACCTAAGGTGCCTCAAAATGACCACAGTACCTAAAGAGGACCCATGGTGAGTGAAAACTATTAATATTTTTTAACCGGAAAAAAAAAACCTCTTTAGAAATGACCATAATTTATTATATATCTGGCACTCCTTAAGATGAAAAGAAAGCTGTTCTTTCTTCATTATAAGAGACTGTGTACCTTAGAAACATCATTCTGTTACATTGGTCTTTGGATTTACCTAATAGTTGCTCAAAGGGCAAATAAATGTCAATTTCGAAGTGCCTCTTGCTAAAAGGACCAAAATTTGGAGGGTTACTTGTAAATACCTACTGTTAGCTTTTAACCATTGAACTGGAATGACATGCTTTTTTCTTGTTTCAGGTACTGCCCCACATGCAGGGATAAAGTGCAATAGACAGTTATGGAAAATTAAGTAAAAGCTCTATTAAGCAAATCCAAAAATAAATTA
>Ga0126336_10000952_pt1 | contig 13808 bp, 7 predicted proteins | sample SidCmetagenome_FD_92530 | JGI IMG/M metagenome (GOLD analysis project Ga0126336, IMG submission 92530) | Coral microbial communities from El Islote,Puerto Morelos, Mexico - Siderastrea C C metagenome | ecosystem: Host-associated > Invertebrates > Cnidaria > Coral | place: El Islote,Puerto...
AAAAACGCAAAGTATAGGTTATATTATATAGAAAAATTTTGTTTACAAAAAAAAATATAAAAAAAAAAAAAAAAATAAAGATTACAAAAAAAAAAAAAAAAAAAAAAAAGAATAAAAAACGACAAAAAAAAAATCCAGAATAGACCATTTGTTATCAATAACTATTTAAGAAAAGCCAGTGTTTGAGGCCAGTTATCGATAACACTACAAAGCAAATAAGTTATGGACAACAAAACAGTTTTCCTTCTCAAAGGAATAGTACCTTACTTGACGATAACAAACGCGTTAGGTTTATTGTCGACAACTGCTTACTTTTCCTAGTTTGTGGGATAGTTATCGACAGCGTTGTCAGCGTTCTTGCGCATGTCAGCAGTTCCTGACATGCACAGAACGGTCGTTACTAAGCTCTTGCGTTTAAAAAAAATACAATTATCGATAAGTTTGGCCTGTGGTGCGTAGAAAAGCACTATCGAACACGTATAGTTTTCGAGTGATTCTAGTTAAAGATTTTTAATTTTGTAGAAAAGGGTCTGTGATTCCTTCCATGATTTGTTGACATGCCTGGATAAATTACTGGTTTATCTCATCTTTAAAGAAAGAGAGCTTAGCTTTCCTTTGGTTGTGTGTGCTTTGGTGAACACTCCTTAAGCAAAAAGGACGTTATTGAATAAGATACAAGTGGGTATATCAGTTAGCGATACTTACAATCCATTGTTTTTCAAAGATGGCACCTTGATAGCTTGAACGTCTACGTTTAAAGCACAAACTTAAAAGAAAAAAGGAGAAAAGCTAATTAAGCAGTTTTTTCGGAGAATTTTTCTCCCACAGGTTAGCTGAAATGGTTCTGTCAACTAGTCTTGATTATTCAAAGAGCTATTTAGGAAAGGAAAGTACATCTGCTCCGCCTGAGATACAAACAGTTTTCAAGAGCGAGGATGGAATAAGATATTAAGGAAAAAATTCGCCAAAAACATTTACTGCATAATATTCTAAGTTTTGTATTCTCCTCTGGCGCAACAACAAAACAATTTTCCTGTGAAGTGTTCAAATAACTCAACCTCAAATTTTGAAAACAGAGGGTATTACTTGGGGGATATTATAGGATATTTTCCTGATATTTTATGTTACGTCACGTGACGCGTTTTGACCAATCGCACGAAAGTTGTTTAAATATGAATATTATTTTTGCAATTATGTGAAGTAAAGAAGTTAACATGGCTGTCCAGAGTTTTCATTCTTTAAAGGGAATATCAATAAGTTATATTAGCGATCCAACTAAAAAGTTCTTTACCTTCTGAATGCCAGCGGTAGGTCACAAGGCTTTCATGTTCGCCGTGTTTAGATATTTCACGTAAAACTTTAATTTCTCTGACCCAGTCTTTCTCTTTAGATCTTGCAAAGTGTTTTAAAATGCAGATCTCCATCACCTCGCCCTCCACCCAGGAAGTAAGATGTCCCTGAAAACATTTGAATGTCAGTTACTCAGTGTTTGTGTTAAATGGTATTAACAAACAAAGCCTTGAAACCTTTTCTAGCTCTCACAGAACACGTGCTTGTAACAGTGCTTAGGACTGTTGTCATACTTACGACTGATTGAGTAGAGTGGTGTTTATTGAATATGTTACAAATCTCAATAATCTTCAGTTTAATATTTCCTGGACTGCTCGGCTTATCGTCAGGTAAGTTAGGAACCATTGATGATAAGGTCAGGTCAAAGCCAGTGTCGCCTTGCTCCGGTCTGCTTCTTGTCCCTGCAAAATTTATACCAGCCAAATGGTATACGGTCAGCCTTATACGGTCAGAAAAAGTAATAGTATGCAACTACAGCACTACGCTTTTCACGGACTTCTCCAATCTGAATTTTTGTCTATAAAAGTTGACTGAATATGACTGCAGACTGACTGGTTCATAAATCATTAAACTGGTGGCTATGTCAGATAATGTAATGCGAGAGAAGGCCTTCTTTAATGCAAAGGTAACCAACCTGGCTAGAGGGCAATTGACTTGTGGGAGCATTGACTTATGGGAGAATTGTGGGAGAGGGGATAATCAAGCAACAAACAAAGGACTATGTCTCTCCACGTTGTAAAAAATGGAAGGAAAAAAGCACTGGAAATTTTTGTTGATGACTGCCCAATATAAATTAATAATAATTAACGTGCACACCCAAACAAATAAGTCTTACCTGAAGAGTGAGAGATGTTCCTGCTTAAAAATGTGCTAAATGTCCTTCTTATTGATTTCAACTTTTTTCTGGTTGTTGTTGTAGAAAATGTATAAAGGAAAGGATTAATGGAGGAGTTTACTGGCAAAACAAAGACTGCTATCCACACATACACGAGCTGCTTTGGGTCATATAAGTTTCCTGTTAAAGATAGTACTCCAATGATGATAACAGGCATCCAACAGAAGAAGTCTGTAAGAACTATAAACATCATCTTTGTTGCCATTGCTGTCTCTCGTCTAACGCTTGTTGACCTGACAGCTCCGCCAACTCGTTTTGCAGTAATAAACATGGCAATATAAGCAACAAGCATGAACATAAAAGCCATGAAGTTAAACGCAATGAAGAATGACACAGAATATTCCCATCCAGCAGGCCTGTCAGAAGATAACTGCAGAGGAAGACAGACAGCTGAGCGGCCGTAAAAACCAAAACCGGTGTTATCGTCAATGAAGTAGGCAATTCCCATCAGTGGCACTGTGGATATCACAGTTCCCAGAAGCCATACAACGGTGGAGAGTATGTAGACACGTTTGAGAGAAATTCTTTTGAACCGGAAAGGAAATACAATACATATGAGTCGATCAGCAGTAATGATCGTTAACATTGCCACAGATACCTCACTTGAAAGCATGGACAAAACACCGGCAAACTGACACAGTCTGCCAGTCCTCCAGGAAAAGTCATGTTTGAAATACTCTCCTTGCCACTGAACGTCTTTGATGGCTATAATTAACAAATATAACCCCATCAAAAAATCTGATAATGCCAAATTTGTCAAGAGAAATGAGTGAACACGATTGTCTTCTTTCAAGAAACTTCTCCATGCAACTACAATTGCATTCCCAAAAAACGCCAAGATCCCAAGAATCCAAATAAATATTTGAAGCGTTTTATTTTTCATAAGATCGTCGCAGCTTGAGAAACCGTCAGCAGGAGCTTGACAATCTACTTGTGGAATAGTTTTAACAGCATAGCAGCAGTGGGTGAAATGATCCATCTTCCTGGTGACAAACGATAAATGGTTTTGTTTACAAACTGTACTTTGAATTTACAGTTCATTATTACAATTACAAAAGGAAAAATGGAAACTAAATAAATAAATAAACCAATAAATGAACGGTTGAAAAATAAAAAAGTGAATGTGGTTGGTATGAACAAAATCGAAAACGAAAACGATGGATTTAAATGCGTACATGATTGGTTGTTAAATATTACTCCAAGCGGTGAGTCGTTGATTCCTTCACAATTCTGATGAAACTTTAGAATCATCGTTGGAACACCCCGACTGGACTTGTGTGTCTTGCAAACAGGAACCGCTTAAATCAAAATAGCTAAAAAGGCACCGCCAAAAGCAAAGGCAGGTTGAACATCCTAAATGCGAGTTCTCCTTGGCTTACTGTAACTCTTACCGTCACTATTTCCAAAATGTTCGCCATCCATCATAGTTAACAGCACCTATTATCCCTAATAATTTCACTTATTTTCGCGATGGAGAAGAGAGAAAATTGCGAATAAAACCCATATATAATTTAAAAAAATGAGGACTTTGTGAACATAAAGCCTCGTGGTAAGGCCATCCGTTTCAAAAAAGAATATACAACCGATCGAGCACGTTTGAAAACGGAGATTGTTTAAAACAGGATTCAAAACAGGGATTCTTCCCACCCCCAAAATATGATATTACATGATAAGGAAATAAATGCCTGAAGTGGAACTCTGCCTAAATTCGCGCATTTCAGCAAAAGTCTAAATATCACTTCAATTAGTCACGTTCATGTACTGCACCTAACGATCGTTTATCTTTTAGTGCATCTAAATGCGGTAGGGAACTTGTGGCTTGATTTGTCACGTGAATATGCTAGAGATAACGATCGTACATCTTTCGGTGCATCTGAATGCTGCAGGGAATGTGTAGCTTGATATGTTACGCCCCTATACTAGAGAAACCGATCGTACATCATTCGGTGCATCTGAGTGCCGTAGGGAATATGTGAATTTTGTTCTCACTTACAATCGTCGTAAGTTGCCCATTGCACGAAAGGCCTCAGGAGAGAAGTCCACTATCTTGTTATTGTCTAGATACCTGTATGTTATGATCAGGATATTTCCAAGTTAAAATGGTTAATCAGCATCAGCAGGTTAGGTTACACCTCGCGATGTATTATGCGCCCATTTCTTCTTCCCTTTAGGTCATCTTCTGATAATGTCAAGTTGCATTCGAGATCATGCTAATTTTACTGCACCGGTGGCTGGTTTTCAACGTGTCATCACAATTGTAAATAAATAGGGAGTGTGAATTAAAACAAGACATGGAAATGGGGATTAAAATTGACGTTCAGGGGTCAGGGTTAGGTTAAGGATTAGTTTTGGTTTGAGGTGAACCGAAAAGAAAATTGTGATTAACAAGTAGGAGTGAATGTATCCTTCATTTTCTCCTGGTGATATTGGCTTGAAACACTTATGAGCCTCTCAGTTAACCTGCCAGCGTTTAATATAAAATAGATGAGTAGCAATTTGGACGGGTGTATTTTCAGTGCCTTGTCGTGAAAAGATTTTTATGGTTGTGATGGAGGACTTGATTTGCTCGCTGTGCGTTGGATATAACAATTTTAGTTGAATTCAGTAATAAAATTTGTTTTTTGTTCTTTTTGTGGTTGTTTTTGGTAAATACATGCACCTGTAAACTTCAAGTTATTATTAAATATTGCAGCAGAAGAAGGTATGGCCAATTTAAACGCAACTTAGCTCCTCCAGAGACAATAACCAATGTCTACGTATAAATAATTAAGAATCCACTCACAACGTCTCCAATGACGAAAGTCCCTCGAAAGTAGACATGGATATCCTCTTTATCCTGTTATTGTTCAGAAACCTAAAGGGTCACAAAAACATAGTTGTATACTTGTGTATAAAGCGGCTATGTTATTTCTTTTTGTATTTTTTTGAAAAGCTGAAAGGCATACTGGAATTTAAGGAAACCCAAAATCAATGGTTCGGTTTTGTTTAACCCAATCACTTCTAGGGGTTTTCGGAAAAACCGTATTTCTGCACGTCATTTAGGCACATTGCTGGCAAACAAAAGTACATGTTTATAAATAGCAAATAATAAATACGTGTTTCTTCCAATGAAAAACCGTTTCTCCAAAGTTTGATTTCCGGAATACGCACAATTCACAACTGATTTTGAAAAACAAGAACAGGAGCTGCACAAAATAATTTTCCTTTTTTTGGCTCAGTCCCATTGCCATTTAGCAGACGTTGATAGTGATGGCGAAATTGGCCTAAACGATTTAGAAAGAGTAAATTTTAAAAATAAGTTGCGGTACGTGGTGTGGCTACATTGGACCAATTTTTTCAATTTCGACCCTTGTTTCTAAGAAAGATCGATAAAAACTAAGTATGGTTTGTTCTGCCTTTAAGAAAATCCCCTGATATCTTCTTCTTGATTTCCTAAGATGAAGCCCGTTTAAGTAATGCTTTTTAGTATTATTCAAACTGGTGTGAAGGAGGTTATTCTTTTTTTGTAAAATCTTAGCACACTTAGAATTAAAGGGTTCAACCGTTTTGAAGTATTTCTGGGGCCACTAAGGACAGAAACTCGAGCAACACACAATCGCTCTGAACACACACTCTAACGGCTCAAGCGCACTACTTGCTTGGTCACATGATCAGCGGTTCCCCGCACTGGAGGAGGCCAGGATGTCCACACGTCCACTGCACGTTTAGCTTTTGTTAAAGCGGTAAAGGGTGCCATGAGTTTCCATGTCCAAAAGTTAACTGGATACCAACGGACAATTAGGTAAGAATGTGTATACACCTGGACACAGCAATAACATGACTGATACTTACAGAACTTTTAGGTTTTTAAGATCCTTGAATAATCCATCCGGAATGCTCTCAATCAAGTTGTCTTGGAGATAACTATTACAAAAAATGCTGATTAACGTGTAGTTTTGGCTCCCCATATGTTCCTTAAACAATAGTTATCTAGTCGTGATCAAATTTACAAGCCACTTTGCTTCTTTTTTTGTCTTGAATGTCAACTTTGACAGTTTTTCAGTCAATTTTTCTCGCTGCCATTACTTTTTACTTGGTAGGGCCGATCATTTAAACGACAGAAAAAAAATCGTTGTCTCAACCAAGTTAAAACTAGTCAAGTCGAATGTCGAAAACTCTGCAGAGACTGAAAATACAATAACTTGCTTATACTCACCTGCTTATGAGTAAGGTTAAAAGTGTTTTGTTAATCCATGCAATAATTCCTAAACTGAAAAACATTGTTACTTACAGAAATGTCAAATTACTTCTTTGACTGAACATTCCTTTCTCAAGAATGTTTATTTCGTTGGACCTTATACTCCTGTTAAAGAAAAACATGAAAAACAATGTCACCTTGGTCTTTCATTTTCCGAATTTAGATTTTCTTATTCCACACGTATTCGAAAAAAATTGGTACTATTTAGTTACAGGGCGTAAGACTTCGGCAAGGACTCAAGGTGTTGCTAAATTAAGTAAAATTAAGTGCAGATTTTAGCACGAAACGGACACCGTTTTGCAGTCAACAAAGGATACAGTGTGAAAAGCTGGCTCAAAGTTAAACCGTCGTTGGAGGGATTGCTAAGACGTTGTTTTCTTTCTGGACACTGAAGCATTCATTTATTAAGCCTCGCTTAACCTGCGATCAGGCTCTATTTTCGTTTCGCTTGGTGATACATTCAGGCGAGCGACCAACGTAACAGAATATGAGAGTGATGCTAAAATCTGGCCTGATCGCAGGTTAAGCCTCGCTCATAGCTACAGCCTAAGGCGAACATGATTTCACTGTGCGATTAGAGGGACTTTGTGTTGTTGTTGTTGTCGTTGTTGCACAATTTACTAGGTACTTGTAACTTATAAAAATGCGCGAGAAATGCTACAGTCTGACCTGGTCTTATTCCACTTGTGATGGTTTTATTTTTAATTGTAAATAGTTTTATATATAGATTTCTAAACTGACTCTTTTTGTATGATCAATATTTTATCTCTCATTTTATGTATTTGTTTTTATCGTGGCATACCTGTAAAGTAGCTAATGCAATTTTAAACTAAACCATATAGCTAAGCGTATGTTCCCACGTTAAGTACTTTAAGTACTTTGGTATTCTTGATTTCATGCACATTTTTGGAGCTTTATTAACTAGTCTCCAGAAGATATCTGATGTGGTGGATCTCAAAGGCAGTTCATTGATATAATCTGAGTTTCTCAGTGGATTAAAATCAACATGTTGTGACCAAAGTAATGCACAAGGTTGTGTACCTGTTAAAAGTTGAATTCTTGTATACCTTGTTGTCACGGTTTTTTTTTTTATTATTATTAAAATAAACGAACTTGCTACTATACTTACAGCACACGGAGACTAGGCACCTCACTAAAGGCTCCCTGAGGAATCACTGATAAGAGATTTTCACCCAAGTCTCTGCATTCCAGATAAAATAAACACATTAACTAATATCACACTCACCCTTGTTTTCAGACTGGTATTAAATGAAGCTGATGGCTGAGGATGTTTCATTGGACCTTAGCATGTTTGTGTAAGTTGTCTATACGTTCATTGAATGTGACAGAAAGAGGGAAAGAGCTCATTTTAGAGGTGAAAACAAGCTTGTAAAACATAGTACTCACAAGACTCGTAAACTATCCAGGCCAGAAAATTCAAGAAGGCTTAATTTGTGGATGAAATTTCCGGTTAGTTTTCTGAGGAAGCAAAAATGAAACATTAAATATTAGTTATGATAAATTATTTGAGCCAAGAGAACATTCTGAATCTATGCTTTCTAAGTAAGTAAAAAATGGAAATTAAACGCTTGTTACAGTAAATGGTTTGAATCAACAGATCATTTTGAACCTGTGGACTGCATTCATTAATGCAGCTTAAGTCATCTGAAGAGCCTCTTAACCGAAGATTAATCTTACGAGGTTTGTGTTAGGTACGAAAATGTCCTATGTTAAGATCAGATGTCTTAAGTTTTCTATTTACTTTGAGAGAATCACACTGAACAGACCTCTGATCACACCTCGTAACTAGAAGATGAGTTTTTTATTTTATGATGAACCTGAACGATTGTTCTGCCAAGACGTCATGATCGTCATGATCGTCATGTTGTTATCTATGAACACGCTATACTAAATCGTTTTGGTTTACTTTTTTAAATCGATATTTAGGAAGAACGTGAGATATCGTTCATGAATAAAACAAAATATGTTGGGTTCCCATTCTTTAGTAACAGCTTAGGGAATCTAAGCAAAGTTATATTTTTGGGTACTCCTGAAGTACTTCACCTTCATAGTCAAGAAATCAGTAAATCCCTAATGACTGATTAGTTAGTCAGGTTGTAAATTTTACTAGTGGCTACACTACCTCAAAGAGGAGATTAGTCAGTTTTCGTGATCTCGCTTCGATTTTAGTCTAATTTGTGTCAGTTAATTGTAATGTGGTTTGTCGGTCAGTTCTCGGTTACGGCATGATGCACATGGAAAAAACCAATGCCAAAACTCAACTTACATGCTTTTTAGCTCTTGCCTACCCTGAAATGAATAGTCCGCCAAAAACAGAATTACATTGTGACTGAGATCTCTGTTATGGAAACAAAAAATAGGAATCATTTCCCTTGAAAAATTATCTGGCAGAAAAATACTTTCACATTAAAGAGAACAAGTGTGAGAACAGGTGGGGTGAATTGAAGATCTTAGGAAAGTGCTAGAACAAGTGACTTGTTCTTTATTAAACAAGACGATCATCTATAAAAACGGTGATACCTCCACCATTTTACACCTTTGGAGCTAGTAAATGGTGGGAAATAATAATGAGAATAGCCTGATACTTTTACCGGAAGGTATTGAATGATGAATGATACGCACTTTGTCCGCCCCCTCTTTTCTGCAACATTAATCCAGCTGGATCCATAACAGCGCGTAATGGGTGCATACATTTGTTAACCACGTAATCACATGGGGAAGTGTAAGACAATTGGCCACGGTAAACAAGCTGAAAAGCTGACGGTACTAGCGTTAGCCCTTCGTCAAAGTGAATCAAGAAGGTGTGGGTTGTATGTGGTTCATATAAAAGACAAAAACCCAAGCGCGATCTATTAAAATCAATGATCGCTTTAGGGCCTCTGAAAATGATATCTACTGCATAACCTGCACTTTACGCAGAAAGATATAGATTCCGTGAACACTTGCGAGACGCTGAAACAAACGACAAAGGCACATCCAAACCAGTCACTCGACACTTCAATCTCCTCGATCATATTCTAGCAAACACTTCACGCTCTGCAGCCTTTCCCTACGTCATAGTAAGACGTAAAGTAGTAAAAAAATTAGAGCAAAAATTTATCTTTTACATCATAAACCACATACGACCCACAATTCCTTGTTTCATTCTGACGAAGGACTAATGCTCCAAGCGTCAGCTTTTGAATTCCTTTACGGTGGCCAATTCACCTTATCAATTCAGTTAATAAATCCAGATTTTCAAATAATCACATGCATTCGCACGTAATTCGTAGCACTTGCACATTCGATCACTTTTGCATGCACTACAATTTTAAGTATAAGACCTTGATTTACATAAAATAAATCAATCGAATGTTGGGCATTACCTCGGTGTAAGAAGCTGTAAAACTTACGGATGACGTGAAACAAAGGAAACAAAACATTTTAATAGCGTACAGCAAAACAATAGCTCAGTCACAAAACAAAGAAAATTTTGCCAGGTTCTTACAGCCAGGTAAACCCGATGATGATAAAGAATAAGCAATTCTAGCGCCTGCAAAGTACAGTAATAAAAATAAAGCAGAACTCACATATACTCTACAAGTGGAAGCTTTGAAAACGCCTTCTCCTGGATCTGACTTATTCTGTTGTTCGCAAATAGTCTGAAAGTTAGAAAGCATAAAGTCGTTGTAATTTCAACTGCTGCAAAGACTTATATGATGTTTATGGTGGGCCAGTCTAATTTCTTTTGGTCAAAATGAGGACAGTAGACAGTTACGGTAATTTACCTTACTGATCATAAAATGTTGTTGAGTTGGAAGCCTTGAAACAATAACTGGTCAGCTTTTGTAAGCATTACTTCCGTTGGTCTATTGTTAGAACAGTTTATTTCAGTTTGCCTATTTTGATGATAAGGGCGTTGGTTAGTTTGTTTGTAGTCTCGATAGACAGTGGTAGCGCCGTGGTCAGTATCACGGGTATTGTTGTAAAGCATTACGAGTGGCTTAGCGTAGTCGGGGTGGGAAAAAGTCTGGGTCTTGTATCTCTGTTTGTGCTCCGATTTCGATTTATTTGTATGGTGCAGGTAACTGTAAGCAGTAGAGTTTGCTCCCTGTATCTCCCTAAGTTCGTCTTCCTCTTAAAGTTGGTTCATAGTTTTCGTATGTGTTTATGAACAGCACAGATATTTTAAAGTTGTGGGATCCATGCTATGATCTCAAAGTTGCTCTCAACAAGAAAAAACCTTACATGGGTATTTTCAGTGTAGTAACAGGTGTCAGTTGTGAGTTTTGTCTCATTCAGCTCAGTAGTTTCGTCCTATTACGCCTATCTTGTTTGTTTATTTGTTTTGGAGAACTGTTTTAGTTTCTCAATAACAGGGCGACAGAGTGCAACAAAATCTCATTATTAGTTCGGTATGTTGTACAGTTAAATGATCTAGATCAACAACAGCTATAAACTTACAAGGTTGTAGTGTAGTAAGGCATACTCTTTGGAACAGTTCGTAGATCATAACCTTGGATTGCAAATTTCCTGGGATTGTCGCTGATCTTGAAGCACGAGCAGCCTGATGGACATTCTAAGGTCAACAAATAAGTTAAAACGTTTCTCTTAAACGCTCGTGCAAAACGTGGCATGAAATGAATAAAATGTTTCCATGAACCCTCCCAGTATGTGTTCTAATTCAGCCCTTTTCAGGTCTCTTGTATTTTGTGTATTCTTACGATCGCCATTAAAGTGAAATGCAAATCTGAAGTCACCATTTAAAGCTGTAAATACAAAATTCAATTTCAGGATAATTCAGCACCTAACAAGGCAATGCTTATGTTGTTTACCTCTTTTATCGGCACATATCTTGTCTTCAGTTTGTTCTGTGGGAAAATATAAAGGACATAAGAAAGACGACCGGTTGAAGTTCATCACCTAGGTGAAAAAAAGTTAGATTTGTATGTCAACTAGAGACTGTAAGCGCTTAATGAGACAACAAGCTGAGAAGTAAGGCTAGTTTTGCAGTTCTGTCTTTAACTTTGTGCCTTTTCCATTTTTTAATGCCTTCCGTGGGCAGTCACTTATGGAAGTGTGTGGTGTGACTTGCTTTTCGCATTCCAGTTGTTCTTTGCTGTTTTTGTGGCAGTGGTAGGTGTGTGCGTTTTTTAATTGTCATGTCAATTTTCTGCTGTGTATTAATCAATATATATTACTGATCACATATTGTATTTGAATAAACAAAATTATTACAGTACAAAAAGTTCGTAAATTATAACATAATCATGTTAACGGAGATAGCACACTGATAGTTTTTTTAGCGTACTGTAAGTCTAAGCTGGCAAGCGATCACTCGGTGAAAAGTGCTTATAACTCAGTTCTCAAATCACGACACAATCTTCGTCGACTGCTTAGATGTTTTTCCGTGTAGTATCGCTGTATATTCTTACAAGTTGTGCTGTCTTGATTTTGACGAGCCCGGAGGACAAGTCAAAATGTAAACAATTAGTAAATATATACAGGGACATTGCACACCAAAACATCTAATAAGACACTTATTATCCAACTTAACCTTTTATAACGAGCACCAAAGAAAAGTACGAGAAAATGTGAAGCGGGATGAACGCGCACGCGTTAGAAAAACGGTTTTTTTTACTTAACAAATAACCACCAAACCGGTTTTTAATGTACAAATAACTAACTGTATGTCGCGGCATATTCGTACACTTTTTCGGGCAAATAATATCTTACCTCTAAAGGAATGGTAGAGTCTAAAGCCAGTTCTTTGAATGTCTTTGTCACATTTAAAGGTAATAAGCACTGTATTATCCGATGACTCAATAACAGTAGGAATGTTCTCTCCACAAAATCTCCCCAAGCTTTGTGCGCTGGGTTCGCGGCCATCAAAAACTTCCAAGAAATCATTTGCGCAGCGGGAGTGATATTCCAGTTGAAAGTCAAGTACCTCAAGGCGCACCACGTGACCAACTGGTGCGGTGATTAACCAGTCGCAGTGAGAGTTAGGTGAGTAGAATCCCGGATGATAAGGAGATGAGATAAAACCAGGCGACTTCAGCTTTTTACTGCATGCTATATAGTAAAATAAATAGGTATAAAGTAGTTAAAATCTCATCCTCGTTTGTATCCGAATATGCCATAGCAGCTTAAACTTAACGTGCCACGCAGAAAGCGATAATTATACTTGTGGTTTTTAGCAAGTTGCGGATCTTTGAAAACTTATGTGCTACAAACAAGACTAATTTTCATGAATTTAACCCTTAACTACTCTTATTTAACAAACTTGAAGTTAGCAACTCATAGTTAAACAAAACTTAGATCGTTGGCTCTGTAGCGCTTTTAATTTACTGGGATACGTATTAGTCTCTGAACTGATTCTGAGGAGGAGTTGCTTTGGAATGTTAGAATTACTATATTCACGCATTCTTGAAGCGTCAGGAAGCAATCATTATATGATTATTCACTACGTCACTTATTAAAAAAGCACACTTATTATTTACGTCATCAGAGATATTTAACAAATAGCTGATAGTTCGCTGTTGTGTGTACTCTTATAGAGGACTGGTATGAGTCAGAGGGAGGAATCATGAGCGGGGCTGGTGTTTCCGCAACAAAGATCATGCACTTTGGCCCAGAAAGTTGTTTTCAAGGCTAATGCATTGTGTTGCAGATGAATTGCGTGTCAGAATGTGTTATGGCTAGTATACAATTGAGAAATACATTAAACATTATGAAACGAAGATGTGACCATCGCAGCTGTGATCACAATTTAAGCAATTGCGAATTAACCCCGAAAAAAAGATTTTCGGGGCTTCAACGGAATTCGAACCGTGGTCTCTGCGTTCGCGCTGCAGTGCTCTACCAAGTGAGCTATAAAGTCCCATACATTGGGAGCAGGCCAATTTATTGAGTTCGTCTACATTAAACATTACCGTTTATGTTTGCTGACGATGGCTCAGCTTCACAGTAAACTTTAGTCCAGGAAAGTCCTCCAACAGCTATGTAACCAGGCAAACTTCCCACTTCTCCTTTGATGATAACCTACAAAATGTTTTCAATGCAACTACCAAAACGCCTTTCATTCCCCTTTCTCAGGATTGAATATTATTATTATTATTATTATTCAATATTTTATAATAACAGCGCGATTTAATAAAACAGTGACCAAATAATACACATGAAAAACGAAAACAACAAAAACAACAAAAACAAACAAAAACAGGATTATGGTGATTATTAGTCAAAAGACGAATTTGAGAAACTTGGAAAAAAAAACCCATCCAAATGGTATCTTTCCTGGGTGTTGCTTTATAGTCTGAAATT
>Ga0126336_10000953_pt1 | contig 13807 bp, 11 predicted proteins | sample SidCmetagenome_FD_92530 | JGI IMG/M metagenome (GOLD analysis project Ga0126336, IMG submission 92530) | Coral microbial communities from El Islote,Puerto Morelos, Mexico - Siderastrea C C metagenome | ecosystem: Host-associated > Invertebrates > Cnidaria > Coral | place: El Islote,Puerto...
ATTTATGTCAGGTGAGAAATATTTGAACAAAAATATTTCTACTTTTTTCAGGGTCTGAGAAAGCTGAAGTGTTACCGAATTCAACGTTCGAAGCGCTTGAATTATCGGTTGAAATGACCCCTGTGGAAGACTTTTTAAAGTTCAACCCCCCCTCCCGCCTGGATTTCCAGAGCCTTTTACCCCCCCTCCCGCGAGAATTTCCAGAATCCCATCCGTCGGGGGTGTGTGGATTTTTTCTGGAACAACCCAATGCAAGAAAAAAGGGGATAGCCTTATTCAAGAAATTGTCACTTTCATTTTTTACATTGTGTCATATTTTGTAACAGAATAAAGCACAGGGGTAAGAACCACCAAGGAAAGAGTAGAAACTGCAAGTTAAGAGTCTGGGAAGCAGAAAGTCAGTTTTCCCCGCTTCCCTCCCCCCCTCCCCCTCCACTCCACCCTTGCATAATTCTGCATTCATCCTGTAACTGTCCTTCAAATTGTGTCACTCTGCGGATAAAAGGCGTTACACAGAGGCCAAGTTTTTTGGTTTGCTTGGAAAGGGAAAAAAAAGAAAAAGAGAGAGAGATAGAAAGGAAGGAAAAGCGTGAGTCTCACGCCAAATCCGCGAGACTTGGTATCTCGGGCGTTATGGTCACTTAAACAAGTTTAAAGGTGATGTTCAAATCAAATTGAAGTACTTCCTGACAGCAACGTTTGATTGTCAGCACGGATTACTAAACCCTTCACTTTTGGGATATGCATATGATTGAAAGGGTCAAAGTTCTCCAATGCGGCCGTGCACGTGACAAGATCAGACCATATCAGACCACATTTACAGCGAGCATGAATAACTTACTTTTCTTTGCACCATAAGATCAGCCCAAAGTGAGCCTTGCACACGTTGTCCTAGTAGTAATCGCGCCCGGTATCGCTGAAAATCAGGAAAGAACCGAATGATTCACCGATACTTGCAAAAACTTCCAAAACGATGATGATAGAGGGCATTTAGTGGTCAGCGGTAAGCCTACTAAAGGACATTTTGCGCATGCCTTCTGTAGTTGGATTCGCCATTTTGAATCTAATTAGTCGAGAAGAACCGGTTGGGTGGATGTTGGGCGTTATGCAAGACTTTTTTCTAGCCCATTTCCCCCGTCGTTTGTGTTGTTTTTAGCCCGATGTCGTCTCGGGATGCTATAGATGAAAAAGATCAGGGTATTGCTGATCATTGTCAAGCGACAAAAACCCCTGAAAAGACGAAGGGTTCTCACAAGACTGCCAGTGCACAGATTCTGGCGGGCGGATACACGAAAGGTCTGTACATCGATCGAATAACCACTAATTTTTTTTTTTAACTACACTGGGCCGAATATTTTTGTTATTTGTCTTAAACGGGTGACAGTTCCATAAAGGTGATTATTTTATTTTTTTGGTGGGTGGGTATTTAGCCAAGCGTCCCGTAAGTCAGCGTAGGTACCGTGCAAATTAATTATCTTTTGTGAAACTATGGTAACCCTTCTAAAGGGCACAGGTAGAAATGTGACCAACCGTTTATGATTTCTAGCTTGCAGCAAATAGCATGACAGGGATGCCCTACCCTAAGGCCTAAATTTGAATGGTCAAAGGTTTAAGATTTCATCCTCTGACTCAAAAGGTAGAGCCACCTTGCTACAGCATGACTCAAAAGCTGACTCAAAAGTTATAACCAGGTTATTGCTGGATTAGCATGCTAGTTATGCTGATGTAATAGGTGGCAACAGATCCTGCATTTACAAATGAAGAAGGCAAGGCATTCTAGCCTGGGGGTTCTTGTTGGAAGGTTTGGTTGGGGCGTGCCACCCAGCTCTCCAAACCCTCAACCTGATTCAGACCAAAATATATCATTTTCCTTACCCATTTTTCAGACCTGGGCTCTAAAACCCATATCTAAAAGCTGTACATGATTTGGAACCTATTCTCTTAGCTGCCTAAAAACTATACCCATTTTCAGACCAGGAAGCAGAACCACACCAAATTTCAGACCAAAATTATCAAAATCTATACCTGTTCTAAAGACCAAAATGGCTCAAAAGCCATACCCTTTGGGGCACCACATACCTTTATAGCTTATATAAGGGAGTATTCCCTGTGGAAATCCAGGCTGACACAGATCAAACAAAAAGGAAACTTTAAATGCATTAACTGCTGAAAGTTAATACACATAGGAAAATTTTGGTGCATTAACTGTTTCAGTTTTTTAATAACATCTTGCCTTAAGTTAGCTCTTGTTTTTACTTATTTTCAGAAAAAAGATGTCTGGAGATCTTTAGTGTTGTGTCATTCAGCATTCTGGCAAGCATCATTCTTTTCTTCCTGTGCAAGAATTTTAAGATCAGTGAAGTCAGATCAATTACATTTGCTGTAGGTGAGTGGTGTTAGATTGCAAAAAACCATCAAAACTGGTTATGACATTCCAATGTGTTTAATATGGACACCACAGTAAGGCTGCTGCCCAAGGAAAATTTTCGGGAGCCCTTTGGGCTCCCAAAATCAAAAGTTAGGAGCACAACTCACATTTCTTGGAGCCCAAAATTAGTGAATTATTTATTTATTTACACCCCATCATAAAAGAAAACCCTAACCTCAGCCAATGCTGTCTCTGTCTCTCCTGTTCTGTATCCTGTATCCTGTGATTTTCGCAGGAAATGAATGCTTGAACGTGTGCAGCAAAGCAAAGATTACACCAAGTTCATAGGGTTTCTTTATTTGAATAGGACGAGATCACATTACAAACATATACTGCGTAGCCGGAGTCTCTCAAAAAATGATGAATGATTCAGGGCAAACTTGTTGGTGAAATCGAATATCACGCACGCTGAGTTGATAGCACCCAAGTAAAGTTATCTCCCCTTTCTTCTCACAAAAAGAAAAAACATATATATCAAATCGACATAACAGTCTTCATTGCCGCCAGTGCGTGATCACTTGCGAATGCCTGGAGCAACAAAGGGGCAACAAAACAGCCCATGATTTTGATGTTCCATATTTGGGAATCACATCTTGTACCCAGTCTCCAACTGTCAACAGGAGACAAACGATGGCTTTGCAACCTTCGCTGTTGAACACTTTTGTCACGGGTTTGTGAGAGATTCTACCATGTATGGCTTCACATCAAATACATAAATGGTACCATTGTTTGAAGCTCAGCTAATAGAATCAAATTTATCAGGAAGTAAGGGCCATTGTCCCAAGATACATGTAATGTCAGGTTTATAGGAGCCCGTGTTGGCTCCTTGTACAGAAATTTGGTCGCCCGCATGCACAACTTAGGCGCCTCTGGCAACTGGGCACCCATTAGACAGCAGCCTTGACCACAGGGACTGCTGAGTGTCCTCGAGCTTGTGTTATGGAGTGTCTGTATTGTGGAGGGAGGACTTGTATGAAATTTAATTTTGGTCTTGCAGGAACGAACTGAACTGTCCAAAATTATCATAAATTTCCAAAAGTAAAACCCCCTTCCACAAAATAACAGTGAAATTTGATGTCTCTTAAATTCTGGAAGCAGCCTCCTGGCCTAATAGAAATCCTATTCAGGATGCTGCAGGGTTTTCTAAGGTCCTCCAGGATCCTTTGAGATCACACAGGATCCCATTCAGGATCTACGATTCTAAGGTCTCTGAGTACTTAAGATTCTTTAGGATTCTATAGGGTCCCATAGCATCTTACAGGATCCTTCTTAGGGTCAGGATCCTGTATTTAAGATCCTATTGGGTCTTCAGGTGGATCTCCTCAGGATCTTGGGTAAGGATCCTATAAGATCCTATTAAGATCCTGTGTAGAATTTCCACCATTACACCCTATGAAAATGCCAATCTTAAAAATGATTCTTTCCTTGTGGTGAAAACTTTGTTCACTGATTCTGTGTACCAAGATGTTGGGAAAGCAAAACAGGCCTTGATCAAGAATGTAGACTGTAAAGATGTTGCTGTCAAGGACTGACCTCTTTGAATTTTGTAAAAAAAAACTGTTTTACTAATACCTTTTTGATAAAAGTTGCAATTCAGTTTTAACATTTGGCTCAACTTTATTAAGTTCGATTGGCCTACAGTTAAGTTCATTGTACATTTTTATAGCCTCCCAAAACTATGTACCACTCAAGATTAATGACCACATTGAAGTAAAGGCTGCTTTATCTGAAAGTAACAAGACTGGTTACTTTCATAATGATATGGGGAAGAGGGGTTTTCCTCTGATATAATAATTTGGCAAGTTTTCGGTGAGAACCGATCCCTGGCAATATTCCCTGATTGCTGATGTCAAACTCATACCTCTGAGTCTGCTGCCTTTTTTCTCAACAAAACCATCGACATTTGAGTAAAGAAATCATGACCATCCCAATTTCCTGAGCATTTTTAATACAGCATTCAGTAGAATACAGTAAAACACGAAAGTACTGGCTCAATGTGCAGTAGATAGACTAGTTTTGGGCTTCTGTAGTAACATTTTAACCTAGGAGAGTAGAAGACTATTTTTTATTTTAAAGAGGTTATCGTGTAGAAAAGTTTCAAACTAAAATTTGATGAAACCAAAAGATTATTAGTCATTATTAATCTTGCTATTTAAATTAATCTCTGATTGTTTTTTTTTTGCCAGTTGGGGGTGTGCTTGTTGCAGACTTTTTCTCAGGCTTGGTCCACTGGGCAGCAGATACTTGGGGCTCAGTTGATATCCCTGTTTTTGGAAAAGCCTTCATCCGTCCATTTAGAGAGCACCATGTGGATCCCACGGCTATCACGAGACATGATATCATCGAAACAAATGGTGACAACTGCTTGTTAACCCTGCCTGCATTATTCTACATATCCTACAGATATTTTACTTTCAGCCAAGAAGCGATACAAGCATCTTATGGAATGGATTGTTTCGTGTTTTCCCTGGCAGTCTTTGTCACTCTTACCAACCAGATTCACAAGTGGTCCCACACATACTTTGGTTTGCCATTATGGGTCCAAAAACTACAGGACTGGCACATTATATTACCAAGGAAACACCACCGAATTCACCACGTTGCTCCTCATGAGACATATTTCTGTATTACAACTGGCTGGTTAAACTATCCACTAGAGGTCATCAAGTTCTGGCCATCTTTAGAGTGGTTGATTGAGAAAACAACTGGGGCTAAACCAAGATCTGATGATTTCAAGTGGCTGGGGAAATCTGAGAAATTGCAATGAAGTTTTAGTACCGGAGAATGTCAACAGAGGACAGGTGCATGTACATCCTGGCCAACCCATCATCCATCATTTACAAGCTCCATGCCCTCTATCTAAAAAATAAATGTAATGAATTTGGCCTGTAGAAGAAGGAAAATTGTGATCTCCAAAAAAAGTTTAATCTATTGCACTGGAGAAAGATGACAATAAACAATAATAGAAATAAAGAAAATATAAATAGAACAATAAATTGAAGCTTATAGGAGCTTAGTTTGTTTCAAATTTATGGTTCTCATGGAAGTGACCTAGACATTATTTAAGTGGTAATAAGTTGTGGTGTTTGTACACAATTCATATTGTGTGGTTCCAGAAAATATCCATACATGTGCCTCTCCCACGGATGGTTTTTTAGTTTGTAAACCCCCCCCCCCTCCACCTCTTTGGAAATTCCAGTTTCAAATTAGCTTCTTGCTTTCCTTTAAAAAAATTGGCCTTTGAGATCCCCCCCCTCAGAATTCCCAGTGACCATCCATGGGGAGGGTATGGATATTTTCTGGAACTGCTTTTTAAATGAAGTGGGAGACTTCATGTACATGTACACTGTAGTATAATTAAGGTTTTTTCATTCTTTTTATTCCCAACAGCTCAGTTCTTGTCTGTAAAGCATCTTGTTCTTACCAATTTTCACATGTATTTAATTTTGCAAAAATTCAGGAGCTGTATTTCGTGAGTATTAATTTTCACGATTTGAGGAAGAGAGTGAACAAAGTGTATTTAATTTCGTGGTTTTGCCATTGATTTAGTCTCCTAAACCGTGGTCTGTGGCCCTGTTTCACAAAGAAAAGGAATTTTTCAGGGGCTCCTGGCTAGAATATGTAACATGGTATTTAATTTCACATGTAATTTTTGCCTTCTGTTTCTTTTTTTGCAAATATTAATTTTTTCAATTTTTGTCAAAACACATAAAACACAAAATTAAGTACACTTGAAATCATAACATAAATGCTGTGGGGGGGGGGGACTGTAGATTAAGTAGCATCATATCCATATAGTAGTAGTAATGTACGCACATTGTAACTTACTTCATGCTTGAGAAACTGGGCTCAGTCAGGTAAGATAAAGTGCTAATTAAATAACTTTGAGATTGAGTCACAACTTCAGGTATGAGAAACTTGTTGCTTGCTCAGATATTGTTTACCGGTATTAACTTTGCAACTGCTACATAGGAGATATTACATTATTTCGTTTCATTGATAACAACCTTCATTGGAAGGAATTCATTACATAATTCCTTAAAAACCTTGAGTCTAAATAATAATTTATTGTAACAGACATAATATATACAATGTAGTTTATTGGTTGGTTTCCCTAGGATTCTTTTAACTGAGATGTTTTTCATGTTACATGTCTATATAAACAAACTGTTTGGTACAGTGTATTTAATTCTAGTAATGTAATGAAATTCACCAGGTGTTTAAAGTTGTTTGTGCTCGCTGTTAAACTACTGGAGTATATAATTTTTATAACTTGTTATTTATGCAGTTGAATTGTGTGGCTGCAATTTTTTTTATTGTTATTTTGAGTCACTGCTCGAAGCAGTTTTAGAGCTTAGATATAAAGAGTTTTGGGTGCAGTGCAACTTTATTTAGTGTGCTTGATAAAAGCTATGAAAGGGTGGTAAAAAAAATAGCTTATTAAAACAGGCTGTGTAGTGTCTGGTTGGTGTAGTGGTCTCTGCCTTTTAACTTACAGCCTGGCCACCTTTAATGATAAATAGCTGATACCCGTGAACAATTCACCACTCAACAACATGATTAGACTTTCCAAAGCCTTCAATTTTTTTTCAGGTCAGTAGGCTTCTCTTCCTCGAGTGCTTCGCGACCTCATTGAAGCTCGCTTCGCTCATTTACTCACAAAACACAGGGCAAATTAATATCAATTGAAGAGGTTGACTTGGAGCAAGTCTACAACACGATGTTTTGAAAGCCGACAAATTTGCATCAGTGGTTGAAACTGGTCACACAACAGGCATGGGGTGGTGTTTGCTTGCTGAGAGAAACGTGTGACTTTTCTGAAAATTGTCCAAAGTGGATCTTTTCAATTTAAAACCAAATTGTGCACATCCTTGCCAGGAAAGTAAAGAAATGGTGTGGTTTTGGCTTTTTGTAGCTTTGCCATTTTTCTGTGATGGGTGGACAACAGTTAATTCATCACATATTATAATATAGCTTAAAGCCTTGAAGAAAAACTAAAACCCAGCTAATTGAACATGAGATATTAGAGCTTGTGGGTTGTTACATTGTAAGGCTTTAATTGACAGATACCCCCTAGCAACATGGTGATCATAATCATAAGCACAAACATGAGGTTGTTATATCACTTAATACATCTGAGTGGAAATGCCTCGAAATTTAATCATGAGGGCTCTCAGGATCTACCCAATCATTATTGATAAGAAAATGATTGATCATTACTCTTAGACAGCTATTTCAATTAACGTTGTCAGACAATCTTCACAACAAGACTGCAAGGTGACATGGTTAATTTAATAATAAATTTACCAAACTTAGGCTATTGCTCACCCCTACAGAAAATAGTGGTACTTTTACCCAAGAGAGCCTAAAAATTACTGCCGAATCACAGAAGAAGTACACGTATCCATAGTCACTTTTGGTCTTATCGCGTAAGCTCAAGGCTTTAATATCCGACAACGTTAATTGAAATAGCTGTATATGATTATGCTTGTGGTTATGATTATGTATGTTGCTCTTAATCATAGTGGAGACGTGAAAACTACAGCAACATAATCATAACTAAAACAATGCAAATTATCTATATATAGAGTTTTGGTCAGTAAATGTGTAGTTCCAGAATTTCTAATTGGAGTCATATCAAGATGGTTTCTTTTAAGGAGTTCAACCGAAAACAGAACAAGGAGAATTTAAGTTATCTGTTCCCACTAGGTCATAAGAAGCTTATGTTTATCATGTTAATAAAAACCACTATGTCACTAGTTACTACATGGCAAAGGCAAGCCAACTACTGGCAAATTCCCTCATGTAACATGAACGTACCACTCTACCTTGATTTTCCTGAATGTACAATGTGTGGTTCCAGAAATTATCCATACTACCCCCACGGAAGTTCACTGGAAATTCCTACGGGGAGGGGGGATTTAAAAGCCAAACAATTAGAAGGACAGTATGAAGCTAAACTGGAATTTCCTGGGGGTGCGGGGGTGCAAAACAAAAAACCTTCCACGGGGGGAGTATGGATATTTTCTGGAACTACACAATGGAGTAGAAGAGGAATTTACTAGTATATTGCAACATTGATACATTAATATCAGTTGTTTTGTATGGTTGAGCACATTTTTGTTGCCATTTATATACTCATCTGAGTGCTAGATATGTTTATTAAGGATGGTGCCTGCTATTCTTGCAAAGGTAATGACTATAGGGAAAAAAGCAGATCTTTATGGCAAAGGTTATTGGAAACCAAAAAGAAAAATGTGGGTAACCACCCATTTTTCAGATATAATTAAGCAACCATAATTCTAAAAAAGCGTTAAAATACAGAGAATGTATGGCAATTTCTTTCCAAAATTTAAGCTCCATTATCTCTGAAAAATGCACAGTTACCCCCAATGTTCTTTTTGGATTCTGATGACCCTTTCTAAAGTCTGCTTTTTTCACATAGTCATAAGCCGTGCCAAATTATTGTTGTATTAAAGGGCAGATTCCTTAAGAAACCTGAATATCCCGAGATGCGCAGACGGTATGCGCAGGAACAAAAGAAGGCACCATCCTTAATTACAGTGGTACCTTATTCACTATGGCAAAGGCTAGTGTAGGTCCAAATTCAGACTCATTGTATTGCTTACTACAAAGTTTTCTTCCTTTACATCTCTGTGTTCTGTAGTAACCATGGTGTTCTGTAGAAACTGTAGTAGCTGTAGAGTCTCCTGGCAACTGCCCGCTGACCAAGAAACCTGAGGATTCTGGGCATGAGATTGTAAAATCAGCTGTAAAATTGGCTCTTGGAAAAAAGCAATTTCCGTTGACCAAAGCGTGCATAAAACATGGCTTTCCTTTAATAATGTGTTTTGCCATACTGAGTCCCAATGATCTCAGAATTTGATGGAATCTTGAGTGTGTGTGTCCAGGAAGGGGGTGAAGGGGGGGAGGGGGGGGAGGGTGGACTTGTTACATCCTCGAAAAATTGTAACCACATTACTATTCGGTTCCAACCTTATTCCGACTTTGCACTGCTTTCATCGCCCTTTCACATCTCCTGCAAACCGGTCGGTTCAGAATGACTGGAGTCTTGTGCCATTTTCCTGGTGGGATAACCCTGTTGATTTCCTCGACCGCCGACTGCACTGGAAAATTGCTTTGATTTAACGTTCCAAGAGTCATGTGAAAGTCTTGCAGTCTTGTGTGAGGGATGTGTTTGTGTATACCGGTTGTAACTTCCAGATCGTTCTCGTTCTTCAGTGCCCATTGAGTCAAATCCTGTTGTGATTTCTTGTCCGCCATAAGTACAAGAGAAACTAGATCACCATAGGCGTGGATTGCACATTCTATTTTATCAAACCATATCTCGTGAGGTATCCAAGAAAAACTGTTCAGAAACTGTCCGATTTTCGCTCCTTCCTCTTCCGTGTAGCAGCAATAGTAGTCAAATGTGAGATGAAGGGAACGTCCTCCCTCTGTGTCCAAAGAGAGTGGTTGGCCGAACGTTTTTAAAATCGACGCAGCACGTTCCATGTTCTCAACGAGCTCCTCCGGCCAATCGTGGTCGTCTTTCCAAAATGCTGGGCCAAAACCGGAGGTTTTCTTTTCGTCTTTCTCGACACATCGTGGACTACAGCCCGGACCGCCAGCTGATGGAAAAGCAGGACTGTATGCCAGACATTTTTCGGATTTGCGGGATACTTTGAACAAGAATGGCCATTTAAGGAAAACAGATGACACGAAAATAATAACAAATAGCAACAAAAGAAAGCAATTTCGTTGACTGAGACGTGCGTTTAACATGGTTTCTCTTTTGTATTGCCTGTTGTATTAATAAACATCGCGTGCTGTTTTTGGGCAAAGTCACGCGAGGACTGAAAGTCATTCAAAAGTTACGGTTTGTCTTACTGCTGCAATGTACGTACAGCTACTGTATGCAAAGCATGAGTACCGTAAAAGTTCTATGAAGCCCTCCCCCCCCCCGGGGGGGGATTATTTCATTTGAGGCCTTTACAAGGTCCCCTCTGATTTGCTGAAAAAACAATGGAACAAACAACAAAACAACGGACCCTAGCCCTGAAAACGATAGAGCTGCGTGATACCAAGGTCCAATGAAATTAGAGGTTGTTAAGAGCTGCGTGGTATCTGGAACGGGGGGGGGGGCTTTTGAGATTGGGTGGGGGGGGTATTTCAAATCTCTAGACATGTAACCTCAAAATAATTTTCGCATGAAACCAGGAGCCTGGTGAAACTCAAACACTGTTTACTTACTTCTTATCAATAAAGACCGGCCAACTTTTCGAGCTTTCATAAAAATACACCAACTAGGGATGAAGTGGGCGTAATTACAAAATCTGATGCTCCAAACGGGGTGGTGGTGGTGGTGGTAGGGGGGGTGGTATTAGAGAAGGGGGGCTTAAAAACAGTTTGACTTTCAGAGGGGGACTCATTAGAAAGCGAGGGGCTAATAAAGACGGGGGGCTTAATAGGGCGTTTACGGTATATCAGGTTGCATTTCGTGACTCTTTCGTTACCGCGTGTCAAATATTTCGTGTAAAACAATTAGCAAGTTCTAGTTCAGTAACGCGCGCAAAGAGTGAAGACCTACGATTATCGCTATAAAGGAACCTTTTAAAGATTTCCTAAGGACTTAAACCGGGAAACGTTATCGATCACATCACACTCACACAGTGATCAATCGAGGAAATAAATCCATTTGGAGTGGCAAAGTCCTGGTCATTTTCTTTTGGTTGTGGTGTGTACTACGATAACTTTCGCGCCCTAGCAAAACTCGTGGCACCGTTCGAGTCTGGCCACCTACAGATTGTGTATTGCTATACATATGTCACAAATAAGACAATAAAACGAAAAAAATAATCGAGAGTACGAAAGAAAGTGATTCCGTTGAGTAACACGTCAATAAAATATGGTGTCCCTTTTGTAGTTTGTATTGGCTGAACCGCGGAATACATCCAGCTCTGATCATGCTTAGGGGTTTACCTCGGTGTAAGAACCTGACAAGATTTTCTTTGTTTCTTAGCTATTGTTATGCTGTACGCTATTGTTTAAAATGTTTTGTTTCCTTTATTTTACGTTATCAGTGAGTTTCACAGGTTCTTACACCGAGGTAAAGCCAGGCGTAAATGTCTTCCGCTTGATATAGTGATGTACGTTTTGCTCCAGCAAACATGTTTATCATAATTCCACTTATTCAAATTGACGTTCAGAGAAATCATTATTGTTTAGTTTGACAACTACAATCTGGGCCACAATTCCTTGAGACACCCCGCTCCCCCATTGATTCAATGTTGACCAGGGTAAAACATTTGGGTGTCAGAAACAACATTGAAAAGGGGAAGGGGAAACTCACTTGCACAAACTGTTTCAAGGTTTGTGGCCGGGATTGTGTGATGCACAACAGGGTGTCTGGATAATATTATCAAACATTGAAAAGGGAAGGGGAAGCTCACTTGCACAAACTCTTTCAAGGTTTGTGGCCGGGATTGTAGCTTCTTTGGAGAAGAAATAATGGGTGCATGGACGAATTTATTTCATAGTTGCATGAGAATCTTGACTCCAATTATTAATCATAATAAGCATTTCTTAACTACTTCTTACAGCATTTTTGAGATAAATTGTTCTGATTATTACACCAGCTTACGATTGTCAGTATTTGACAGTCTGGCAGTGTGTTGCAAATTTAGAGGGTGTTATGTTTTGGTAGCAGCGAGGGAATATGGCGAGTGGACTTGCTGCCCTTTGTCAAACATTCAAAAATACTTCGGAATATTGTGAACAAGACGGGCCATTTAAAGCGTACAAACAGCACGAAAATAAATAGACAGATAGATAAATAAACAAAGAATATCAATAATCAAGAGTGATCAGAGAAAGCGATGCAACATGGCATCACCCTTTCAATATCACGCTGGATTCTAGTTTTATCGCGCCGATGTTTTCCGCAGTCAAATCTTCCGATAGTTGCACAAGAAGAGTCCTTGAAAGAGCTATCAAACATAAAGTCGCGTAAAGCGTGAGATGCACGTAGCCTTATTACGTTACAAAAATAACAGTTAAATTACTATTTGATTCCAAGCTCATGCTGACTTTGCACATCTTTCATCGCCCTTTCGCATCTCTTGCAAACCGGTCGGTTGAGAATAACTGGAGTCTTGTGCCATTTTCCTGGTGGGATAACTCTGTTGATTTCCTTCACCGCCGACTGCACTGGAAAATTGCTCTGATTTAACGTTCCAAGAGTCATGTGAAAGTCTTGAAGTCGTGTGTGCGGGATGTGTTTATGTATACCGGTTGTAACTTCCAGATCGTTCTCGTTCTTCAGTGTCCATTGAGTCAAATCCTTTTGTGATTTCTTGTCCGCCATGAGTACAAGAGAAACTAGATCACCATAGGCGTGGATTGCACATTCTATTTTGTCAAACCATACCTCGTGAGGTATCCAAGAATAACTGTTTAGAAAATGTCCGATTTTCGCTGCTTCCTCTTTCGTGTAGCAGCAATAGTAGTCGAACGCAAGATGAAGGGAACGTCCTCCCTCTGTATTCAAAGAGAGTGGTTGGCCGAACGTTTTTAAAATCGACGCAGCACGTTCCATGTTCTCCACGAGCTCCTTCGGCCAATCGTGGTGGTCGTTCCAAAACGCCGTACCAAAACCCGAGGTTTTCTTTCCGTCTTTCTCGACACATCGTGGACTACAGCCCGGACCGCCAGCTGATGGAAAAGCAGGACTGTATGCCAGACATTTTTCGGATTTGCGGGATACTTTTAACAAGAATGACCATTTAAAGAAAACGAATAAGGCGAAAATGATAACAAATAGCAATAAAAGAAAGTAATTTCGTTGACTGAGACGTGCGTTGAACATAGCCTCTCATTCGTATTGCCTGATTGCATTAGTGAACATCGCGTGCTTTTTCTGGGGAAAGTCACGCGACGCAGACGTTTTTTTGACTCGTCACGCACTCCTTGCTAATGAATATCTGCAGAATTAAGAGGGGAGACCCTTTACTACAGATCTGGCGTTGTTGCTAAGGGAATTTTGTGGATGGTATTGTGTCATATGCTGTTTTGCAACGTTTTGTGCCACTGGATTGGTGAAATGTATGAAGTTGAACATCTGAATGTTAAAAATCGGCATTGCGCGTGCGTAGCCAGTGCCGTCCCCAGCGGCGCATTAAAAAGAAAAATCCCTAAAACTTGGAAGGAAAGGTGGTAGAGTTCCGACGTTTTTCGCGAATCGGAGATAATTCAGCCTTCTTTATCATCTGACGTAAGCAATTACGTTATCACAAAGAAGAGAAAAACTACGACACAAAATGTCTAAAATCAAAGAATTGATACGTCACGTTTTGCATCTTGATGGTCGTTGAATATTCG
>Ga0126336_10000954_pt1 | contig 13807 bp, 5 predicted proteins | sample SidCmetagenome_FD_92530 | JGI IMG/M metagenome (GOLD analysis project Ga0126336, IMG submission 92530) | Coral microbial communities from El Islote,Puerto Morelos, Mexico - Siderastrea C C metagenome | ecosystem: Host-associated > Invertebrates > Cnidaria > Coral | place: El Islote,Puerto...
AATTGTAAGAAAACGCTTTTGTAGCAAAGTTTAGTGGCATTTGGCAACATAGCACTCAAAAAACCGCTTTAACGGTAAAAAATGCGTTTTTTAAGGAAAAAAATCGGACGGGAAAGGGTTAAGCCCGAGTTGGGTTTGAGTTAAGTTCTGTTATTGCAAATACAAACAAATTTGGTCAAAGGTGATATTTACTTCATATTTGCTACGAGTTCGTTTCTAGTGAAAATCCGTTTTCCGTGCTGTGCGTGAGTAGCGTGTATTTTCAAACCGCTAGCTGCAGGCATTATGCGTTACTAGAGGAATTTTAAACGCCACCGTGAAAATAAATTGAATTTCAAAAATTCGGGTTAGTCAGTGAAGTCGCGATTAAAGCGACTTAAATCAACGCCATTCTTGAAATAATTTCTTGAAGCATCAAGTGGAGTATTAATTACTGGGACGCTGATTTCGATCAGTTTGACCCCAAATTTGTATCGAGTTTAAAGCAAAGTGAAGTAACAAAATTCTTAGCAAATTTCGATCTTTTAATGCATTGTTTACGATCTCTGAATTGAAGTTCGTTCTTGCCCTCAGAAAGGTCTGAAAAAGTGTCTTTATCTAAGAACAACAAAAAAACAGTGGGAGCTTTGTAAGGGCAAATGGTTCAACTGAACTCGTATTCTGCAAATGAATCCACCCTTCATAAGTGCTAATAGGCTTAGAAACTAAATCACTCGGCTTAACACCTTACGATAAAACGTATGACACCCCTAAGTACCAAAATCAATGCCGCAACTTACATTCCAAAATCGAAAATCAAAGATGAATGATAAACGAGAAAGCGAAACGTGCCGGAATTTTGAAAGAAACGTCCTCTAGAAACCACTTTGCTTAATATTAGTTTCATGTGAGTGACATTGAGACTATCAAGGCTGATTGGTAACTGTTCTTTGATTTATATCGTGATCGGAAGTTTGAGGGTCTATCAAACTTTGCAGTTTTATCTAGGAAACAGAAATCTGACCATCAAGGTGGTAGAATTTAAGAGAAACGGACAACAACGTGTGGAAACAAAACAAAGTTGTACATAAAATGTACATATATACACCACGTTGTGCGTTAATTAGCGATGTACCGTTAAAAAAAAGATAGGAGAACGACGCCAAAGAAAACGATAGAAAAGATAGGAGAACAATGCCAAACAGCTTAAACTTTCCCATTCGAATTGGAAGCATGTAGGTTAGGTTGAAGTTCTAGATAAGTTCTAGATAACTTAATCGATTTTGTCAAACAAGACACGTTTGTAATGTCTGTAATGTACGTCTGACTCAACTCCTCACAAAGGAATGCGAATATTGTTCTGGTATTGAGCTTTTTCTGGCTGCGTACTTCAATATGGTGCCTTCTCTCTCTCTTCTTACGCTGCCTTTTCCTATAAGTTTAGAAAATTGCCCTGAACGCTTGCTTAATGCAGTGACGTAGACTAAAAAGCAATAATAACAAAAACAACAACAACAACAACAAAGAAAGAAAGAAATAGTACTTCACTTGCTTTGATATCTGACCCAATATTTGAGGAGCACTTTTTGGTAGTAGTGTTTATTTAGCATAACTGTTCACTGGTATGTATACCGCCTCTCTTGAATTTCATCTAATTTCATCTTGCTAAATTATACAATAAAGAAAGCACAAAATTTACCAATTGCAAATTCATTACCCGATCATACTAGGCCAATTGAAACAGTCTCCATCTACGTTACACGCGCGTTTTCCGAATTCGAAAGACAAGGAAGTTGCTCGATCATGATTAGGTCAAAGCTATGTGTTAGATTACGACAAAACCTCAATTTTTCGGTTTATACACAATTCACTTCTCCGGCCATCCATCTTCTCTCTTACGAAGCGTTTCGTTCGAGGTTGATCCAGTACCAAAGTGCTGACAGCCAACTTTCTAATTCCCTCCAAGATGGTGGATAGATCGGCGGCAAGAGAAGCGAGCGGTTGCCAATATCCTTTTTTCACCACACCCATTACTAACTGTTGATTTCGCTCTGAATTTTTAGGAATCCTCCGTTAGCGCTTGAAAGTCTCAGAGAAAACAAAATAAGGGGAACGCCGCACAGGAAAGGAAAAGAACCCAAACACAATACTAAACAATGCACAAAGCGTACCACGAGTGCTTACCGAACTCGCTCTGTGACGGTATCCTTACAAAGAGAGCTAATAGATACTCTTTTAGAACAGAAAACTGGCTGACAATACCACGCTTTAGCACTGGCTTCATCTTCCACTCTATTTCTAACAGAGAATCAGTATTATGGAACACTGTGACGGCCAGAGATCAATCTACTGTGAAAACGCCGACCAAAAGACGTTAAATATACGAGCTGAGCCGTTGGAATATGTTAAAGGATTTTTATTTCTCTGTTATTTCTGCACCCACCTATAATTTTACAGTGGAAGGATTCCTGTATTATTAATCACTTAATTAGTTTAATAGCCGTTTTTTAAAGTATTGGTTGGTAAGAAGTGTAAATATCGTAGATTCTAAGTGAGTTATTTTTCTTTGCTACACACCACACCACAAGCTGTAATCTTTAATCCGAATCATGCGTGAATAAACAGGGGAGCTGTTTATTAATCACACTGGCTGGTTCTAACTTTTTAGTCTAAGTTTGAAATCTTAAAGTGTGAAGATTCATGGAAAGCTATTGAGCAATACTTCATCTCAGAGTGGTGCTGTTTTTTGTGATGTTAGTACATAGTGGTTCTAACTTTTGTGTCTGGGGGGGGGAGGCACTCTTCTCCTTTATATATAAGTACATTTTTGTGTTGTGATTTCGGTGAGAATTGTGCAATACTTTTTAGCATTTAGATCTAGCTGCTATACCTCTAATTTAAGGGTAAGGGTTATTTCCGCCACCCTTTAAAATCCTAAAATCAGACAAATTTCTCTACTTTTTCGTACACTGCAAGCAAAGAAAAGGCACTTATTTCGGACGGAGCCTCCCTGTAAAGCACTCTATACGGAGTACCCCCGAGCTTTTGTAGCTCTGTTACATTGGTACTCAGGGGCTGCACACCCTTTAGTTTAAGACATTGCGTTTTACAAGCGAGCTAGTAAGTAAGTGAGTTAGTGCAGCTAAGGTACGCGGAGTATGAAACATAGAGGACTTACAGCGTTTGGCCTGATTACTGTCCTACAGGTCTCAATCAGTTTTACTTGAATTTCTCTCTGTTCTTCGTTCAGAATCCATTGTGGATCGTAGTCCCAACTCAGTCCCCAGAATTCCTTCCCACCCCAAGTTTTGCTAGCCAGTGAAGAAGCCATCTTGCGAATCAGATCAGTTACAGTAGTCTTTTCAGGACGAAGTCAAAACAAACTGTTCTGTTTGTCTTATGTTGTTAACCTTGTTATGTTGAAGGAATACCTTATCAAATTTAATGTGGATTGATATGTTGGTTTTATGGCCTTGACCTTTGACTTTTAATGCGTAAGCAGACAAGATGAGACGCCCAACTTCTTGAGAAGTCTGCCAGAATAAAGACAACTTTTCAATAATTTCAATGATCCTCTCAGACAAATAGTTTGCCGCTAGTCACAACTATCATACCCAGTCAATAAGCTTATTAAATCCGTATTAATCTGTGGACTGCGTGCCTGCTTGCAGCCTCAATAGTAGCTGGCATGCGTAAGGTACTGGCCATACGGCGGGGTATGTGTAGTTTTGGACTTGCACCAAGTCGCTCTTTTAGTAGCTATGGAGGACGCGCGTGCGATCCACGAGCGTGAAACAAAATGGCGGCTGGTTTTCCATCATCAAATCACGCGCAACACACGCACATTTTCTGCGCGCGACTTTTGCAATCATCTGAACACCGATCACCGCGCTACACACGCACATACTGTATACAAAGCGCGTTTTCCAATCACCATCTAAACATCTCTTTTGTTTACGAGAAAAAAAACGAGCGACTTGTAGCAAGTCTAGTGTAGTGCGTGCCTCATGCTATATTATTATTATTGTAGTGCTGTAACTTTAGCTAAGGTGGTTCTCACTGACTCCGAACAACAAAGAGTGATAGCTATTGCTTGGTATTTAGCCTGTTCTAGGCTCTCAGATGGTAGGGACGGCGAAAATTAGAAAGGGATCGCGAAAATGAGACGCGCGGGATCTGAAGATAAAATGGAGGGATGAAAAGGGTGGGAGAAGCGGGTTAGACCTGCGTTTTTGCATTCGTTTTCTCATTCCCTTTTCCTACTAGCTATCTTAGAGCCTGGAACAGGCTAGTTGGTATTGTACTGTTTAAACAAGATGCTTCTAAGTCGATTCTGTGGACGAAATCCCAAAGCGGAACACTAATTTTCCGTGATACCCTGTTTGTGTCCAAGGTGACTCTACCCCTAAAGTGTGAAAACACCAAGACTATCAAGCATTAGTATAAATCTACTATCGTTCTATCACTAATGCTGTTCTCTGATTGGCTACGCTACTCACTATCTATTCTGTTGTAGATAGTGAGTAGAGTGTTTTCCGTTCGCGGTGTGACCTATTTATATCATTTTTCAATAAAAACCTGTAGTGTAGACCTGCTGTTAAGTTTTGAACGTCTAGTAGATTTATACTAAAACAATTAGATTATTCTCTCTCGATTTCTATGCGTGATAGTTGATTCGGCCTTCGGCCTCATCAACTATCACGCGATAGAAATCTCGAGCTCATAATCTAATTGTTAAGTACTCTCGTGTGGTGTTGTTTAGTAGACGTAATGCACGGTGGTTCTAAGTTGTACGTTTGCGGATGAAATCCTACAGTTTGACCGATCTAGTGAAAGCTATTGATCAATATTTTTTTGTAATAACCGTCGTCATTTTCACTTATTTGCTCGTGAAAATGAGCAGTACTTTCTGATGGTGCTGTTTGGCTACGCTATGCAAGATTGTTCTAACTTTGAATTCTGTGTATGTAATCTTTAAGTGTGACCATTCAAATCAAAGTTATTGAACAATAGTTTTATGTGGTATAACCAGAAACTCATAAGGAGTTGAATCAAGTCCTTATGAGTTTCTGGTATAACTTGATAATGGCCGTTGTTCACTTTTTTCTGTTAAAATTCGAAAAATTTGTGTCACATTTACTTCTGAATATGCGACAAAAGCATCCGGGGGTACCCCTCATAATTTTTTGTGGGGGTGTACCACCCGGTTCTCCAAACATTGATCCTTGTTCAAACCAAAATACGTAATTTTCCAATACCCGTTTTCGGACCTCAGCTTTAAACTCCATACGCATTTCCAGACCTGTTCTGTAAAAACCATACCCATTTTCAGACATTCAGACAAAAATGGTTAACCATTTTCAGATCGAAACAGGTCAAAAACCGTAGCCCTTGGGGCGACACGTAAATTTATAGCTGATACAAGAGAGCACCCCCCCCCGGTGAAAGCAATTCAACCATCGTGTATCAAGGCACGCTCCTTAAGTACGGTTAAGCTCCTGGCCTGTTAAACGAACGTTCACATTTGACCATTTATTGAAAGCTATTGACCACTATTTTCCGGTGGTGGTCAAAGGAAATAAAAAGTGCCGACGTGAAAGAGATCAAAGGATCATATCCTGAGATAAAGTGGATCTAAATAGCATTTCTCGGACACACACGTAGATGTGAGGTTAGTGTAGTTCAAAAATAACGGTATGACAGAACGAAATTGGGGACCTAACACGTACATAACACTCGGGGGCTACAACCCTACCTTTCTCTAATATACGCGATAAAGACCTGTACCTCTTCACGGCAATGGTCTCTTCGCTATCTTAGATGGGTACTAATAGTCAGGGTTACGTGTTAAGACCAATTATGTCGAAATTATGGGTGCGCAAAATATCAAATTTGGCTACAAAATAGTGTTAGTTTTTTAATACCTGGTCTACATACCATCGACACCAAAATATTTAGATGTATTCACCCACCTCAAGCCCAAAACCTTTTCTAGCCATCAAGAGGGCCATTTACGAGAAGCGGACACTATAATTTGAATACCGAGCAGTAATTTTTCGTAATAACAAAAGCCTGTTACACGTGCTATTTAAATCGCAAGCTTGGACGTAATGTTATATGCTGTTGAGTGCTAAATCTTGCTATTCACTAGTCTAAATGAAGATGTCAGCGATTTTCTTTCACTCGACTACAGTTTATCTTCAGGAAAGAGATTGTAGCAAGAAAATGCGAAAACTTGTTTTTCCGAGACCAGATCTGACACCTTTTTTTAATTGTGGAATGAAAATAAAAGTCCTGTACTTTGAGCAATAATTTTCTTACGATCCGAGGAAAAAACATGCACTGACACAAGATCGTCGGAAAAAAGTTCCCTCCAAAAATGATTACTATAAACTGACAAGAGAATATTGTTTTGTTACCAATGCTATTGCCTAACAAACACCAAACTTTTTTCTAGTAAACATTTTCGTGATACTGAGAAATGTTTTCATATGATAAATAAATTAACCTTGGGGCCAAAATTTTACATTCCATTCAAATATAATGTGACCCCGAAAATATCAATATCCAGAAGATTTCATCCCACAAAACCCGCAAAATCGCTAAAAAGTTTTCTGCAAAGCGATGAAAGTAACTAATCTTTTATAACAACTGATGCGCAGCTGAATTACTTTAAAGGTTTAAATTAAAACTATATGCGCAAAAATTTTAATTTGTTCTAATGTAATAATATCAGGTGCGTGAGACGGTCATAGACGGACAAACATAGACACGCGACCCGAAGCACGCACGCGACTTCGTTTAACAATCACTAGTTCAGTGTTTCGTGTTGTCACGTCTCTAAACGAAACAAACTTTGTTAGCAATTATGCCTTCAGTTTGAAACATAAATGAGCCTGTTTTCAGTTTCCTTTTGGCGAAAATGCGAGTTCTTAGCTAAGTTAACGCCCAATAAAAAATAATTCTACAAGTCAGTGTTGGTCACATAGCAACGGCTGAAACTATACAAAGTTCTGGAATATTCGGCCGGAAGGGGGCAAGTTTTCACGCTGCCATGGAACCACTGGTGACTATATCTTGTGGCTCTGCAGGAGTTACCGTATTAAACTTGGGACAAGTTCAAATACTTTCTCTCCAGGACGGTTTCTTTAACAGGAGATGATGCCACGATATTTATATCTATATGGATGAAGCTCAAAATGTTACCATTATAACGAAAGATGTAGAAGTTGATGTGTACATAAATATTAAACTGCTTGTTAATGCTGTGCATGTACAGTACTGTACTTTCTTGCAGCGCTGTTTATTATATCGCACAAGGTTGTTCTGACTTTTGAGTCTGGGGATAAAATCATAGGAGTGACATTGTAACTGAAAGCAATTGAGCAGTACCTTTCTGTGGTGCTGTTTGTCGTGCTGTACAAGGTGGTTCTAGTTTGTGTTTCCGTGGATGCATTCCTTAAGTGTGATCATTCTAATGAAAGCTACTGAGCAGTACTTTCCTGTGGTGCTGTTTATTATGCTGTACAAGGTGGTTCTAACTTTTGAGTCTGTGGATGAAATCATAAAGTGTGACTATTCAAATGAAAGCTACTGAGCAGTACTTTCCTGTGGTGCTGTTTATTATGCTGTACAAGGTGGTTCTAACTTCTGAGTCTGTGGATGAAATCCTAAAGTGCGACCATTCAAATGAAAGCTACTGAGCAGTACTTTCCCGTTGTGCTGTTTATTATGCCGTACAGTCAAGAGTCAGTCACCATTGCAAACTAAAGGGGATTATATAATTTCTTCTTGTTTTCAATATTGACACAGAAAGCCATTGTTCAGTATTAGACTTAAATAATGGATCTTTTATGAGCTACTCAATCCCTGATCGCGGCTGAAGTTTTTTTTTTTAGCTTCTAAATTACGGCTTAGGTTTCTTATTCCATGAATCGAGCCTTCAAACCTTTTTTGAACGACCTCTAAGACCTCTAACTGAGATGAGTATGTTTACCCGCATCAGGAGTACGTGCAAATATTGTCAACCGACACATGCTACCAATAAAGATTAAATATAATAAGTACTGTCTTGAGATTTATTTACGCAGATAAGAAAGAACCACAACAATTATAAAAACATGCCAAACAGAATAAAGTTCAGTAATAACTGCGACTCAAAAACAACTTAAACACTTTTAATCTCACAAGTTCAATGTTGATATGTTCATTAACATTTTACCTGGTGGACGAAAACGTTAACCCAAGACACAAATATAAGCTATTGAGCAATGCTTTACGGTAGTGTTATTTGATCATGCTGTAAATTGTTATTCTAATTCCTGCTTGGGTTCCAAATTTTGAGGGTGTGAATGAAATCCTAAAGTGTGACATTTCCACTCAAAGCTTCTTGCAGCTCTTTGTTGGGGTGCTGATTCTGTAGTACCAAACAAATTAAAGTTCTAGGTGTTGCGATTTATCAACAACTCGTATTAAAACCCTTGCAATCCCAGAGTCACGCTGATATGAAGTGCTAACGTTTTAGGTGTGTGCAGCCATATCATGATCAAGCAGTTCTTTTAGAACTGTGGTGTTGTTTATTGTGCTGTGTAAGGTAGTTCTTACTTTAAGGGTTTGTGCATCAAATTCTTTCGTGTGACCATTCAAATTTGAGCCATCGGGTAGTTCTTTCCTGTGGTTCTGCGGCTTAAGTTTATTTTAAAACTGTGTAAAACAAAATGTGTTTGTTTTTTGTTTAAAATTTTGGCGAAACCTTGAACTTGGGTGATTAAAAAAAAAAGGAAAATGAACGGGACTTGCCGCACGTTTTCAATATCCATAAGCCATGGGACCTTTTTCCGTCCGGTTTTACAAACTAACAAAAGTCTTTCTAAAAAATCTTTAAAAAAGAAACAAGTAATATAGTATTCTTTTCCGGTAAAGTTGCTTTCCCGGCCTTTTGTTAGCTCATAACAATGTATGAACAATCTGGAAGAAGTCGAAACAGCAATAGCGGATGTGTTTAGAGACGATCAAGTAAAAGAAATGTTCTTCAGTCGCTGGGTCGCAATTTTTTATGCGATTCAATCATAAAGGAAAAGAATTACTTGTAATAAAGACAAAATACTTATGTTAGTTAGAGACAAAAGAAAATTTCAAATAGAGTAAAATCAGAAAATTGGGAATGTGTATAGATTCGGTAAACCCGTAACTTATATTAAATATCTCAGCCCGACATAAAACGTTAGTTCAAGTTACTTTGGGTAATTTCCTATCACTACCAGAAGTTCGGCTAAGATGGAAACAATTCACGAAAAAGTAAGGTTCCCTTCAGTGGAATTTCAGCTCTAACTTTCTTTATCATGCAGTGGGAAAATTAATGTCTTTTATTTTGGAAGGGAAAAATATAGTTTTGCTGAGTACACAAAGAGGCCAGTTGGTATTTATGGAGACGGAATGGCAGGTTATAAACTCGGCTTATATGGTTTTGTTCCCTAAAATTTTCTACCTTTTAAATACGCAAAATATTGAACTGAAGAATAATGATCTCAAACTGTGCTACTTTACACAACCAGCCTTTAAAAAAGCTTGAAAGTGATACAAAAAATTAAAACTAGAAGTTTTAACATTTTAAAATGTTTAGTCTCTTGCGAGTGCCCTAGTAGTTTCCTCTGGTTTCATATTATGCCATGCAACGTGGTTCTAACTTTTTAATGTGTGGATGAAACCTTATATTAGAACTGTGTTGTGAAAGCTATCAAACAGAAGTTTTGTTTTTTAACTTAATACAAGTTGAAAAATTTAGGAAATTTTCAAAGCTATCATTTTGATAATCTAAAGAGGTTCAATTTCATTTCTGTACGAGCTGGCAAACGAGTAAAAGTCATGGAGCACAAAACGTAGTAGACTTACCGCGTTTGGTCTGATTACTGCCCTGCAGGTCTCGATCAGTTTTTCTTGAATTTCTCTCTGTTCTTCGTTCAGAAGCCATTGTGGGTCGTAATCCCAGCTTAAGCCCCAGAACTCTTTTCCACCCCACATTTTGCTAGCTGGCATTGAAGTCATCTCGCCGAGCAGATTCTTCAGTAACGAGCTAACTTCAGCGACTCCGTACACAAGATCTAAAGATGTTGTCCTCGCTTAGGAGGAAGAATATAACTAATCAACTGAAGGGTGATATCTTGGTTTTATGTTCTTGTTTTTGACATAGTAATTGACCTCTAATTCATGATCAAAACAACAGGAAGAAGATAGCATCGATAAATAGTCACGTACAAACCACTACTTACGTAGGTTACGACTTTAGTTACTGAGATCGCCCAAGTTGAAATTGAACGCAGAAAATCTCAATTTTTTTTCTAGAAAATATTACAAACCAAACATTGCCATAGGAAAATGCTTCTCATTCGCTTTTATTTAAATCTTAGGTCCTGACTATTTAGGATTTCTTGGAGGAAGCTTCCAAAAGTCCACGCTTTACATTCTAACTTCAAAACATGTGTTTTATTATTTTTTTTACAGTGTAACAAATAACAGAAATAAAAGTGGCTCTATCCGGGGGGTAGAAAGGAATTCATGCACTGAAATGTTTTGGTCAAAATTGGGGTTATGTCTGTGTTTAATTGGGTTTAAATATCCATCTAAAGTAGGGTTTCGTTCACAGACTAAAAAGCTGTCCAATGTCCTTGTACAGCATGATAAACAACGCCACAGAAAATTGCTTTCGGCTCATTTGCTGTTTCGAGCTTTTATTTGACTGAGGACCCAAAAATTAAAGCCACCTTGCTAGGCATAATAAACAGCACCACAAGAAAAGTACAACTGTTGGAGAGTCAAGTTTCTGTAAACTGAGCGGAAATCAACTTGAGAGCCTTCAAGAATCCACTTTGCGATGATGATGTCCAATTCAGGCTTTCGAAAATCAGTATCCGCGATCACGTGCTTCAACAAACTATCTTTTTCAATGCTTTCTTTCAACCGGCGTACTTTCAAGCTTACTGATACCACTAGATTCAAACAATACAATTTACCACGTCTGTGTTACCTGGAATAAACATTTGAAATTAAAGAAATGCCCCGACTAGAAATGAAAGAAAGAGATGTCGTCTTGTTATGTCAGTTTCATAAGCCAATATGAGGCACGTGCAAGCAGAATTTACGACAAACGAAATTAATAACTCCACCCCAAATTTTCTTGCAATGTGCGCATTTTTATGACGTACCGGTATTTTTGAGTAGTTATACGTAGAGGAAAGTCCTATGTAACTAGATTGGCTTTCGTCCTTTTCCGGTTACTTATCTATACCGATCCAGGCAGCCGGCGTGGTTAGAAAATCAAAACTTGCAACGTTGTCTTATTAGCTTTCATTTAAATGGTCACACTTTACCACAAACTGTAAATTCAAAATATGCGTTTCATTCCCAGCAAAAGAACCGTTTCATTGAAGGTCGCTAATTCAGGTCGCTAATTCAGTCTTTTTACAATAGAGTTGCTTCGTCCAAGTATAAATAATTAGAATAGAAATAGGTCTATCTGGAGGGCAGGAATGCATGAACCGAGTGAAGTTTTGGAGAATATTGGGGTTGTTTCGGAGTTTAATTGGGTTTAAATGTTCATTCAAAATAGGAGTCATTCACAAGACGAAAAGCTAGAATCTCCTTGTACAGCACGATAAATAGTACCACAGAGAAGTATTTTCGGCTCAATTGCTGTTTCGAGCCGCTGAGTTTATTTGAACGAGTAGTCAGTGAGCCTTTAGGATTACGTCCTAAGAATTGTGGAAGCGGACAATCTGACCATTACTAGACAACCGTCTGATACCATTAACAGGATCTTGTTTTCTTGCCTCACCCAAATTTTATTGCATATGCGTATTTGTATTACGTACCGGTGTTTTTGAGTTGTTACACGTACTAAAGAAAAGCCTTTTTAAGAGGATTGGCTTTCGTCCCGTGTTAGTTATCTAGCTATCCAAAGCATCGGACGTGGTTAGAAAATCAAAACTGGCAACGTAATAATATTAATCTACTTAATGTAATCTCGCTGCTGGCTGCTTTATCGAGGAAGCTAAGTCTCCCGAGGTACGTTTTTGTTTTCTGACCACTTCAATATGTTTCACTGTTTCTGCAGAGTATCCTATAATCAAAATTCAAGGAAAATTCAAAACTTCAATTTTTTACTGCAAAAAAGAGACCGACCACATCACTCCAATTTATTAACTGACTCAATCACTTAGAACCACTTGAATTGTTTAGCATAATAAACAGTACCACAAGAACGTACTGCTCAGTAGCTTTTACTTGAATGGTCACACTTTAGGATTTCATCCACAGACTCAAAAGTTAGAACTACCTTATACAGCACAGATAACAGTACCACAGGAAAGTACTGTCCAATGGCTTTGACTTGAATGGTCACACTTTAGGATTTCATCCACAGACTCAAAAGTTAGCATCACCTTGTACAGCATAATAAACAGCACCATAGGAAAGTACTGCTCAGTAGCTTTCATTTGAAATGTCTCTCTTAAGGACGGTGCCTCCTTTTGTTACTGCGCATACGTTCTGTGCATCTCGGGATATTCGGGTTTCTTAAGGAATTTGCCCCTAATACAACAATATATTTGCGCGGTTTATGACTATGTAGAAAAAGCAGATCTTAGCAAGGGCTACCAGAATCCAAAAAGAAAATTGGGGGTAAGTACGCATTTTTCAGAGATAATTGAGCTTAAATTTGGAAAGAAATGACCATACATTCTTTGTATTTTCACGCTTTTTTAGAATTATGGTTGCTTAATTATCTCTGAAAAATGCGTGGTTACCCACATTTTTCTCTTTGGATTCCAATAACCCTTGCTAAGATCTGCTTTTCCCCCATAGTCACATCCTTTGCAAAAATACATCTCTATTATACGAAAGCCGAGGAGGGACTTCCGACTTCCGACTTCCGACTTCCGACTTCAGACTTCAGACTTCAGACTTCCGACTTCCGACTTCCGACTTCAGACTTCCAGCCGCCGACTTTCTTATACAATACTGTCTTTCGGTGTATTGAAAGTATACGGTGATTTTCCTGCTATTAATCTTTCTCAGCACGTTGACATGTTTTGGTAGGTAAATAGTTTTTATCTCAACAGTTTTGTACAGCCATTTCGTCTTATATGTGCGAAGTTGTTGACAAATTTTCGCTCTTGCAGTAATACAGGTTGCTACATCTCATCGTCCTTTTCAATGTATTATGTCCGTCTCATTGCGTTTTACCTGCTTACACGCCTGCACTAAACAAAAACGTTGCTGTGGACAGAGACAACTCAATAAGAAGTTACTTCTTGCAAGGATTTACAAACGCTGAAATAGGCGGTTTTCTGGCTTTGCAACATGGAATAATACTTTCTGTGCAGACTGTGAAACGGATTCTTAAGTGTTTGAGACTGAGAAGGGCTGGGCGTAACAGTGAATCACCTCTTGAGCAGATAGTCTTTGCTATTGTGGAGGAACTGGAGAATTCGTGTGGCTCCTTCATGGGTTATCATCAACTTACGAGGCGCTTGAGGCGGAAGTATAATTTACAAGTAAGAAGAGATACTGTTATGAAATCTCTCCGCATTATTGATCCTGAAAGATCAATAGAGTGTCGTAAAAAACGTAGGCTAAAGAGACGGAGGTATATCACTCCCGGTCTCAACTATTTGTGGCACGTTGATGGGTGGGATAAGTTAGCACCCTTTTGAATTTTTATTCATGGAGCAGTAGATGGCTTTTCTAGGCGAATCCTTTGGTTAGAGGCCAACTCAACAAACAAAAATCCCAGCGTAATTGCCTCACACTATCTCAGTACAGTGCAGCAACT
>Ga0126336_10000955_pt1 | contig 13799 bp, 11 predicted proteins | sample SidCmetagenome_FD_92530 | JGI IMG/M metagenome (GOLD analysis project Ga0126336, IMG submission 92530) | Coral microbial communities from El Islote,Puerto Morelos, Mexico - Siderastrea C C metagenome | ecosystem: Host-associated > Invertebrates > Cnidaria > Coral | place: El Islote,Puerto...
CAGCTCAGCTTCCATAGAAAACCTATCGAGTTCCGAACGCGCGCGCGCTCGTGCGCGCGCTAATCACGCAAAAAATGATGCGCAGAAAGGATGCGCAATGCAATTGAATGGAATCACCTTAAGGAAAATCTCACCGTTGTTTTAACAATTTTTTGACCTTTGGTTGCAGGCAATTTATCCGTTGTTTCAATTCTTTTGTCAAAACAAAAATCTAACCATTGTTTTAACAATTTTTTGGCTTTGCATTGTAGGCAATCGATCCGTTGTTTCAATTTTTTCTAAAATGGAAAATCTCACCGTTGTTTAAACAATATTATGATCTTTGATTGCAGGCGATCTATCCGTTCTTTCAATTCTTTTCTCAAATGGGAAATCGTACGGTTGTTTCAAAACTTTTTTGGCTTTGCACAGTAAGCAATCTATAAGTCGTTTCAATTCTTTTCTCAAAAGGGAAATAAAATCCTTCCGTTCTTTCAATTCTCTTGTCAAATGGAAAATGTATCCGTTGTAACAACATTTTTTTGGCCTTCCATTGTAGGCCATCTAACTGTTGTTTCAAATCTTTTGTCAAATGGAAAATCTAACTATTGTTTTAACAATTTTTTTGCTTGCATTGTAGGCAATCTATCCGTCGTTTCAACAACTTTTTGACTTTGATTGCAGGCAATCTTTCCGTCGTTTCAATTGTTTTTCAAATGGAAAATCTCACCGTTGTTTCAATATTTTTTTGGCCTTCGATTGCAGGGATGCTATCCGTTGTTTCAATTCTTTTCTCTAATCGGAAATCTAACCGTTTATTCAAAAAATTTTTGCCCTTGCATTCTAAGTAATCTATCCGTTGTTCCAATTCTTATCTCTCTTATCTCACCGTTGTTTCAACAATTTTTTGTCCTTCGATTGCAGGCAATCTCTCCGTTGTTTCAATTCTTTGCTCTGATGGGTAAACTAACCGTTGTTTCGACAATTTTTACAGTTGCATTGAAAGCAATCTATCTGTTGTTTTAATTCTTTTGTCAAATGGAAAATCTAAGCGTTGTTTTAACACTTTTTTGGCCTTGAATTGTATGTATTCTATCCGTCATCTCAATTCTTTTCTCAAATTAAAAATCTCAGCGTTGTTTCAACAATATTTTGGCCTTGCATTGTATGCAATTCTTTTCCCAAATTCGAAATGGTACGGTTGTTTCAAAACTTTTTTGGCTTTGCACAGTAGGCAATCTATCCGTCGTTTCAATTCTTTTCTCAAAAGGGAAATAAAACCGTTGTTTTAGCAATTTTCCGGCCTTACATTGCAAGCAATCCCTCCGTTCTTTCAATTCTTTTGTAAAATGGAAAATCTCACCGTTGTTTCAACAATTTTTTGTCCTTCGATTGCAGGCAATCTCTTTGTTGTTTCAATTCTTTGCTCTGATGGGAAATATAACCGCTGTTTCAACAATTTTTTGCAGTTGCATTGAAAGCAATCTATCTGTTGTTTCAATTCTTTTGTCAAATGGAAAATCTTCTCGATGTTTGAACACTTTTTTGGCCTTGCATTGTATGTATTGTATCCGTCGTTTCAATTCTTTTCTCAAAAGGGAAATAAAACCGTTGGTTTGGCAATTTTTCGGCCTTGCATTGCAAGTAATCTCTCCGTTCTTTCAATTCTTTTGTGAAATGGAAAATCTCACCGTTGTTTCAACAATTTTTTTGTCCTTCGATTGCAGGCGATCGCTCCGTTGTTTCAATTCTTTGCTCTAATGGGAAATCTAACCGTTGTTTCGACAATTTTTTGCAGTTGCATTGAAAGTAATCTAACTGCTGTTTTAATTCTTTTGTCAAATGGAAAATCTACGCGTTGTATCCACACTTTTTTGGCCTTGCATTGTAGGCATTCTATCCATCATTTCAATTCTTTTCTCAAATTAAAAATCTCAGCGTTGTTTCAACAATAGTTTGGCCTTGCATTTTCTCAAATGGGAAATCGTACGGTTGTTTCAAAACCTCTTTGGCTTTGCACAGTAGGCAATCTCTCCGTCGTTTCAATTCTTTTCTCAAAAGGGAAATAAAACCGTTGTTTAAACAATTTTTCGGCCTTGCATTGCAAGCAATCCCTCCGTTCTTTTAATTCTTTTGTCAAATGGAAAATGTATCCGTTGTAACAACAAATTTTTGGCCTTCCATTGTAGGCCATGTAACTGTTGTTTCAAATCTTTTGTCACATGGAAAATCTAACTATTGTTTTAACAATGTTTTGGCTTTGCATTGTAGGCAATCTCTCCGTCGTTTCAACAACTTTTTGACTTTTGATTGCAGGCCATCTTTCCGTCGTTTCAATTGTTTTTCAAATGGAAAATCTCACCGTTGTTTCAATATTTTTTTGGCCTTCGATTGCAGGGATGCTATCCGTTGTTTCAATTCTTTTCTGTAATCTGAAATCTAACCGTTTTTTCAAAAATTTTTTGCCCTTGCATTCTAAGTAATCTATCCGTTGTTCCAATTCTTATCTCAAATGGGAAATCGAACCGTTGTTTCAACAATATTTTGGCCACGCATTGTAAGCGATCTATCCGATGTTTCAAATCTTTTCTCAAATAGGAAGTCCAACCGTTGTTTCAACAATTTTTAGGCTTTCCATAGTAGGCAATCTATCCGTCGTTTCAATTGTTTTCACAAATGGAAAATCTCACCGTTGTTTCAACAATTTTTTGGATTTCGATTGCAGGGAATCTATCCCTTGTTTCAATTCTTTTGTCGAATAGAAAATCTACCCTTTGTTTCAACAATTTTTTGGCCTCCCATTATAGGTAAAAAAATCTCACCGTTGTTGTTAACAATTCTTTTTACCTTTGGTTGCAGGCAATTTATCCGTTGTTTCAATTCTTTTGTCAAAAGAAAAATCGAACCGCTGTTTTAACAATTTTTAGGCTTTACATTGTAGGCAATCGATCCGTTGTTTCAATTCTTTTCTAAAATGGAAAATCTCACCGTTGTTTAAATAATATTATCATCTTTGATTGCAGGCGATCTATCCGTCGTTTCAATTCTTTTCTTAAATGGGAAATCGTACGGTTGTTTCAAAAATTTTTTGGCTTTGCACAATAGGCAATCTATCCGTCGTTTCAATTATTTTCTCAAAAGGAAAATGAAACCGTTGTTTTAACAATTTTTCGGCCTTGCATTGGAAGCAATCTCTCCGTTCTCTTAATTCTTTTGTTAATTGGAAAATCTCACCGTTGTTTCAACAATTTTTTGTCCTTCGATTGCAGGCCATCTCTCCGTTGTTTCAATTCTTTTCCTTAATAGGAAATCTAACCGCTGTTTCAACAATTTTTTGCAGTTGCATTGTAAGCAATCTATTGGTTGTTTCAATCCTTTTGTCAGATGGAAAATCTAAGCGTTGTTTCAACATTTTTTTGGCCTTGCGTTGTAGGCATTCTATTCGTCATTTCAATTCTTTTCTCAAATTAAAAATATCACCGTTGTTTCAACAATATTTTGGCCTTGCATTGGATGCAATCTATCCGTTGTTTCATAATAATAATAATAATAATAATAATAATAATAAACTTTATTTAATGAGGGTAGCACGAAATAGTCCGAAGCACTAATAAACTTGTGGCCCTCCAACTTTCTAAGATATTCACAATGAATTACCTAATAAATATTTACAATGAGTTATAAAAAATCTAAAACCTACTACATAAATATAAATATATACATGTAATGAAAAATAAAAAGAAAGAAAGAAATTAATTGAAATCATACGGTTGTTTGAAAACTTTTTTGGCTTTGCACAGTAGGCAATCTATCCGTCGTCTCAATTCTTTTCTCAAAGGGGAAATAAAACCGTTGTTTCAACAATTTTTTGGCCTTGCACTGCAAGCAATCTCTCCGTTCTTTCAATTCTTTTATCAAATGAAAAATCTCATCGTTGTTTCAACAATTTTTTTTCTCCTTCGAATGCAGGCAATCTCTCTGTTGTTTCAATTCTTTTCTCTAATGGAAACTCTTACCGTTGTTTCAACATTCTTTTTTGCAATTGCATTGTAAGCAATCTATCTGTTGTTTCAATTCTTTTGTCAAATGGAAAATGTAAGCGTTATTTCAACACTTTTTTGGCCTTGCATTGTAGCCAATCTATCCGTCATTTCAATTCTTTTCTCAAATTAAAATTCTCAGCGTTGTTTCAACAAGATTTTGGCCTTGCATTGTATGCAATCTGTCCGTTGCTTCAGTTCTTTTGTCAAATGAAAAATGTAACCGTTGTTTCAACAATTTTTTGGCCTTCGATTGCAGGCAATCTATCCGTTGTTTCAATTGTTTTCTCAAATGGAAAATCTTACCGTTGTTTCGAAAAATTTTCGGCTTTTTCTTGTAGGCAATCTATCCGTCATTTCAATTCTTTTCTCAAATGAAAACTCGAACTGTTTTTTCAACAATTTATTGGCCTTGAATGTAAACAATCTAACCGTTGTTTCAAATCCTTTCTAAAATGGAAATCTAATCAATGTTTTAACGCTTTTTTGGCTTTGCATTGTAGGCAATCTCTTCGTCGTTTCAATTCTTTTGTGAAATAGAAAGCCTCACCGTTGTTTTAACAATATTTTGGCCTTCGATTGCAGGCAATCTATTTCAATTCTTTTCTCGAATGGAAAATATAACCGTTCTTTGAACAAATTTTTGGCTTTTTCTTGTAGGCAATCTATCCGTCCTTTCAATTCTTTTCTCAATTGGGAAATCTAACCATTGCTTCAAAAATTTTTGGCCTTGCATTGTAAGCAATCTATGTCTTGTTTCAATTCTTTTCTCAAATGGAAAATCTAACCGTTTTTTCTATAATTTTTTGGCCTTCGATTGCAGGCAATCTATTCGTTGTTTCAATTCTTTTGTCAAATGGAAAACCTCACCGTCGTTTCAACGCTTTTTAGTCTGCGTTGTAGGCAATCAATCCGTCGTTTCAAATCTTTTCTTAAATGGAAAATCTAAACGTTGTTTCATAATTTTTTTTGCCTTGCATTGTAAACAATCTATCGGTTGTTTCAATTCTTTTGTCAAATCGGAAATCTGACCGTTCCTTCAACAATTTTCTGGTCTTGCATTGTAAGCAATCTATCCATTGTTTCAATTCTTTTTTCTAATGAGAAATCTAACCGTTGTTTCAACACGTTTTTGGCCTTGTATTGTAAGCAATCTCTCGGTTGTTTCAATTCTTTTGTCAAATCGGAAATCTAACCTTCGCTTTGACAATTGTTTTTTTTCTCTGGGCTTCTCTTATTAACATATCAACTGAGTGCTGTATTGACTGAGCTCGTTTACTGGCCAACAATGATTTTACTCTTACACAAACGTTTGGAGTAAAATGGCTGAGGGAAAGCCCAAAGCCGCTTTTATTAAAATAATCAATTTATAATTCATAAAAATTTTTAATCTGTTAGAAATATTTTGGCCCAGTAAAGGTGAGGGCAACCAAAACGCCATGCCATATGGCTTACAGCCTGTATAAACATAAACAAGGTGGACAGGTTCAGGGGAGGAGGTGGGAGTTGAAATAAATGTCTTCACTCGATGAAAAAATCTGAGGGAATGCACGACCACGATCGATAGGGAGGTTACTAAGCAAGCAGTTTGCCTAGAGGGATTGCGATGTATTGTCCTTCTCCCCCAACCCTACCCTGTGTCACGCAATACTACGTGACTGTAACAAGCAATAAGACCAGAGAGATAAAACATAAAAATTCTATTTGCAGGCAAATATTCTATTTACGTTTTTTCCTCTGGGCTTCTCTTATTAACATATCAACTGAGTGCTGTATTGACTGAGCTCGTTTACTGGCCAACAATAATTTTATTCTCACACAAACGTTTGGAGTAAAATGGCTGAGGGAAAGCCTCAAGCCGCTTTTATTAAAATAAGCAATTTATAATTCATAAAAATTGACAATCTCTTAGAAATATTTTGGCCCAGTAAAGGTGAGGGCAACTAAAACGCCAAAAGCATTATAATTAAAATTATGATGCTGCCCCACCCCAGGAAATACAGCACTCACAAAAATTGGGAAAACAGCACACAACTGGTCAAAGATACTTATTCAATATAAAGGAAAATATTGAGACTGCTGCCCTTGATAATCAGTCCAATATAGACCTTGAATTACCGGCGATATGGATACTGCTGCCCGTGCTAATCAGTCCCATAAATCCCAAGCAAGCATTATTACTAGAACATAATATGAAATGGGGAATAACATTAACACTGCTAATCAGTTCGATATAAACCTTTAAAGAACAGGTTTTAAACAATGAAACTAGTCAAAGATACTGAATCAAAAAGAAGAAGGAAAATATTGAGAATGCTGCCCTTGCTAATCAGTTCAATATAGACCTTGAAGCACCGGAGATATGGATACTGTTGCCCTTGCTAATCAGTCCCATAAATCCCAAACAACCATTATTAATAGAACATAATATGAATGATTGAAATGATGAATAACATTAACACTGCTAATCACTTCGATATAAACCTTTAAAGGATAGGTTTTAAACAACTAGAGATATAGAAACTGCTGCCCTTGCTAATCAGTCCCATATATCCAGGAAATTATTATTACAGAACCATAATTATAAATGATTGAAACGGCTACATGTACTTGTGCTATAAATTAACATATCAACAAAACACCAAATTTTAAGGCCCTGAAACAACATCCCAGTAAACTGTTTGTAATAACCAAATCCATATCTCACTTGGTAAAACTAAGAAACCCAAGAAATATGAGAACTTCTGCCCATGCTAATCAGTTTCATATTTCCTGAGTAAAAAAGACACCGTAAGCTGTAGGTCCTGCAACAAAAATAACTAGGTTGATACCGAAGGAATGGGAATATAGCTATGAAAGGCATTGGACTTCCACCTGCCCAAAACCCGTATCTGGGTATCAGACAAACCCCGATCTGCAGCATGAGAAGCAGCCCCAATCCTAAAACTGTGCCCCTTATAACGTGCTGGGTTGAGCCCACAGAATTTAAGCCCTAGAGACAGTTGATCGGTAAAGGTGGTGCGAGAAACTGGATGACCATGTGATGTCATGAAAAGGGGGCCAGGTTTGTAACCCCGCAGAGCTAAACATCAACTGAACTAGGCAAAAGGCAGGAGCACGAGTGATAACAATAGAAAAAGGTGGTTGGTTGTAACTGTGCTTAAAATCCTGAAATGTATGCTTTAACGAAAAAATGCTATCGGAGTCATTCACCAGCTTCACTACTTGATGAATTTGGAAAAGGTTGAGGACCATGCCTTTTTGTGGAAGTCATTTCACCGACTCTAAGAAAAGCATAGAAGGCAATCGAGCACATGGCTTGAAATTGACAGATTTGACACTTTGAACATGAAAATCTAGAAGCAGCTTCAATGATTTTGTGTAAAATTGGAAGAGTAGTTGGCAGCCGCCTATCCAGACGGGCTCCAAGTTTACTGTAACCTTTGAGCATTTGCATAATAAAAAACGCTCGAAAAGGGTCTGGAAATCCAGACAGCTTATAGGAATATCCCAATAAGCTGAAACGTAAGTTGTAACCGTCGATGGAGCATAATGATTATCAAACAAATAAGCAATAACAAGTGCTATATTAGGGGGTGAAATAGGAAGTCCCATAGATACCCCATGAAAAGTTGAATGTAAGAACTGATTATATAGCTTCCAAGCCCTTTTGTAAGTAGGAAGGGACGATGGCTGCAGGCTTGATTTCATAAGGGTTGAGAACATGGCTGCCAGTTTTGAGGCTGCAGATACAGGGGAATCTCTGTGGGGCATTGATCCCTGTGAGCTGGAGCCAAACATCTGAAAGTCTGTACCTGTAATCGAGACAGAGAGTCCGCTAAATTGTTGTAGATTCCGGGGATGTGTTTTGCCTTGAAAACAATCTTATCTTGTAAACAAATAGAAACCAGCTTCCTAACAAAACTTATCAACGGTTTGTCTTTGCATGATTGTTTGTTGATAACATGAGCACGTGCCTCATTGTCGGTAAAAGACAAAACACATTGATTACTCATTTCATGTTCCCACAGGTACAAACTTAAGACAATTGGATAAAACTCTAAGATGACAATATTACAATAAGCCCAATCTGGTGGCCATCTCCCATAGCACCATCTACTGCCAAAAATTGCACCAAAACCAAGTGCAACTGAGGCATCTGTGTAAAGGCTCAATTTGGAAGAATTGTGCCAGGTATCATCAATGAAAAAAGACCGGCCATTGAATTCGGCCAGGAATGAGAGCCAAACTTTCAGATCCTCTTTGACCTCTTTATTAAGCCGAATAAGATGATGAGGTGACTTGACCCCTACCGTAAGATTGATCCGTCTCCTTAAAAAGGCTCTACCTGGCTTGATAACTGAGCAGGCAAAATTCAATAGGCCAGTCAATGACTGGACCTCCTTCAGAAATACCTTTTTACGCCCCAAAAATTCAGAGATCAACTGTGTGCTTTTGTGAATTTTGTCAAGAGGTAGGCGAGCCTCTGAACAGATGGAATCTAATTCAATACCAGCAAACGACAAGGTAGTGGCAGGGCCACAAGTTTTTTCAGGTGCCATGGGAATGCCTAAGTAAGAACAGAGACTCAAAAACAGATCTAATTGGTCTTGACATAATTTAGCTGACGAGGTTACAATCATAAAATCATCCAAAAGATGCAAAATATGATCACTGTTCAATTTCTTTTTAGCAATCCATTCCACTGCAGAACTGAAAATCTCAAAAGTGAGACAAGAACTAGAACATCCCATAGGTATACACCGGTCGTAATAACACAAGCCCCGCCACTGCATCCCAAGTAAATTGTAATCATCTGGACTAATTGGTATGATCCTAAAAGCTATTTTAATGTCAGTTTTTGCCAAAAAGCATCCCAGGCCTGCCAGCTTGATAAATTTAATTGCATTATCAACAGTAGCATAGCAAACTCTGGTATGCTCAGAGTCAATACCGTCATTGACTGAGGAGCCCTTTGGATAAGACAGGTGGTGTGTCAAACGAAACTCGCCTGGGGTCTTTTTAGGACCAACTCCCAAGGGGGATACACGGAATGGATGAAGAGGAGGAAACTGAAAAGCACCGGCCAACATATGGGAATCAAGCTCTTTCCTAATTTTATCATCTACAACCGTGGGATGTAGAAAAGAAGAAACAAGGTTTTTCGCTGTTGAAGACACTCTTTCGCCCTGAAAATGAATTGGAAAACCAAAGATGAAACCAGAGTAAAGAAATTCTGCAGTGGAATGGTTGTACGAAGACAGCAGAGAAATCAACCTATCAACTTTTATTGGTGTTGGGAGATTTGGACTTGGCAGACTGAGTGTTATTATTGGCTGGCTTACTTGGGGGACGAAAATTACACTGAGATGCTCTATGGTCCCCTGAACACTTAAAACAGGAATGCTTAAAAGAACAGCCTGGACAAGCGAGGCCCCGGTGATATTTAAAACAGAAACCCGAAGGAACTCTTGCCAAATTTGCCCGCACCCGGGGCTTAGCAACATGTTCAGGTTGTGGCTTCCTAGTTAGTGGAAATTGAGCACGAAGCCACAATTCCCCGTACAAAACCCCCCAAGGAAAGGCAGAGGCCTGTCGTTGCCGTAGAAAACGAAAGTTTTGATCATAATAACTCCAACTGTGACCCCTGGCCGCCAAGTCCTGGATGATCTCGCCATATTTCATTAGGGCAGGGGCCTCAGCTGGGTACTTAGAGGTGTAAACAGTTAGAAAAATTAAAAAGCAGCTACTCCATGCTTCAATGGTGGTAATCTTCTTTGGTTTTGAGACAGGCTCAAGGCAGAGAGAGGGCATGGAACCACTCTAAGCATTACCTACTTAACACTATGTTTATTTTCTAACTAAGGGTTTGCAATAAAGGTTCCAAAATCAATGTATTCCTCATTCCATATCTTGCCTTGATCTTATCGGAGACACGAGCATCAAGTGGTAAACTGGATGAGACAAACAACTGGTCAGGGAAAGGTTGTCTCGGTCCGATGGTCTCACCTGTCAGGTTCTTCTGGACAGCTGTGATTGAGCCCTGGACCAGGGAACCGCCTGTGGTTAAAGGACCTGTGAAGGGAACCTCAGCTAAGGTATCTGCAGTTGGCACGACACTACTGTTACCAGCCATCCCATGCGACACTTCGTCAGCCACCCTAGTGACAAGTTGGCCAATCAACTCAGGAGGAAGTATGGAGTTTGATACCGGAGACACCTTGGTAGCTTCTGGTTCTGAATGGGCTGCCCCGTTTCCTGAGGCCATTGCAGATGGTTGTCTGCCTCTCTTCTGCTTCTTGGCAGCTGGCGGTTTAGCAGTAGAGGCTGAAAACCTGACTGAACGTTTAGCTGGCATAACTGCAAAGAAAACTCAAATAAAGGCAGAAACTGAAGCTGTTCTAAACAAGAAAATTAAGGTTAGAAACTGTTAAAGAGATAAATAAAAATAAAAATAAGCAGAGGGCAGGGACAAGCCATGTCGGACAAAAAGTCGACGCACCAGCAAGCCCTATAAATGGCCAAAAAGAAACAGAGGGCTAAGCCTCAAAAATAAAAATAATAACCTTGAGGGCGAAACCTCAAAGGCAAAACTAAAACAACCTTGAGGGCGAAACCTCGAAGGTAAATAATTATAACAACCTTGAGGGCGAAACCTCAAAAGTAAATAATGATAACAACCTTGAGGGCGAAACCTCAAAGGTAAATATAACAAACTTGAGGGCGAAACCTCGAAGGTAAATAATGATAACAACCTTGAGGGCGAAACCTCGAAGGTAAATATAACAACCTTGAGGGCGAAACCTCGAAGGTAAATATATAACAACCTTGAGGGCGAAACCTCGAAGGTAAATATATAACAACCTTGAGGGTGAAACCTCGAAGGTAAACATAACAAGAAGGATAAGCCTTATAGATAGATATATTTGTAAATACCCATCACTGGCTAGTAAACGCAATTGAGATATCAATGAAGGAAGCTACATGGCATACAATCATCATTGGCGATACCCGATTGTGTGATAAGTACAAAACAATTAAAGTCATGAAAGGGGGTGTGATGAAATAACCTATGACCTTAGAAGACCCAAAGAATCAAACTGCCCTAAAGAATTAACATGAACGCCATCGTCTAAATACAAATCCTTATGGGGACTAGAAAAATCATTGTGAGTCCAACAGAAAGCGTTGGAAAAAGGCTCTAATACGACACGAACATTATTGTTCAAAATCGCAGCGCGTTGAAGAAATCTGTGAAGGAAACACCGCGTGGAATGACATGGCAAACTCCGACCACACTCACCGAAAAAAGCGTCTAAAAGCTAACTGACAAGCTCCTCTATGGACGAACCAACAACCTCCGGTCCTACGTCCGAAAGATCGTTCGTACCGACCTCCAGAATGACTACATCCGGAGCAAGACGTCTAACCACGTGGAGGTCATAGCGACGAAGCTTTTCAACAGTTCGACCTCCAACACCGAACAAATGCACCGTAGCATTGCCTTCAAGGTGAAAATTGCTATCCGCACGAGCGTCAAAAATAGCTTTTAAGTCAGATTGCAGTCGTTTCACGAATGAATGGCCCAAAAAATGAAGACTTTCGGCACGGCGCTCGACATGACAACACGCGTGAAATTGATCTCGCAAAAGAATTATACGCTCCTAACTGCAGGAGAATAACAGATACGGAAACGAAACAACCGGATTCGAAAGACTAAAGAATACCTAAACGGAGTGCAGAAGTGAAAATGCCTACCTTACTTTCGCAGAGTTCAAGTAAATGTCTTCACTCGATGAAAAAATCTGAGGGAATGCGCGACCACGATCGATAGCGAGGTTACTAAGCAAGCAGTTTCCCTAGAGGGGTTGCGATGCATTGTCCTTCTCCTCCACCTCTACCCTGTGTCACGCAATACTACCTGACTGTAACAAGCAATAAGACCAGAGGGATAAAACATAAAAATTCTATTCGCAGGCAAATATTTTATTTTGGCCTAGCATTGTAAGGAATCTATCCGTTGTTTCAATTCTTTTCTCAAATGGGAAATCTGACCGTTGTTTCAACAATTTTTTGGCCTTGCATTATATGCAATCTATCCGATGTTTCAATTCTATTGTCAAATGAGAAATGGAACCGCTGTTTCAACAATATTTTGGCTTTGTATTATAAGCAATCTATCCGTCATTTCAATTCTTCTGTCGAATGGAAAATCTCAGCGTTGTGTGAACAATTTTTCGGCTTTCGATTGCAGGCAATCTCTCCGTTGTTTCAATTCTTTTCTCAAATGGGAAATCTAACCGTTGTTTCAACAATATTTTGGCCTTCTATTGTAAGCAACCTATCCGTTGTTTCATGTTTTTTGTCAAATGGAAAATCTAACCGTTGTTTCAACAATTTTTTGGCCTTCCATTATAGACAATCTATCCGTTGTTTCAATTCGTTTCTGAAATGGAAAATCTCACCGTTGTTTCAACAATTTTTTTCTTTCAATTGCAGGCAATCGTTGTGTCAATTCTTTTCTCAAATGAAAAATCTAACCGTTGTTTCAACAAATTTTTGGCTTTTTCGTTAGGCAATCTATCTGTCGTTTCAATTCTTTTCTAAAATGGAAAATCGAACTGTTTTTTCAACCAATTTTTTGGCCTTGCATTATATGCAATCTATCCGTTGATTCAATTCTTTTGTCAAATGGAAAATCTAACCGTTGTTTCAACAATTTTTGGCCTTGAATGTAAACAATCTAGCGGTCGTTTCAATTCGTTTGTCAAATGGGAAATCTAACCGTTGTTTCAAAACTTTTTTGGCTTTGCATTGTAGGCAATCTACCCGTTGTTTTAATTCTTTTCTCAAATGGAAAATCTCAACGTTGTTTAAACAATTTTTTACCTTCGATTGCAGGCAATCTATCCGTTGTGTCAATTCTTTTCTCAAATGGAAAATCTAACCGTTGTTTCAATAAATTTTTGGCTTTTTCTTGTAGTCAGTCCGGCAGATAAGTGTCAAATCAGGGGTAAGTACTGCATTTTATGATAAAAGCATCAAACTGTGCTTGTTAATACAAGACATCAGACAGAACATTTTCAAGATTAGAGGCAATCGGGATGTGCTCTGTGTCAGCCAGTGGTAAAAGTTGTGGGGTAATTTTTCAAAATGGCCATCTTGGGTGTTACCTTCATGTACAACTCACTTGTATTGCAAAAGCATGTGGAAATATATATTTTTTGTATGCAGCAATTTGATTCCGGTACTTGTATAAGAAAACATACTACAACCGGATATGCAGATTTATTCCTCAAAGCATTAAATGCAACGAAACCTTCCATGCACACCAGGTTAGCACTCGTACTCTATGTGTTAGTTCAAAAGGCATCGCATCTGAGATACAAAATTCTCGCAGCGTGAAACCGAGCTGCAATGAGTTGTGGGAATACTAAGGGTGCACCATAACGATTGCAGTAACATTTCTGGCAAACGGAAGGAGTTCGATGTCCTGGCCTGGGATAGCTAGAACAATCCATCGTTAAAGGACACCTCTGTTGGAAGACTTAAGGAGTAAAAAATTCCATTTCATATCCTAGAATTGCAACGAGGCAGGTGTCCTTGGTTTGCACCTAGATGAGACAATAATGCCTAAATTTGACTATCGAGAGAGTTGTAGTCTTCAGTAACGGATTACGCTACTTCATGCTACAGACAGTGACTGGTTCCAGGCAACGTTTGAAGTTGATATTGGCTGACAAACTGGAATGCAGACGGGATAATAATAATAATAATAAG